>OJKW01001103.1_pt1 | contig 16423 bp, 19 predicted proteins | sample 1596591 | NCBI WGS metagenome assembly OJKW01 (sample SAMEA4350166, study PRJEB24818) | metagenome | biome: human; feature: gut; material: faeces | place: Denmark | collected 2013-09
GAATCTCTGTTTTGTTTTTTGCCATAGGCAGTTATCCTCCATACATGAAAATAGCCAGACAGAGGGTGTCGGCAACGAAGTCCGGCAACGGGCTTCAAAAGACCTTGCAAACAATCTCAATCTGGCGATGGTTACTATTTATACTTTTCTTTTATTTTTCTGTTGTTTTGGTTGTTATAAGGGAGAAAAGCCCGGAAATAAGGGGTTTTCCCCGGCAACCGGCTCGGCAACGGGATAGCAACAGGGGGTGCAACGGGCGGTCATTTTCAGAATGGAAGCTCCATCTGTTCTGTGACCTCCACAAAACCATCCATCGTTTTTTCAGACGGGTTGCCGGAGTCCGTTGCCGGGTTTTCACGCTCCCAGCCCTTTTGTCTGCCATATTCGGAAAACATTCTTGGGTTCGGGAAGTACCGCCAGCCGGTAATGCACTGGTTCATAATCTCGTTGATTTCCCGGATTTCCCATTGCTTCGGCTCGTCAAAGGTATGGTTCAAGGCTTCCTTGTAAAGCTGCTTGGAACAGACCATGCTCCCGGTGTACTTATCAAGATACGCCTGTATCATTCCGGCTTTGGTGTCCTCCGGCATAAAATCCCGCTGGTGTTCTTTGAGATACCGCTGCATGGCGGGGCTGAAAGCCAGCTTGAACCTGCCGCTTCGGTAAATCTCCATCGCTTCCGCCCACATCTGCTCGATATAGGCTCTGGAAGCAGCTTCGTCCTCCAAAATGTGAACCTCGGCTTGCTCCGGGTACACCATGACGGGGATAAAGCGGCGGTTGCCGGAACGGTCAAGGGGCAGGAAGTCAAGGGCATTGGAAGTGCCGCCAAACACGCACTGACGGGGGCGGTCTGCCGGGTGGGTTTCATAGGGTATCTTGTAAACCTCTTTCTGCCGGCTTAAAAACGACTTGATTTCCTCAATGCTCTTGGCGTTGGCGGTTGCCATCATTTCCGACATTTCGATAATCCAGTGACCTTGCAGCTTACGGTACACATTGTCATCGTCCAGCTTCCGCAAATCATCGGAGAACCACTCGTCCCGGACTGCCAGCAGACGGAAGAAAGTGGACTTGCCAGCCCCCTGACCGCCGACCAGACAGAGCATGATTTCAAACTTGCACCCCGGCTGAAAGGCTCGTGAGATTGCACCCAGCAGGAACAGCTTCAACGCTTCATAGGTGTAATCGTCTGCGTCAGCCCCCAGAAAGTGCCGCAGGCAGAAACGGATTCGTTCTGTACCGTCCCACACAAGGGCACTTAAATAGTCCCGGATGGGATGGTACTTGTTTTCATTCGCCACAATCCCGATGGCGTTATCAATCTTTTTCTCATTGGTAAGCCCGTAGGTTTCTTCCAGATAAAGAAGCAGATACTTCATGTCCGTATCGTTCAGGGCGGTGCTTTCTCTGTGAAAACCGATGGGCTTTATGATGTCCTTGCGGTCGGTCAGGATGTTGTATGCGATAGCCCCGGAAAGCAGCGGGTCACGCTGGAATACGGTAAGGCAGTTCCGTATGCTCTGACGGACACCGCCTTTCTCGGTAGTTTCCAGCTCCGCCTTGATTTCCTCAACACTCTGGGGCGGCTGCATGGCGTTCATGGTGTTTTTTAGTTCTTGCTGCGTCTGCGGCTGCAAGCTCTGCCATTCGCTGTTCAAGCTGTATCACATCCTTTCCATAGTCCGTAATCAAAGCCGCTTTTTCCTCCGTCTCCCCAAACAGCAGCACATCCAGCAGATATTCCACTTGGGCTTGCTTCTGCAAGGCTTCCACAAACCGGGGATGAAAGGCTTCCTCCGGGGTGTGCGGGGCATAATCTTTTCTCCATGCCATAAGCAGATGGAGATAGTCGGCAAGAATACGAAAGCAGCGGCTCTTGGCTTCCTGAAACTGTTCCTCCGGGGATTTCTGCCGGGGCTTGGGCTTTTTTCCCTTTCCCGGCGGCTTCCAGTCCTCATAGGAAAGCCCAAAGTCACTTGCCAGCTGTACGGCGGCTTCTTTCTTTCCCAGCCCATACAGGGCGGCGGCAAAATCAATCACATCCCCATCTGCACCGCAGCCGAAGCAGTGGTAACGCCGATCCAGCTTCATGCTTGGGGTTTTATCGTTATGGAACGGGCAGCAAGCCATCCCGTTCCTGTTTACATGGATTCCATAATGCTCCGCAGCCTGTCTTGTTGTGGCGGACTGCTTCACAGCTTCAAATACATTCAAATCTATCCCTCCTTAAAAAGAAAAAGCACCTGACATTCTCTGATTGAAAATGGCAAGTGCCTGTTAAAGTTCCATATCCTGTTGTTTGTGTTTCGCCTGTGCCGGGGCAGTTCTTTGGGCTTTCTTTTCATCTGCCTTATCCTGCAAGGCTTCCTTGATAGGCTGCTTCTTGGGCGGCTCTTTGCTTTCCTCTGTGCCAGGGGTGGCTTTCCGTACCCAGTAGCGGATGTCCCGCAGCTTCTTCAAATCCTCCTGTACCTCGGTCAGCGGTACTTTCAGCTCTGCGATTTCGCTGAGAAGTTTTTCCTGCTCCTCTTGCAGCTCCTTTTGGGTGCTGTCTTTATCGTCCGGGTGCTTGGCAAGGTAGGCGACGGCTTTCGCATACCGGGCAACCTCCGGGTGTTCCTGTTTGAATTTCTCCTTTGTTTTCTTAAAAAATATCTTCTGGTACTTCTCATAGACAGGCTTACATTCCTTGCAGTCTGTCCGGCTGGCAAGAATCCCGTCAATCACTTTGCTGCGGGCTTCCTTTGGCTTCATCTGATTGCGGTAATCTGCGGCTGATTTCCCGGAAGATTCCAGAAATGCTTCTAAGTCCTCCACAGTGGAAAGCCCCTTTTGCCGGAGATAGGACAGGGCTTCGCTGACTGCCTTTAAGTCCTGTGAAGTCCCCCGGTTCTGTCCAGCCCTTGTCCAGTCCTTCCGTTCTTCCTTTCGTATCTCCATATACTTCATCAGCAGATTTGGAAGAAGTGTCGCTTCCTCCGCCGCCTTTTGTGCAAGCAGCTCTTTCCGTTTTTCTCCCAGCTCGGTAATCCAGCCTTTGAGGTTTTGGATAAGCTGCCGGATGGACTTCATCAGGCGGTTGGCGGCTCTGATTTCCCGGTTCAGGTTGCCGATATTCGTCTGGATACCACGCTTTTCCATCTGCCGGACAGCAGCCCCCTCATGGACAGTAGGGATAATATCAAGCCCCTGTCTGGCATAGGAACGCAAGTCCACACGCTCCGGGCGGTCATTGGCTTCCAGATAGCGGTTCTGGATGACTTCCCATTCATGCCGCCAGATTTCACAATACTTCTGGTCGTTCCAGTCCACCGTATCCTCCTTGTGGCTTTTCCACCTGCCGGACGGAAGTTTTATCCGTTCTCCGTTTTCATCAAGGTCATAAACCTTGCGGCTCTTGGGAAGCCATTTCCCATGTTCGTCCATTGCCCTCATAGTGAGCAGGACATGGGCGTGGGGATTGTGTCCCGGCGGATGGGGGTCATGGATGGCAAAGTCAACAATCATTCCTTTGGAAACAAACTGCTGCTGGCAAAACTCCCTGACAAGGACAGCGTACTGGTCGGGCGGTATTTCTCTGGGGATGGTAAGCACCCACCGCCTTGCAAGCTGGGAGTTCCATTGTTTTTCCACCGCTTCGGCGGCGTTCCATAGGGTATTGCGGTCTGCATACTCCGGCGGGGCATTTGCCGGGAGCAGGATTTCATTGTGGACGATACCACGTTTTTCCGGGTAGTGCTTCACTTGCTGGTCGTATTCACAGAACAGCTTTTCGCCGCTTTGGTAAGCAGCGGCGGCAACCGCAGACTGCCGCTGGCTGCGCTGCACAATAGAGATTTGATTGTGTGGACAGGGCATTTTGTGTTCCTCCTTTCCGATTTTGGACAGAAAAAAAGCAGGATACCTTTTTCAGATTTCCTGCTTGGTGTGCCGCTGTGTAGGCAGCGGGTATTTAGTTGTAAAAGTTCGGGACAAGTTGTCCCAATGTGTGTGGGGGGGGGAAAGCGTCAAACTGGTATTGTTCTAATTCTTTTTGTATTTCTTAACAATAATCAAAGTATAAATTGCCATTGTTACAATTGTCTCAATCATTATTCCAACTACTGACAATAAAATAAATGGTGAATTTTGACCACTTAGTAATGGTGTGCCTAATAAAATAAATATCACCCCATACACAATAAATAATTTCCCCATTGCATAATTGTAATTCTTGATATCATTTATTGGCTCTGCTTTAATATTAGCCCAAAAACCAACTGCTTTCTTTCTAAAAAATGCACTGATCCCAATACCGATTATAAAGCAGCCTACAATTGCCCAAACAATAAAACCAATAATTTTTCCATCCATTTTGTATTCTCCTGAAATTTTCAAATTCAAATTTGTTACTGACTTCATTATACTGCATTGTCTATCGAAAAGATAGCGTATTTTATGAAACTTGTCGGCTGGGAACAGCTTGCAACGCAAGATGTCCCCAGATGGCAAGTCCACAAAAGGGTAGCTGGCGAAAGCCAGCGCAGGGGAAGTGTAGCGTCCCCTGTTTGATTTGGAGCAGACCATGGCTGCGGAAAATCACAGCCCTCCGGCGAGGAGCCTTCGGAGAACGCAATGCACCAACCTCTGGGTGGTGTATAATTGCGCCCTTAGTAAACTAAGGGGTTTCCGGCTTCTCCCGTTCCAGCAGTTTTTTCAATAGTTCCTGCGTGTCCTGCCTGTGAAAAATGAGTTTCAACAACAGCATGACATCATCATCTGTCAGGCGTTCCGGCTCTTGCAGAAAACTTTCCAGCATACCGCCACGAGTACAGAGCCGGTGCGTCCGTTCCTTTCGGGTAAGCTGCTTCAACTGGTGCTGCAATGCCTTTTCATCATTGATGGCTTTCCGCAGTTTCTTTTCGCTTTTCTCCAGTTCCCGGTTGAGCTTTTCCAGCTTTGAGGTATCAGGCAAGGGCTGCGTCCTCCTTTCCCGGTATCAGCACATAAATCCTGTTGGGTTCTCCAACGCCCTGACGCACCCGCATGATAAGTCCGGCAGTTTCCAGTTCGTTCAGAGAACGCTTGACCGTCATGGGACTGCGGGACAGGACTGCGGCAATGGCTGTGATGGGGAAGCAGACAAACAGAATCCCGTTCTCGTCCTCCTGCCCTTTGGACAGCATAGCGTCCAGCATCCGGCAATACATGACCTTTGCGGTGCTGCTGACTGGAAATCCTGTCAACGCTCTGGGAAAGGGCATACAGGGCGGCAATGGTGTGTCTATCGTCATAAATTCAAAATTCATTCGGTGTGTTCCTCCTTTTTCTTTGCTCGTTTGGATAAGTAACGGGGGCAGTCAATCACAACCGCCCGGAAGCTCTGCTTGCACCCATGCTGGCATTTCCGACATAATTCGTTGTAAGTGACACGCCCCCGGTCATTGAGGTAAAAGGAAAGCTCATGCTTCCTCTTTTTGCTCATTCTCGGCATATTGTGTTTCCTCCCGTTTTAGTGTATGGTTTCAGGGCGATTTTCGGCAAAATTACAGCCATAGAGCCGCTTAAAATCTCCCGAAGTATCAGCGATAGGGTAGACTATCCCCCTATCAGATTGTCGTGTTTCGGTATCATTTCGGTGTCAGTTCGCCAGTTCTCCCCGGTGTCGTTCCTCCCCTGAATCTCACAGCGGCGTATCGCTCCCTTTGGTACGCTCGTTTCGGTCAGGGTTCCTCCATATCCCTGCCAAAAGTCATGGCGCTACATCGCCGGGGAAGCATATCCCACACAGGCTGGTCATTCGATTGGAATAATCCATCGATGAACTACCTGTATCATAGAACATTTTTGTGCCCTGTGCCGTATGTCCACAAAGTAGGAATTAAGGGTAAAAATCAGAAATTTCCACGATTGCGGAAAGTATGATATAATCCAGATAAGCGGCAACAATGAAACCGTTGGAAAGGAGCGTGCGCCCATGAAAGGAGCAACAAGCATACAGGAACGCCTTTGGGAACTCCGCAAGGACAAAGGCTTAAATCTGGAAGAACTATCAAAGCTGACGGGCATTTCCAAATCAGCTCTTGGAAGTTATGAAAAAGAGGATTTTAAGGAAATCAATCATGGCAACCTTATCACGCTGGCAGACTTCTATGAGGTTTCCGTCGATTATCTGCTATGCCGGACAGAGAACAAGGAGCAGATCAACACGCCATTGACGGAGCTGCATTTGAATGATGAGATGGTTGCACTGCTGAAAAGCGGTCGGATTAATAACCGTCTGCTCTGTGAGCTTGCCACACATAAAGATTTTATCAAGTTTCTTGCGGACATTGAGATTTATGTGGATGGGATTGCCACCATGCAGATTCAAAACCTCAACGCCCTTGTCGATACCGTCCGGCATGAAATCATTGAACGGTATCGCCCCGGCGAAGATGACCCGCATTTGAAAGTGCTGCAAGCTGCCCATATCAGTGATGATGAATATTTCAGCCACATGGTTCTGGATGACCTCAATCTCATTATCCGGGATATTCGGGAAGCCCATAAAAAAGACAGTGAGAGTGCGCCCCAGACCACCGTTGCCGATGAACTGAAAGAAAATCTGGAAGCGGTCGAAAATTTCAAGGGCAGCCGTTTGGAAAAACTGGCAGTTCTTTACTGCAAGCAGCTCGGTATCAACTATAAAAATTTATCGGAAGAAGAATTTCGCTGGCTGATTCGAATTCTCCAAAAATCAAAGAAAATGGGAACGCCTATCAGCCAGAGGAAAAAACGGTAAAGAAAAACCGCTGTTGCATGGTTATTGGCTTCCATGTAACAGCGGCTTGTGCTGTGTTTATTCAGTTGAAATTTAGGGCGATAAACTGAGGATACAACTAAAATACACCCTATAATTGAATTGCCGATTTCTCTGAATCATTTATATATACTGCAATCGAATCTGTTTCTTTCATATACGGCTTATCCCATAAGAGATGGCTTTTGTGATGATAAATCTTCCCTCCGTATGTATAGCTGTAAAGAACTCTGTACGGGGACTTTTTCCCATATTGTAGAAACTTCTGCATATATACTTTTTCTACAATCCCATTAACTTTAATTCCGTTAGAAATCAACTCGTAATAGGATTTCTTCTTTGCAGAAGCAAGAACTGTAAAAATTGCTTGTGCAATTAAAAAAGCGACACCAAGTACAGAAAAAACAATCCCAATGTTCCTTTGACTTTGAACTATTGACGCTGATGTAGGCTGTAATATTCCAATAAAACTAAGCAAACCAAAAACGATAAAAGCACAGCCTAAGCACATAGAAATAAGAGCATATAACTGTTCTGCATATTTGATTCTATTCATAGTATTCTCTCCTTTACAACTTCAACATTGTTGTTCCAATGCTTTTTTTAAGTCCAGAACAAATTGAGTTTGCTGCTTCTTCAAATAGAGTTTTACAAAAGGTTTCATAAACCACTTTTTAGGTGTCACATTTTCTGTAAAATCAATTTGTGTTTCATTTCCCTTAGCTGTAAAAATACCAATCCAATACCCGGTCATATTGCTATTTTTCATGTCAAATTCCCAACGTTTATATGGCTCAACAGCAGTAATAGAAAATGTAGTTGCATATCCGTCTTTCGTGTACTCAATAAACTGCTTATCATTTATGATTTCTGTTTTGCTTAAATCGCTTCGCCACGCACTATATTTATCAACAGCAAAAACAATATCCCAAACTTTATGAATATCATCATTGATAATCGTATTTATATTTGAAATTGCCATTTTCATGCCCCCTTCAAACTCTATTTTGTCATAATCATTCTACCATACCATTATGAATAAATCATCTCATTCAAAACAATTTCTTCTGCCCGGTTGTGAATGTTATTGCAACGCTGCACCCATTCCATTTGAGAAGTACGCTTCAATTCCTCGGTCACGCCCTCGGCAGCTTTCATCTGCTCCATGATGGTGTCTAACCGTTCCTGTGCCTGTTCGTTCAGGTCTGCAAGGTATGTCCATAACTTCCCGGTCAGTGTCAATGTGTTCAATCTGGCTGGGTGGACTTCTCTTAAATATTCCCGGTGCATCCGTCCGTATTTTCCGATGGGGCGGTGTTCTTCCGGCAGCTTCAAATCCGGGATGTAGTAATCCCCAACAAGGATATAATCAATTCCGTTTTCCGTTATTCTTGGTTTCAATTCGCTCATGTTCCTTACCTCCTGTGGAAGCAGGCTCGTCTGGTACTAACTCAATCACATCGGTAATCTCACAATTCAGCGTTTCGCAGATACGGGCTAATGTGTCCATGCTGATGTGCTTTCCCTCTTTGCTCATGTTGGCAATCATATTCGTTGTCATACCGGCGGCAAGCCTTAAATCTTCTTTTCTCATATCACGCTCTAACAGTGTATGCCAGAGTGGTTTATAGCTGATGTGCATATTGCTTTCCTGCCTTTCTATCCATACCACCGGGGCGGCTGCCCCGGCAGGAACTTTTCTCTTATTATAGCACCAATCTTGTGTAATCACAATTTATTCTTGTAGACTGCCGCTGATACCGTCTGGATTGTGCTTTTCCTTTCTTTTTGTTCCCTTTAATTAGCCATGAACTGCTTCACGCCCTGGCTCTTGCTGCCGGGGTTATCCTGTCCATAACCCTCCAACAGGTTGATGCCGCCCCAGACACACAGGGCACCGCCCAGACCGACCACGATCGTCTGCAAAGTATCGACTGCGCTGTTGAAAAATTCCATAAGGTCCTCACTTTCTGCCGCTTGTTCTGCGGCACTCAAAAATTTTTTCAAAAAATGCCGCCTCATTCGGCGGCTGCATCTTCATCCGACAGGTCGATTTCGTACAGGTCAAAACTTTCGTCCTGTGCGACTACCTGCTGCCGTTTCCGGCGCAGGGTGGATAAGAACCTGTCCACCTCAAAGGTATTCTTTTTGTCCGCGTCCGCAAGGTACTTGTAGTGCGGGTGCTTTGTAATGTCGAACTTCTCCGAGAAGAACGGCCTCACGCCCCGCAGCTGCAAAATGCACCTGCCGCCGTCCATGATTGCGATTTCGTCCTCTGACATCAACGCCTTTCCTAATTTTTGATAGTTCAGTCCGTGGGAGGTTTGAGAACCCCGGTTCTCGCTGGTGTTGAAACTGTCGATGGTCTCTTTCCCCAGCGCATCGGAGATCTCTTTGGCATTCTTACCCCGCCCACTCAAAAAGAGAACAGAATCGCAGTTGTCCGAAATGATTTCGGCTGCATCTTTGTAGATGGCTTTTAACTGCGACTGGCTCTGCAAAATGATGGATGCCGAGATTTCCCGGCTGCGGATGGTGGCGATCAGCTTGTCGAAGTTGGGAATCTGCCCGATGTTGGCAAACTCGTCCAGAATCAGCCGCACATGGACAGGCAGCCGACCGCCGTATTTATCATCCGCACGGTCACACAGCAGGTTGATAAGCTGGCTTTGAAGCATGGCAAGAATGAAGTTGAAGGTGGTGTCCGTGTCGCTCATAATCAAAAACAGCACGGTCTTTTCATCCCCGATGGTGTCCAGCTCCATTTCATCGTTCTCCATCAGCTCCCGCACCTCCCGGATGTCAAATGGGGCTAAACGGGCACCACAGCTTATCAGGATGGAAGAACGGGTCTTGCCCGCCGACAGCAAAAACTTTTTGTACTGCCGGACGGCGAAGTGGTCCGGGTCTTTCTGTTCCAGCCGTTCAAACATGAGGTCCACCGGGCTTTGAAAGTCCGGGTCGTCCTCGCGGGCTTCACTGGCGTTTATCATTTCCAGCAGGGTGGTGAAGTTCATTTCTTCTGCCGGGGCCTCGTACCAGATGTAGCCAATCAGAGCCGTGTAGAACAGCCGTTCCGACTTCACCCAAAAATCTTCTGCTGATTTCTCACCCTCGCCCTTGGTGTTGGCGATAAGGGTATTCACCAGCTTCAGCACATCCTTTTCCGAGTGGATGTAAACAAACGGGTTGTACTTCATGGACTTGGAAAAGTTTATCGTGTTCAGGATTTTCACCCGGTAGCCTGCCCGCTGGAATAGTTGGCCCGTTTCCAGAACCAGAGTACCTTTCGGGTCTGTGACCACGAATGAGGTGGGATAGTCGGAAGTGGGGAAACATTGCATGAGGTTGGGCTTGACGTAAAACCGCGTCTTGCCGCTGCCGGAGCCGCCGATCACCAGCACATTCTTGTTCCGGGCCGTCTTGGGGTCTTTGGGCCGCCCGGTCATGGTCAGGCGTTCGGTCTGGGTCAGCAGGATGTTGTTTTCAAACTTGGGGTCGATGTACGGGGCAATGTCTTTGGCGGTGCCCCACCGGGCAGAACCGTATTCCTCGCCCTTGCGGTACTTCTTGGCGTTCTTGCCCTTGCTGTACACGATGAGCCGGACAGCCACCGCACCAACAACGCCAACGCAGAGGTCAAACAGATGCAGGCTGGGCAGCGGGTTTGCAAAGGCGGCGGAGATGCCGCTCGTTAGGTGCAGCAGCTTGGCCGAAGCATCCGCGCCCGCCGCCAGACGGTACGCCTGCCCGCATTTGGCGAACAGGTACACGAACAGCAGATACGGCAGATTCAGCAACAGCAGCTTTTTCAGTTCAGGCTTCATCGTTCCAGCCCCCTTTGCTTGATTTTTTCCTTCGCACGTTTCGGCTGCTGGGCCGCTTTCTGCTTGGCTGCTGCCAGCACCTTGCGGATAGAGGGCCGCTGCTCCTTGGTGAGCGTTTTGGCCGTGAACTCCCGGAACGCCTGTTCCAAATTGTCCGCATCCTTGGCCTTGAAGATCACGATGTAGTGGGGCGGCTGGGTGGTCTTGTCCTTGCGTAAGGTGAAGTCCACGCCGTACTTCTTGGCGCAGGGCTTAAACGCCCCGATGTTCGCCTCCGTGACTTCAATGTTGGTCAGGGCCGCGCCGTGGGCTTTCAGCTGTTTCAGGCTTTGCCTGCCGTGGTGCAGTTTTGGCCCCTTGACCCGGTGCTGCAAATATTTTTTCAGGGCGGCTTGCAGCGCTTGGGCGGTGAGCTTGCCTGTTTTCATGGACAGGGCAATGGTTTTCTGGGTGACTTCTTCCTGCATTCAGCATTCCTCCTTGGCAGGTAGTCGGAAAAGCGGCAGCTAGGGTGGAACCACCAGCCGCCGCAGGTAAAGTGTTCTCATGGATGGGTACTCCTTTCGGTCAGGTGTTGGGCGGGCGGCCCCAATCGGGCTGCGCCATATCGTGCGCCACAAGGGACGCATAGTAGCTGTTGATGGTGCTGGGGGCGTTGAACAGCATGGCCCGCAGGTATTGCTTGATGTTGCGGACTTTGGTGGTGTTGTCCCGCAGGCAGTCCATGACGAACTCGATGTGATGGCTGTCCAGCTTCAAGAATTTCGCCTTGACCAACTCTGCCGGGTAATCGTCCCCGGCCACCCGGATGGACTTGCGGTTGGTGCAGACGGTTTCCAGCAGGATGTCCACGATCTCGTCCAGCTGCTCCCGGTCTATCCGGGGATTCTGGATGAGGGTGTCATACTCGATGTTCTCCAAAATCAGGTCCCGGTAGATTTGATAGGCCGTTTCCTTTCGGCTTCCTGTCCGTTCCGGCGGCGGTGCCGCTGCCTCGTCCTCGTCCAAAGGCAAGGGGTTTGGGGAATGGATAGGAATGGAATCGGTATTTAATCCCTCTTTCTTTTGTTTTTCTGTAATTAGTTTATCTTTATTTAATTGCATTGGATTTTCCAACGTAGGGTTTTCCTGCGTGGGATTCTCCAACGTTGGATTTTCCAATGTAGGTGAAACCGATGCAGGAACGGGCTGCGGCAGCTCGAAAATCACATAGTCTGCACCACGCAGCCGCCCTTTCTCGTCCCGTTCTCTGGAACGCTGGATGTAGCCTGCCTGTTCCAGTTCCCGGATAGCCTGCCGTATCGCATCGATGCTTTCCCGGTTGATACGGGCTAGCCCTTGCAGGGTGTAGTCCCAATCTTCCGGCAGGGAGAGCATTTGGGAGAGTAAGCCCTTGGCTTTCAGGGACAAGGCCCGGTTCCGCAGGTGGTGGTTTGACATGACCGTGTAGCCGCTGTTCTTTTCTACCCGAAAAACTGCCATTTCACGGATGCCTCCTTTCTGTTTTTGGGCAAAGAAAAAGCCGCAGGCTTTTTGTTAAAGTCTGCGGCTATGCCGATTGTTAGATATTCAATTCTTTGTGTTTCCGCACTCCATATCAATTACCACCGAAACGGTGATGTGATTTTCAATGCGTTTATTGCGGAGTTTATCGCCCTCGCCATCGAACACAACATGACGAGAAAACAACGTAAAGCGGATGATTTCCACTAGATTCCTCTTTGTAGCGAAACTATCGCTTCCACATGCCTTGTCCTTGGGAACAAATCCACGGGCTGAACCTTTTCCAGCGTATACCCCTGTTCACACAGGAACTTGGCATCGCGGGCGGCGGTGGAGGGGTTGCAGCTGACCATGACGAGGGTGCGTGGGGCCATCTGGACAATGGCAGTCAGGGTGGCGTTATCGCAGCCTTTGCGCGGCGGGTCCACCACGATCACATCGGGGTGGGCACCCTCGCTGGCAAGGCGGGTCGCGGCTTCGCCGGCGTCCATGCAGTAAAAATCGGCTTCCTCCGGGGGCAGGCCAAGATGCGCAGCAACGGTTTTGGCACCTTCCACTGCCTGCGGCACAACCTCAACGCCGACCAGGCGGCGGCAGTGCGGCTTCATCGAAAGGCCAATGGTGCCCATACCGCAGTAAAGATCCAGCAAAAAGTCATCCGGCTGCAGCCGGGCAAACTCTTTCGCCTTGGCGTACAGCAGCTCGGCAGCGGGGGTGTTGACCTGATAAAACTCGTGCACACCCATCTGGATGGGCACTCCGGCCAAAGTATCCTCAATCACGCCGGGGCCAAGCACGGTGCGGGTATCCCGCCCTAAAATCACGTTGGTGCGGGCGGTATTGCGGTTGATCAGCACGGTGGTCAGCTGGAACTCCTGCTGCAAGGTGCGGCAGATCTCGGCTTCGTTGGGCAAGCCGTTGCCGTTTACCACAAAGCACAGCAGGCGCTGACCGCTGTGCCAGCCCTGGCGCATATACAAATGGCGCACGCGGCCCTTGCCGGTTTCCTCGTCATAGGGGGCAATGCCGTTGGCTTCCAGTAACGCACAAGCCCGGCGGGCCAGGGCGTTCATCCACTCCGGCTGCAATTTGCAATCGGGGCAGGGGACGATACGGTGGGTGCGCCCGGCGTAAAAACCGGTCACGACATGGCCATCGGCATCCAGCCCAACGGGCAGCTGGACCTTATTGCGGTAGTGTGCGGTGTGGTCCGTCAGGGCGAGAACGGGCGAAAACTCAAAGCTGCTTACATCAAAGCCGCCAAGGCGGGCAAAAGCATCCCGCACAAAGCCGGTTTTCGCCTCGCATTCCGTAGCATAGCTCAAATGGCGCAGGCCACAGCCGCCGCAGGGAGTGCACACGGCACAATCCGGCGCAACGCGGCCGGGGCCGGGGGCTAAAATCGCGTCAATGCGGCCGAAAGCATAGCTTTTCAATGCCTTTACAATGCGGCAGCGGATCACATCCCCCGGTGCCGCGCCGGGCACAAAAACGGCCTGCCCTTCCACATGGGCAACGCCGCTGCCATCGCTGGAAAGGTTTTCGATCGTGGTTTCAAAAATCTGATTTTTCTTCAAAGACATGGTTTGCTCCGTTTGCTCTAATGTTATGGCAAATATATCAGTCTGCCGGTAAAAACTGAGCGGCAGCACCAAAAAGCAAGGTGCTGCCGTATGGTGGGACATTGTGTGAAAATGGCTTATACCAGCCCCAGCTGCGGGTCTTTTTCCAGCGCGGCAAGGTACTTGCTGGGGGGAACGCCTTTGACCTTTTTGAACACGCGGGAAAAATAGAACTGGTCAAAAAAGCCGACGGAGACCGCGATTTCGGCGATGGAAAGCCCGGTGTTTTTCAGCAGGGAACACGCTTCGCTGATGCGGTAGCCCGTTAAATAGTCAATCGGGCTTTGGCCTACATTGGACATGAACACGCGGTACAGATGGCTGCGGCTGACCCCAACCGCCTTGGCGATGTCATCTACCGAAATATCATGGGAATAGTTGAACTGAATATACTTGATAGCGGCCAGCACATACTGGCTGCTGGAAGACGGCGTGTTGGGCATGGCTTCGCGCGCTTCCTTCATCAGCTGGGCCATGAACAGGTACAGGTAGCCGGTCATCAGGGCTTCGCACTGCGGTTCCGGGCCGCGGGCCAGGTAGATATTATAAATGGTTTCACGGGTGCTTTGGGGGTCTTTGCAGTGGTGCACGGGCTGCACATCGCTGAACGGGGTCTGCTGCACCAGCTTGTTGGCACAGGCACCGTTAAAGCCGACCCAGTAATATTCCCACGGGTCGGTTTCATCTGCCGCATAGGTGATGAGCTGGTTGGGTTTGGCGAGGAAGAGATCACCCTCCTGCAAATTATAGGCAGCGCCGTTGACCTGATACACACCTTTGCCCGCAACAACAAGATGGATCAGGTAATGGTCACGCACACCGGGGCCCCAGGTGTGGCCCGGCTGGCAGTATTCGTGGCCACAATTAAAAATGGAAAGCTCTACATTATCGGTATAGTTCTGCTTATAAGATTGCTTTGCGATGGTCGGCATACCAAATCCCTCACTCTTGCAAAATCTGGTTGTGGTTCGCCATTCTGCTCCCAAAACAGGGCCCACCGCAGCAGGCCGGAACAGGATGAAGCATATTTTTTACCATTATATCAGAAGATTCATCAAAAGTCCATAATCGCGTTGAAAAAAGATGTTTACATCCTGCTAAAATTTGTTATACTGAGTACAAGAAGCCGTGATACTGGCCTAAAATGCGCTGCATAGCTAAAAAGAACGCGCGGTTTTTGTGCATATTTTACAAGGGACAGCCAAACGAAGAAAGGTGTATGAACGATGGCAACGAGTGCGGAACTGAAACAAAATATCTTGAACGGCGGTTACGACCAGGCTTTTGCCAAGCTGTATGGGGCAGACGCTGCTACTGTGGCAGCCCAGCGTGTCCGTTATGTGGATATGATCGACCATTTTGAAGAAAACTTTGGCACGGGCCGCACAGTGTGTTTGTACTCGGCACCCGGCCGCACCGAGATCGGCGGCAACCATACCGACCATAACAACGGCGTGGTGATTGCAGCTGCCGTAAACCTGGATATCATTGCTGTGGTTGCCAAGAATGACGAGAACGTTGTACGCGTGATTTCCCACGGCTTTGGTAAGATCGACGATGTGAATCTGCGCGACCTGACCCCGCAGCCCGTTGAAGCAGAGCACAGCGCCAGCCTGATCCGCGGCGTGGCTGCCGGCATTGTGAAAGACGGCGGCAAGGTGGGCGGCTTTGACTGCTACACCACCTCTGACGTTCTGGGCGGTTCCGGTTTGTCCAGCTCGGCTGCCTTTGAGGTGTGCATGGGTGCTATCTTCCGCGGCGAGTACAACGATAATGACATGAAGCGTTTCGACCAGGTCAAAAACGCCATGATCAGCCAGTATGCTGAGAATGTTTTCTTTGGCAAGCCCTGCGGCCTGATGGACCAGACCGCCTGCGCCGTGGGAAAGGTCATCACCATCGACTTTAAGGAAGTGGGCCATCCGGTCGTGCGCGAAGTTCCGTTTGATCTGGCAGCCAAGGGCTTTGCACTCTGCATCAGCGATACCAAGGGCAGCCACGCTGACCTGACCGATGATTATGCCGCTGTGCGCCGCGAGATGGAGAGCGTTGCCGAATTCTTTGGCAAAAAGGTTCTGCGCGATGTGGACGAGGAAACCTTCCTGAAAGCCATCCCCGAAGTGCGCAAAGTGACCGGCGACCGCGCCGTGGTGCGTGCCATCCATTTTTATAATGACAGCCGCCGCGCCGGGGAAATCTATGAAGCCATCAAGGCAGATGATTTTGACCGCTTCCTGCAGCTGATCATTGAGGGCGGCCATTCCAGCTTTGAGTTCAACCAGAACGCCTACAGCATCAAGAACCCGCAGGAGCAGGGCGTGCCTTTGGCATTGGCCATCAGCCAGAAGGTGCTGAACGGCCGCGGCGCATGGCGTTTGCAGGGCGGCGGCTTTGCCGGTACCATTCAGGCATTTGTTCCGCTGGCACTGCTGGAAACCTACAAGAACGCCATTGACGCTGTGTTTGGCGCGGGCAGCTGCCATGTGCTGAGCGTGCGCAATTACGGTGCTGTGATGGTTACGCCGGATATGTAAAGGCAACACCGCACAATTCCCGCCTAGCGGCTTAAGCACCGCTCCGGCAGCTGCGGCACGGCATCTGCGTTGCCAAAATGCTCGATAAGACATCCAGTATTATCTGCGCTTTTGGCTTAGCAGCTGCCGCACCTCGCTCGCCGTATCGGCACT
>OJKW01001120.1_pt1 | contig 16262 bp, 8 predicted proteins | sample 1596591 | NCBI WGS metagenome assembly OJKW01 (sample SAMEA4350166, study PRJEB24818) | metagenome | biome: human; feature: gut; material: faeces | place: Denmark | collected 2013-09
TGTGCTGTACATGTGCAGGCTGTTCGTGCTTCGGATGGCGAACGCATACTGCCGGCATTGATGAATGACAACTATTTTACGTTGATGCCAGGAGAAACAAAGAATTTGAGCATTACATTTGATGAGAATTTGTTGCAGGGCGACAAATATAAGTTAGTGGTAACTCCTTATAATAACAAATAATTCAGATTAGTATGTGTACTAATAAATTTATTCTGTTCTGTATGGGGATAGTGATGAGTGTATCATCTTTAGCTTGGGCTGGAGATGCCCCCCCTCTCTATAAAGACAGAACAGCTCCAATAGAGAAGCGTGTAGACGACCTTATGTCTAGAATGACATTGCACGAAAAGGTATTGCAATTGCAGAATCGTGCGTCTGGTCGGTTGGATGAGATTGACCGGATCTTCTTGGGGGAAAGTTATGGGACAACTCATGAAATGAGTATGTCTGCTTATGATTGCGCCGTGATGTATAAAGAATTACAGCATTATATGCGTACTAAGACCCGTTTGGGAATTCCGTTGTTAACTTCTGCTGAGGGCATACAGGGTATTATTCAGAATAATTGTACGCTGTTTCCTCATGCTTTGGCGCAGGGAAGCACTTTCAATCCTGAATTAATACAACAAATGACTGAGGCGGCTGGCGAAGAGGCTAAGGCGATAGGTATTCATCAAATTCTTTCTCCGGTTTTTGACATTGCCCGCGAGTTACGTTGGGGACGTATTGAAGAAACATACGGAGAGGACCCTTATCTGATAGCGGAAATGGGAGTGGCGTTTATTAAAGGGTATCAAAAATACAGAATTACTTGTATGCCCAAGCATTTTGTAGCCCATGGTACTCCGTCTGGAGGCTTGAATTGTGCGGGAGTAAGTGGAGGAGAACGTGAATTGCGTAGTCTCTATCTTTATCCGTTCCGTAAAGCTATAAGGGAAACTTCTCCGTGGGCGGTGATGACTTGCTACAGTGCGTATGATGGAGTGCCGGTTACAGGTTCTTCTTATTATATGACTGATATTCTTCGGGGAGAACTGGGCTTTAAAGGATACGCTTATTCTGACTGGGGTTCGGTGGAGCGTCTGATGACTTTTCATCATGCAGCAGGCAGCCGTGAGGAGGCTGCGCGTATGGCATTAATGGCCGGAGTGGACTTGAACATTGATTCGACTTACGAAACATTGGAAAAACAAGTTGAGGAGGGAAGGCTTGATGTTGCATATATAGATCAGGCTGTGCGCAGAATATTGACGGTGAAGTTTGAATTGGGCTTATTTGATGAAACTTATGGTGATCCTAAACTGGTGAAGAAGGTCGTTCGCAATGCTGAAAAGGTGGCATTGGCTAAGAAAGTGGCTGACGAGAGTGCCGTATTATTGGAAAACAGAAATGATATTCTTCCTTTAGACTTGAATAAATACAAGTCTGTTGCAGTGGTGGGGCCTAACAGTAATCAAGCCGTGTTGGGCGATTACGCTTGGACGATGGGGGATACTAAAGAGGCGGTCAGTTTGTTGCAAGGATTGCAGGAAAGTGCAGGTGATAAAATAATGATTCGTCATGCTGAAGGATGTGATTGGTGGAGCCAGGACAAATCACATATTGCCGAAGCTGTGGAAGTTGTCCGTAACAGTGATATAGCTGTGGTGGCGGTAGGTACACGAAGCACTTATTTGGGAAGAAGTCCTAAATATTCTACGGCAGGTGAAGGATTTGATCTTTCCTCATTGGAACTTCCTGGGGTGCAGGAGGAGCTGTTGAAGGAGATAAAGAAAACGGGTAAGCCTATGATTGTCGTTCTGATTGCAGGTAAACCGCTTGCTATGCCTTGGGTGAAAGAAAATGCTGATGCATTGTTGGTGCAATGGTATGCAGGTGAGCAGCAAGGATGTACATTGGCAGATATTTTGCTTGGAAAGGTGAATCCGTCGGGTAAGTTGAATGTATCTTTCCCGCGTAGCACAGGTAATACTCCTTGTTTTTATAATCATTTCGTGACAGATCGTGAAGAACCTTTTGACCAGCCGGGTACTCCTGAAGAACCTAAAGGTCATTATATCTTTGATAAACCGGAACCTTTATGGAACTTTGGACATGGAAAAAGTTATACTACGTTTGATTATGTGGATTGTGCACTGAGTGATACGTTATTGGCTGCAAGTGATACATTGAAAGTATCCGTTATGATCAAGAATACGGGTAGGTGCGATGGCAAGGAGGTTGTGCAGCTTTATGTACGTGATAAAGTAAGCACGGTGGCTACTCCCATTCAACAGTTGAAGGCATTTCAAAAAGAGCTTGTTCCTGTAGGATATACTAGAGAAGTTAAATTAGTACTTCCAATAGCAGAACTTGCTTTGTATAATGCCGATATGGAGGAAGTTATAGAACCTGGGGAGTTTGAACTACAGATAGGATCAGCTTCTGATGATATCCGAATAAGGCGGACAATAATAGTGAGGTAGGGAATTTAAACTTTTGTAAAGAATAAAAAAAGGATGGTTTTTGCTCTTGTAGAATAACAGATTGCTTGAATAATAATAGTATGAAAACAGTAGTAAATCAATTGAGAAGATACTTGTTAAGTATCTTGTTAGTATGCGCTTGTATATATGTGGATGCGCAAAGTCGTGCCCCTATAGTAGGACGTGTTTCAGATGTAAAAGGAGAATGGATGATTGGGGTATCTATTTTAGAAAAAGGTACTTCAAATGGAGTGATAACCGATATAAATGGGCAGTACTCCATCAGTACATCATCGGCTCAACCGACATTGGTAATTTCGTATATTGGTTATAAAACTCAGGAAGTGAGGATAGGAAAAAAGAATGTTGTTGATATTGTATTGGAGGAAGATGTTTCGGCATTAGATGAAGTTGTGGTTGTTGGATATGGGGCGCAGCGTAAAGTTTCAGTAGTTGGTTCACAGAGCTCTATTAAAATGTCTGATATTAAAGCAGCAACGGGAGATATATCTTCGGCTATTGCCGGACGCATTCCAGGTGTGGTGACTATTCAACGTTCAGGAGAACCGGGTAAGTCTGGTTCTGAAATATGGATTCGTGGGATTTCTACGTTCACGTCTTCCTCTCCGTTAGTATTGGTAGATGGGGTGGAGCGTACTTTTAATCAACTTGATCCTGAGGATATTGAATCGTTTACTATCTTAAAAGATGCTTCGGCTACTGCTGTTTATGGTGTTCGGGGTGCGAATGGTGTTATTTTGATAAAGACAAAGCCAGGTAGAGTGGGGAAACCCCAATTCTCTGTGGATTATTATGAAGGGGTAACGATGTTGACCAAACAGGTAAAATTAGCTAATGCTTATCAATACATGGATGCTGCCAATGAGGCATATGGCAATGACCATTCTGGACAGGTTCTTTATACACCTCAATATATTGAAGCAACTAAAAAAGCGAATGGCTTGTTGCCAAATGATAATCCGAAAATGTATAATCCTTATTTGTATCCGGCAGTAGACTGGATGGATGAACTGTTTAGAGATATGGGGCATAACCGTCATGCCAATATCAATGTCCGCGGCGGCTCTGTCAATGCCACTTACTATGCATCATTGTCTTATTACAATGAAACCGGTTTATTGAAAACAACTTCAATGGATGAACAGAACTATAATATCAATACGGATTATAATCGTTTTAATTTTACTTCGAACTTGAATTTGAAGCCGACGAAGCGGTTAAGTATTGATATGGGGGTCAATGGATACATTGCAGAAACAAATTATCCACAAGAAGATTCGGGTACTTTGTACGAAGCAGCTATGGCTATTAATCCTGTTTATTATCCTACCTTAATGCAAAATGGAAGCATTCCCGGGATAGATGGTAATAACTATAATCCTAATCCTTACGGTATGCTTACTCGTCGGGGCTATAGAAATGAATATAATTCAAAGATTTATACTAACTTACGTATTGCTCATGACTTGGACTTTTGGAATTGGAGCAAGGGCTTATCTGTAACTGCGACGTTGGCATTTGATACATGGACTGGACGTACGTTGAAGTACAATAAAATGGAAAGTACCTATTGGTATGCAGGTTCTAAGGACCCGAATACCGGATTATGGAATAATGATGTATTTAATGAAGACGGGACCTATCGTTTGAATCAAATTTATATTAGTGGTGACGATCAGTTGAATTATGGTGGAGGTGATACCGGTAGTGACCGTAGCATTTATTTTGAAGCTTCATTGAACTATGATCGTGCTTTCGGTTTGCACCGGGTAGGTGGCTTGTTCCTTTATAACCAGAAGACTTATCGTAATACTACTGGAGGCGATATGGCTTCTACATTACCTTATAATAGCCAAAGCATTGCTGGACGTGCCACTTACTCTTGGAATGACCGTTACTTTGCTGAATTTAATGTAGGCTATAACGGTTCGGAGAACTTTATGCCAGGCAGACGCTTTGGGGTATTTCCTGCTTTTGGTGTGGGATGGGCTGTCTCAAATGAAAAATTTTGGGCACCAGTACAAAAGTATATATCTTATTTGAAGTTGAGATATACTAACGGTTGGGTAGGTTCAGATGATGCCGGAGCACGTTTCTTGTATGAAGCAACCATGGGAGGTGCGCAGGATTATTATTTTGGTGATTGGCGTAGTCCTGGAGGATGGGCGGTTTATACTTATGGTTCCAATGTTACTTGGTCAAAATCACATAAGCAAGATTGGGGTATTGATATTAAGTTTTTAAATGACCGTTTGTCTGTCACGATGGATTATTTTAAAGAACATCGTACAGGTATTTTCTTAAATCGTCAGACATTGCCTACTTATTTAGGTCTATCTTCTCTTCCGAAAGGTAATTTGGGAATTGTTGATAATAGTGGATTTGAATTTCAGTTAGAATGGAATCAGCAAGTGAATGATTTGGTTTCGTTTACTTTGCGTGGAAATGCTTCTTGGAATAGAGATAAGATTATTGAGAATGATGAAGCGCCGAAACCTTATCCTTGGATGGAAAAACGAGGCACTAATGTGTTCTCACAATGGGGTCTTATTGCTGATGGCTTGTTTACTAGTGAAGAAGAAATTGAAAAGCATGCCACACAGTTTGGTCAAGTATACATAGGTGATATTAAATATCGCGACTTAAATAACGATAAGAAAATTGATTCAAATGATATCTGCCGTATTGGTCAAGGAACTATTCCTAAATATAATTACGGATTCGGCTTTGATGTGCAAATTGGATATTTTTCGGTAAGTGCCTTGTTTCAAGGAGCGGCAGATGTTACTACTTGCCTTTCGGGAAATTCAATTATTCCATTTTCAAGTCAGGCTGGTATAGATAACTTGTTTGATAACATAGAGGATCGCTGGTCTCCTGATGATCCTACTAATGAAGATGTATTTTATCCACGTTTGCATTATGGTAACTCAAATAATAGTAATAACTACCGTGCTAGCACATGGTGGTTAAGAAATATGGACTATTTACGGTTGAAACAGTTTAATATAGCTTATAATCTGCCGGAAAATACGTTAAAATCAGTTGGTGTAAAAGGTGCTAGAATTTATTTGATGGGAACTAATTTGCTGACTTTCTCTAAGTTCAAGCTATGGGACCCGGAAGTATATTCCAGTAATGGAGCAGCTTATCCGAATGTAATGAGTTGTTCTTTGGGAGTGAATTTTAGTTTTTAAGCAAAGATGAAAACAATAAAAAAAGATTATGAGAAATATAGTTAAAGTAAGTGTTGCTGCTTTAGGACTAATGTTAGGTTTGAGTTCTTGCGATAGTTTTTTTGCCGAAATGCCGGGAATACGGTATGATATTGAAATGAGTTTTAAAGATCAAGTGAAGACAAAGGCTTTTTTGGCAAATGTATATAGCTTTGTTCCGGCTGAATCAAGAGAAAAATATTATTGGGACGGAGAGTACCATGGCGGTTTTTGGACTGTTGCTTCGTTAGAAGGACATTATACATATGATTGGCATTCATCACACGATGTTGCTCGTGGAAAGGTGGATGCATCCTGTGGACAGTTTCAGTATTTTTATCGAGAACTTTACAAAGGAATAGAACGTGCCTCTACGTTTATTGCCAATGGGATAATTGTCTAGAAATACCAGAAACAGAACGTGTCAATATGAGAGGGCAAGCACGTGCATTGAGGGCTTACTATTATTTTTTATTGATGCGTATGTATGGACCTGTGCCTTTACTGGGTGAAAAACCTATTCCGGTAGATGCGCCACTTGAAGAAGTATTGCGCGAACGTAGAACAATAGACCAATGTGTGGATTTTATTACTAAGCAACTTGACATAGCATACTCAGAAGTAGCTTGGCAACGTGCTATAGGAGTAAATAAGGGTAGGGTAGATAAAGCCTTTTGTAAAGCTTATAAAGCGAAAACATTATTGTTTGCTGCCAGCCCGTTGTTCAATGGGAATCAAGATATGGCTTCTTTGAAAAACCATGATGGTACCCAATTAATTCCTACCACAGAAGATGCCCAAAAATGGGAGATTGCAAAAAAAGCTTATCAGGATTTCTTGGGAGAGTTTGACCAAACAATATTCAAGTTGCATACTGTGAATACAGCAGAGGAGAAAATAGATTTCTATGAGTCTTATCGCCAGGCAACTGCCGGTGAAAAATTTACTGACGAACTTATTTGGTTCCGTGAAGGAAAGGATATTGAGCGCAGTTCTGATGTGACACCTGGACACCGTCATGTGAATAATGATGCGGTCAGGGGAGATATGGGGCTCTCTACTACTCAGGAAATGGTAGATATGTATTTCACCAAGAATGGCTTAAGAATAGATGATGATCCTGAGTATCAGAAATTTGAGTATACGGGAATTCCATCCGCCGAAATGTATGGGTGGCCCGAAGACTATAATGATCCGTTAGTGCCTTCACGTAATTATTTTTTAAAGAATGATAACATGGTTTTGAAACAATGGATTAATAGGGAACCTCGTTTTTATGCCAATATTACTTTTAACGGTTCTACTTGGTTGAATACAAGTACTGAATTTGGTAAAATTACAACGGATTTGACCAATAATGGAAATTCCGGCTATGAAAAATGTTTGGATAATGCACCGATGGGTGGATATGGTATACGTAAGATGGCTAGAGAAGATAGAAGACAGGAACTCTATTACAATATCTTGCTCCGCCTGGCAGAAGTTTATTTGGATTATGCTGAAACATTGAGTGCTACGGGAGATTACAAGGAAGCAATGAAATATGTCAATAAAGTACGTCACCGTGCAGGCATTCCAGAATATGGGGTGGGACAGGATGATAACGGTTTCCAACGTATTGCCTATCCTGAAAATCGGGAAGAGGTAGACAACCGCATTCGCCGTGAGCGGACAGTGGAATTGATGTTTGAGTGGAATCACTACTTTGATGTGCGCCGTTGGAAGGTTGCAGATATGGCAGTGGGCGACGGATGGGTTTATCCTACTTATCACAAAGGTGGAGAAGGCGGCGAAGTGCATGGCATGAACTATCGGAGCGATGCGCCTGCATTCTTTGAGAAAGTGGTGTTTGATACCCGTAAGTTTGAAAAGAAGAATTATCTTTTTGCCATTCCGCAGGAAGATATTCTTCGTGTAGAGAAGTTGGTTCAGAATCCGGGATGGGGAATTGAATAATCATGTTTATATTTATGTGGAAATGTATATGTATGGCTGTGGCACTCTGGGGTTGTACCGGAGTGTTACAAGCAAAAGTCGTATTACCTTCTGTTTTTACAGATAACATGGTATTGCAGCAAAAAACGGATATCACGTTTTATGGAGATGCAACAAAGAATAAACAGTTGACCGTTAAAACCGGATGGAACGGAAAAGAGTATTATACGGAGGCGGACGGACAGGGAAAATGGAGTTTGAAGATTCCTACCCCGGCAGCCGGAGGACCTTACGAGATCACCTTCTCCGACGGCAAGAAACTGCAACTGAAAAATGTAATGATAGGCGAAGTATGGTTCTGCTCCGGACAATCCAACATGGAAATGCCGGTAGCCGGCTGGGGAAAGGTAATGAACTATGAACAGGAGATAGCAGAGGCGGCTTATCCCGCCATCCGTCTGTTTCAGGTGAAGAAGAATACCTCCTTGGCTCCACTCAAAGAAGTGGAATCTACCCTGGGAGGCTGGCAGGAATGCTCATCCGCTACGGTGCCCGAGTTCTCCGCATTGGCTTATTTCTATGCCCGTGCGTTGTGGAAAGAACTGAATGTCCCGATAGGAGTGATTGACTGTACATGGGGAGGCACGCCCGCCGAAGCATGGACGAGCCATGAAACCTTGCGGCAAGTAATGGGCTTTCGGGAAGAAATGGACAAACTGGAGCGGCTCGGCTTTGATCCCAATCGGATGGAACAAGCTTACTCGGAAGAACGCGCCCATTGGCAGTCCCTGTTCACCGAAAAAGACAAAGGAATGGAGAACGGCAAACTTTGTTGGACGGCACCTTCCTTGAGTGAAGAGGACTGGCAGACCATATCCCTACCCGGTTATTGGGAGGGCAAAGGACTTAAAGATTTTGACGGCATCATCTGGTTTCGCCGTTCCTTGGAAATTCCTGCCGAGTGGGCGGGAAAACCGCTTACGCTGCGACTGGGGATGATTGATGATGAAGATATTACTTATTTTAATGGGGTGGAGATTGCCCGAGGGGCAGGTTATATGACACCGCGTACTTATACCATTCCTGCAAAATTAGTGAAGGCTGGTAAGGCGGTTCTTGCTGTTCGTGTTTCTGATTTTGGTGGAGAAGGCGGTATTCATGGCAAGGCGGAGGACCTTTATGTAGAAGCTGATGGAAAGCGGATCAGTTTGGCTGGAGATTGGAAATATCGTATCGGACTTTCTTTAACAGGATTTCCACCTGCACCGATTTCTCCTGTTCAAAGCTCCAGTTATCCTACGGTGCTGTTCAATGCGATGGTCAAACCATGGACTGCTTTTCCCATTAAAGGAGTAATATGGTATCAAGGTGAAGCCAATGTAGGCCGTCCGGAACAATATGGGGATTTGTTTCCTGCTCTCATTACGGATTGGCGCCGGCAATGGCGGAGTGATTTCCCCTTTTATTTTGTACAATTGGCTAATTTTATGGAATCCAAGGAAATACAGCCGGATTCCGAATGGGCGGCTTTGCGTGAAGCACAAACTAAAGCATTAAAACTTGACCAAGTTGGTATGGCTGTGACCATTGATATTGGTTTGGCTGATGACATTCATCCTAAGAATAAGCAAGAGGTGGGACGCCGTTTGGCCTTGGTTGCCCTGGCCGGTAGTTATGGAAAAAATGTTTCCGGTTCGGCTCCTGTATTCCGGAATTATAGAATCAAAGGGGATAAAATGGAATTGGATTTCGGACAAAAGCAAGATGGATTTCAGATTAAAGGTACAACTTTAAAAGGCTTTACCATTGCAGGGCCGGACCGTGTGTTTTATCCGGCAGAGGCGATGGTCCAGAATGGGAAAATTATAGTTTTTTCTCCTGAAGTTTCTATCCCTCTTGCTGCACGTTATGGCTGGGCGGATAATCCGGATTGTAATTTGTACGGAGAGAACGGCCTCCCGGTTGCTCCTTTCCGGACCGACTGTTGGTAGATGGCGTAAGTCTTAACCTTTTTTCTTCTCTTTGTAAGCTGATGGAGGCACTCCCATCGTCTTAGTGAATAACCGGGAGAAATAAAGAGAATCCTCATAGCCTACCAAGGGACTTATTTGGTTAATTTTCAGGTTGGTAAAATCCAGGTAATGACAGGCTTCCTGTATTCTGAGATAGGTAAGATATCGAAGAGGAGAGGAGCCTGTCTTTTCTTCAAACAGATTAGAGAAATAGGAAACCGAGAGGTTTACTTCCGCAGCGATATCTGCCAGACGAATGGTCTTGCTCAAATTTTCTTGCATGAAATGAATCGCTATTTGCACTACATCTTTGTTTCTGTAACTATTGCGCATAGAGCCACAATCCCGATATTCGCCAATAAATTTCATGGAACCTAAAAAATGGAAGAGACTAGTAGTGGCATAAAGCATATAATTTTTGCTATATCCGAAACTGATGGACGAGTAGATTTCTTCGAAGAGTACTAATCTTTCTTTGATTCGTGAATCCTCTTGTGGAGTGATGCTTTTCGGACGGTCAAAACCGGCACTGAAAAATGCAGCTTTTGTTCCATTGAAATGGATCCAGTAAATAGTCCAGGGATTTTCCTCATTACTGCCATAAGCGTGTGCTTGGTGTTCGGGTAGAATGAAAAATTGGTTGGCGGTAACTGCATATTGATGTTTGTCTAACTCGAACCACCCTTCTCCTTCCATACAATAAATGAGGATAAACTCGGTTACTTCCTCGGTGTCGCGTTTCCGGTAATGAAAATAGGCATGAGGATAATATCCTATATCTGTGATGTAAAGTTCACTGCCTAACGGATCTTGCTTTAATTCTTCAATCAGAAAAGCAGGAAGTACGATAGCGCGTTCTCCTTTAAATCCATCTTTAATTCGTGGCATATATCCATGTATTAGAATTGGATAACAAAGATAGCATATTTCCTTGATTTTACCTACAATACAGGCTTGATTTCGATGATTTTGAGGGTATAAGCGTCAAAATTCTTATTTTATGGCGCATTTGAGTAGGGATTTTTGAGCTTCTCTCTCTATTTTTGCACTATAATTTTAATCGATGAATAATACCATGAAAGAAAGATTGCTCTTCTTGATATGTTTTTTATGCATATCATTTATGTTAAAGGCGGCGGATAAGCCAGTAATTAAAATTAGTACAGAAAATGTAGACCTTATTTACCGGGTTGGTGATAATGGACGTCTATATCAAAGTTATTTGGGAAAGAGGTTGAATCATGCTACAGATATTGCCCACTTGCCGCAGGGCAGCGAAGCATATCTTACTCATGGCATGGAAGATTATTTTGAACCGGCTATTCATATAGTGCATAATGACGGCAATCCTTCTACTTTGTTAAAATATGTATCTCATACTCGGAATCAAGTGTCGCCGGGGGTAGATGAAGTAGTGATTACTATGCAGGATGATAAATATCCTGTAACTGTAAAACTTCATTATGTGGCTTACCAGAAAGAAAATCTAATAAAGACTTTCACTGAAATCAGTCATCGGGAAAAGAAACCTGTGCAGCTTCATAAGTACGCGTCTTCCATGTTGCACTTGAATCGTGCCAACTATTTCCTGACTGAATTCTCGGGAGACTGGGCCAGTGAGGCGCATGTGAAGGAACAGCCTTTGGAATTTGGCAAGAAAACGATTGATACTAAATTGGGAGCACGTGCCAATATGTTCTGCTCTCCTTTCTTCCAACTTGCATTGGATGGAAAATCAGAAGAGAACCAAGGTGAAGTGTTGGTCGGAACATTAGGATGGACGGGTAATTTCAGTTTTGTATTCGAAGTAGATAATAAGAACGAACTGCGTGTTATTTCGGGTATTAATCCGTATGCTTCGGAATATAGTCTGAAACCGAATGAAATCTTCCGTACTCCCGATTTTTATTTTACTTACAGTTTTACAGGTAAAGGACAGGCTAGCCGTAATTTCCATGATTGGGCCCGTAAGTATCAGGTAAAGGATGGGAACCAGACTCGTATGACTTTGTTGAATAACTGGGAAGCCACCTATTTTGATTTTGATGAAGCGAAATTGGTGAAGCTGATGGATGATGCAGTAGAACTGGGTGTGGATATGTTTTTGTTGGATGATGGTTGGTTTGCCAACAAGTATCCGCGCAGTGGTGATCATCAAGGGTTAGGTGACTGGGATGAAACGGCTGACAAGCTTCCTCATGGCATTGGTTATCTGACGGAAGCCGCTAAGAAAAAAGGTATAAAGTTCGGTATCTGGATTGAACCGGAAATGGTGAATCCTAAGAGTGAGTTGTATGAAAAGCATAAAGACTGGGTGATTCATCTTCCGAACCGTGACGAGTATTATTTCCGTAACCAGTTGGTTCTGGATTTGAGTAATCCGAAAGTACAGGATTATGTGTTCGGAGTTGTGGACAATTTGATGACAAAATATCCTGATATCGCTTTCTTCAAATGGGATTGCAATAGCCCTATTACAAATATTTACTCTGTTTATTTGAAAGACAAGCAGTCACATTTATATATTGATTATGTGCGTGGCTTGTATAATGTATTGGAACGTGTGAAAGCAAAATATCCTGATCTGCCGATGATGCTTTGTTCCGGTGGCGGTGGGCGTTCGGATTATGAGGCTTTGAGCTATTTTACAGAATTCTGGCCTAGTGATAATACCGATCCTATTGAACGTTTATTTATTCAGTGGGGATTTTCACAGGTGTTCCCAGCCAAGACAATGTGCGCTCATGTTACCACATGGAATAAGAATAGCAGTGTGAAATTCCGTACGGATGTGGCTATGATGTGCAAACTCGGTTTTGATATAAAATTAGCGGATATGAGTAAGGATGATGAAACTTATTGCCGTACTGCTGTACAGAATTATAACCGTTTGAAACCGGTCGTTCTGGAAGGCGATATGTACCGTTTGGTATCTCCTTATGGCAGTAATCATACCTCTACTATGTATGTGGGCAAAGATAAGGATAAAGCAGTTGTATTTGCTTTCGATATTCATCCCCGTTATGCGGAAAAAATATTGCCGGTGCGTTTGCAGGGGCTTGATGCAGACAAAATGTATCGTGTGAAAGAAATCAACTTGATGCCCGGAGCCAATTCTTCTTTATCAGGCAATGGTGAGGTTTTCTCTGGAGAATTCTTGATGAATGTAGGATTGAATCTATTTACTACACAGCAACTCAACAGTCGTGTAATTGAAGTAGTAGCTGAATGATTAGGGATTGATTGTATATAATTTAGTGTATTGCCTTCATTATTTGTTTTTATGAATGATGAAGGCAATTTTCTTTTCTATAGATGAATGATATTTGATCGGTTTGATTATGAATCATAGAAGATGCCGTGACACATGATAGATCTTCAGGTGTCATCGTTATATATGTTACACTTGTAAGATATATAATCTTTCGGGTTTAGGTTCTATATCAGAGCGGACTGTTACTTGTTAAGAAAAAACATTCATAGCCTCCGGAGGTTGGAACAGGGGACTAACAAGTTTGTTCAAGCAGGGCTGTTGCAGGGGGCGGGTTTTATATCTTGGGGGAGGTATATATTTATATATAGGCTCCTTCACATCCAATTTCCCTTCCGTACCAGAATATTTTTTACTCAGAAGACAGATCTGACCTTCTGAATTACATTAACCTGCGCACATCTACAATAATCAACTTTTTCTTGAACAGTCTGTCGTATCTTCATGTCCATAAATAAAATGAAAAAGGAAAATACTGAAGTTTTAACTCTGGATCATGGTAGTCCGCTTTTTACCGTTATTGGACGATGATTAACGAATGTAGCCGTACCGATAAAGAATTCCTCGTAAATAGGACGGAAACCAAAGCATATGAGATGGGTTTGTTTCTTTCGACGAAATCAAAGGCCGGTCATGATTGCGTTCCATCATGGTAATGATATTCTTTGTATATACTTTGTTTATAGATGTTGAATTGATGTCTTTATGTGTGATATTTGTCTTCTTGTGTAAGATATTTTAAAAATCAAAAACAAAACGAACCGTTTTTTTTGAGAAATCTAACAAGAGATACCCACATTTGTACTATCTTTGTAATAAGTTGGTCTTTTAAGAAAACTTGGGAAAAGCATTTATTATGAATCAATATCCGGATTTTGACCAAAAGTTATATGACGATCTTCGCCGTGGTAAAGAGTATGCCTTTGCTGCTGTCTTTGACCGTTACCATCGGTTATTGTACACCATAGCCTATCGTTTTTTGAAATCGGAAGAAGAGGCGGAGGACGCAGTTCAGTATCTTTTTATGAAATTGTGGGAGCAGAGGGAAACTTTTAGTTTTGAGTCGGGTATTCGCAGTTTGTTATTTACTATCTTGAAGAATTATATACTGAATGAATTGAGGCATCGCAATCTGGTATTTGAGAAGTTGTATGAAATGGCCCAACAGGTGAATGATGAGGACGAAGATGCTTTTTTAACCCGGTTTGAACATGGTGAACTCAGAAAATCCTTGCGGGTTGCCATTGACAAACTTCCTCCTCAGAAACAAAAAATCTGCTTGCTGAAAATAGAATATGGGTTATCCAATCAAGAGATTGCCGACAGGATGGGCATAACTGTTCCTACAGTGAAATCTCATTACACACAGGCTATAAAGGCGCTTCGTAATGCGATTGAATCTTTGATTATGTGGTTTCCTGTAATATGGATTTATTTAATAGACTGAAATGCACTCATACTTTTATCGGAGTAGGGTGTTATTATAAATATACGAAAAAAATAGATTATGAAGATAGATGAATCGGTGATAGATAAAGTACTTGACAACAAAGCTGCTCCTGGAGAAGCTCGGAAAGTTGCCGGTTGGTTCGTTACGGAAGAAGGGCGTAAGTATTTGTCTGGGCGATTGGACCGTGAGATGGAAGAGCTTGCAGAAGAGATGCCGGAAGATGTTAGACTTCCTTCTATTTCCGGCATGAAGATGAAACAGCGGTTTATGAGTGAGATAAAACGTGAGCGTGGAAGGAGATCGGTCGGCCGTACGTGGTTGTGGTTGGCGGCTGGGTATGTGCTGGACATGTGGTTCCAGCTGGTGCCGGGTAAGTGGATCGTTGATTCTGACCTGGCATCAGAAATGATGCTGACCAAGATCCTGAACCAGGAAGGCTCAATCTTAAGCCACAGCTGGTATTATTCAACCGAACTCCGCGTTGTAAATATGCAGTGGTTTTATCGCCTGGGGCTGCTGCTGTTCCCGGATGATTGGCATCTGGCACGTACCTTTGGCATGGCGATTGCCTTGTTGGTCTTTATTGCGGCGGCGCTGCTACTGGCAAAGGAAATTGGGTTGGGAAGCCTGGGCCCCTGGATGGCAGGTGCGCTGATCTGGCCCTTTGGTATGCGCTATCTCGTCTATGCGATGTACGGTGGCTATTATCTGATCCATGCTTTTGCCTATGCTGACGTTGGCGCTGGTCTTTTGCAGTATCCATGCGCAAAACCGAAGGCCTAAAGTGCTGTGTGCTGTATTGGCTTGCCTGGCGGCTTTGGGGGCAGGCTTAAACGGCGTAAAGGTCCTGATGGTATTTCAGGCACCGTTCCTGCTGGCGACGATGCTCCTGGCGGTTATGGCTCTGAACAGCTGTGGGAAAACTAACTGGAAAGATGCTTGCCGGACCTGCGGGACGGAGATGCAGCTGTTAGCAGGTGCGCTGTATACCACAGTGGCGGCGATGGCTGGCTATGTCATCAACGCAAAGATCCTGGCAAAAAGCTATAGCTTTAAATCCTTTGGCGGCGTTACCTGGAGCCGCCCGCGGGATGGCTTATTTGAACTGCAGCGGATCATTGTGGATTATTTCCATGAATTTGGGTATACAGACGGAGTGGGTGTTTTCCACTTCAGCGGCATTGCGTCTGGCCTGGGACTTTTGATCGGCATCTGGCTGGCCTTTTGCATTGTGCGGCTGCTGTTCCGTTACCGCAGCCTGGCAGTAGCAGAGCGCTTTATGGTGTTGCTGCTTTGCAGCATGATTGCAGTCTGTGGTATCTCGTTCTCCTATTTCCAGGAGTACAGCCAATATTTCTGGTTCCCCAGTATGCCGGCGGCTTTTGCCGTTATGGCTATTGAAATCAAAACGGAAAAGCTGCATTTGCCGGGAGAACGGCGCACACTGGCGTTTTTGCTGGCAGGAGCACTTTCCATTTGCGGCATAAACACGGTGCGCCAACAGATCGAGCACCCCGCATTGGGGCGCGTTGGAATTGACAAAGTCGCATATTGGCTGGTAGATAATGGCTATTCTGAAGGATATGCGACTTTCTGGAATGGCGGCTGCATGACAGAAATTACCAGCGGAAAGTTAGACATCTGGTACACGAATCTCCGTGATGATTATAATGAGGGATGGCTGCAGCCGGATTATCACCTGACCCGCGACCCGGAAAAACCGTTTATTCTGATCGATACAGAAACAGATGGCCCGGTAGACGAAGTACCGCTTGTTCAGCACGGTGGATGTACAGAAGTGTACAATGACGGCCGTTATGTGGTATATACGTATGATTCCGCCGAAGCAATGCATGCAGCATCCGACGCGGAACATGCGAAAACCAATGA
>OJKW01001125.1_pt1 | contig 16211 bp, 17 predicted proteins | sample 1596591 | NCBI WGS metagenome assembly OJKW01 (sample SAMEA4350166, study PRJEB24818) | metagenome | biome: human; feature: gut; material: faeces | place: Denmark | collected 2013-09
ATGCCCTTTACAACGCAACCAAGTACGTCTGCTACTGGAATCCTGTCTTTGCTGAATACCTTGCCAAAAAACGTGCCGAAGGAAAACACTACAATGTTGCCCTGTCCCATGCCATGAAGAAACTCGTTCGGTTGATTTATGCCTTACAGAAATCCGGGAAAGCATATCTTGCAGCTGCATGATTTTCTCCTGAGCCTGAGTTAATTCCAACAGAAACTTAGCTGGCGCAGCGAACCCTTGACGAACCGAAGCATTCAAATGCTATCCTGTTTGTGCGAGGGCTGGCTGGGCTTGCTTTGCTGTTTTCTCCGTCGCCCTCGCTGCTCTGATTCCAGCATTTGAATGCTGTTTGTCAGGGGCAGCGGTCGGTTGGCGGATTTTTTCATTTTGGGGCTTGACTTTTAATAGTTAGTCTCCCGATTCTCTGCAAAGTCTTTCACGGCCTTTCCAAAAAGGATGAAGCCCTTTTGTTTGCTGTTCAGACGGGCATTTCCACCGATCTGACCGCAGGTGAGCGGCTTCGTGCTGACATCGTAGCAGAAGATGAGGATGCCTGTGCATTTGTTGCAGCCACCGAAGCAACTGGTGCTACTTTTGCACTGGATGGCATCCGAGCCGAGTGGAAGATCTACTGCATCCGCTCTGCCTATTATATTTACAAGAACTATGGTTCTGACATCTATCAGGAAGCCTTGAAAATCATCGTGGAGGCATGGTGGGGTGATTCCGATTCGTTCCTGTCCGGCATCCTCCACGGCGTTACCCGCTTTGTGGCAATGTACCGGGATGAGTACAGCCGGGAGCGCCTGATTGCACGGCTCTCCACGGTGCACCCCAAAACCATCACCAAAAATGCACGGAAGGACACGGGCAACACCGCCGACCGCCACATGAAGCAGATTCTGGAGATCTACAATGGCTCCAGCCGTTCTCTGAGCCTTCCTGTAAAACGTTGATGCACTCGCCTTTATCGGCATACTCCTTTTTTCCTGCAAGAGCCGCCTGCCAAAAACGGGCGGCTTTTGCTACATATAGAAGGATAGGAGGTCTGATCGCAATCATACCAAAAGACTGGAAATACCTCAGAGGGGACATTTACTATGCAGACATGGAGCCGCACATCGGCTCCGAGCAGGGCGGCACCCGCCCTGTGGTGGTTCTGCAAAACGATGTAGGAAACCGCTATGCGCCTACCCTTATCGTGGCGACGGTGACTTCCCGCACCGAGAAAAAGAGATACCAGCCCACACACGTTCTGATAGCCCACAATACGGCCTTTGAGAAGCCGTCTGTGGTTCAACTGGAACAGATATTCACGATAGACAAAAGCCGCATACAACGCTTCTTAGGACAGACTACACGGCGTGAAATGCGCCGGATCGAAGAAGCACTTCTGAATAGTTTGGAAATCAATGAATGGGACAGGAGGAATGCCGATGAATGAAAAAGTGATGGTATCGCCGGAGATCCAGAATGAAGCAGTTGTCCTGCCGCAGATCGTCAGCATCAAGCAGGCAAGTCAGCGCATGGGCTTGCCTGAATATTACATCCGCCGCCTTTGCCGGGAAGTTCCGGGCATGGCATTTCAGTCGGGCATTAAATGGTATATCAACCTTGGAAAGATGGCTGACTACTTCAACGGTGGAACGACAACTTCTTGACTTGTCAAGGATGCGGACATAAACTGCGACATCCTAAAAATTAACCGCCTGAACTGCTATACTCATCATGACAGAGATAACCACCACACAGAAAGGACGGTAAATATATGGCATCCATTAAGCTGATCGAACCCAAAAAGAAACCCCGGTATTACCAAATCACTGCAAATGTTCTGGTGAACGGCAAAATCGAACGTCGTTATGGACGGTTCGATTTTGACCCCACTGAACTGAAAAACGCTCGTGCGCGCAACGCTGCTGCGAATGCTGCCGCCGCTGAATTTGAGCGGCAGGAACAGGAAAAGGCCGATAAAGAAGCCAGCAACGCAGGAAAGACCTTTGCAGTTGTAGCGCAAGAGTACATAGCTTCAAACCGTTCTCGGATGGCTCCCTCGGTTCGTCTGAAAGGTGACTATGACGCAAACCGCAACAAAGAGAACACCAGCTTGAAAAAAGAAAAGTATCTTCAACGCATCCAAAGTTACCCGGAATTTTCTGAAAAAGCGATTGGGACGATTACCCGGCAAGACTGCGATGCAGTCATTCGCTTTCTGGAAGATAGTGATGCACGCGTTTACAAACGTGCGGTTTTGAAGCCAGAATCTAAAGAGTTCAAAACGGTGTCTTGCCCTAAAATTGCGAAAAACTGCACCATCCGAGAGGAAACCATTGAGCGGATTTTCCGTGGTGAAACGGTTTCTTTGGACTCGGCACAACAGGTGGCAATGGCTTTGGGTAAGGCCGTTGAGCAGATGTTTGAGGTGGAGATTGACCGCCGCCCCATGACGAAAAAGACGATGCGAGAGTACAATCTGTTCATTCGGTCAGTCCTGAACTACGCCAATGATAACTATGGAACATCACTTCAAATGCCAATGATAAAAGCATCTGGGCGAAAAGGAAAATCTGTGGACTGCTTACATAGTGATGAAGTAGAAGCCTTACAAGCGGCTTTGAAAGAGTGCTCCATGCTGGAAAAGGCAATCGTTTTGTGCCTGCTGAACACTGGTGTCCGGCGTGGAGAACTGGCTGGTCTTACATGGAAAGATGTGAATTTCCGTGATGGAACAATCCATGTGTCAAAATCTTTGTTGGTTTTCCCTAATTATGGCTATCAGCTTACCACAACGAAAGAAAGCAACATCCGTGATGTGGATGTTGCCCCGGAGTTTATGGCCTTTTTGAAGGACTATCACGAACAGTGGAAGTCCAGAAAAAAGCTGATGGGTGCAAGCTGGCAGAAAAATCTGGAAAAGAAAGGTGCTAAGTACGCACAGTCGCTTCTTGATCTGCGTGGGAATGACTTTGTAATCTGCAACGACTACGGCTTTCCCATCAACCCTGACAGCTATGCAGCACTGGTGCGCCGGGTCGGGAAAAAGGCGGGCATCGAAAAAATTCACCCGCATATGTTCCGGCACACCTTCGTCAGTATCCTGCTGTCCAATCCCAACATCGGTGTGGCAACGGTGGCCGCAGAAGCCGGACACGCGCAACCCAGCACGACCCTTGCAATCTATACGCAGGTCTACGACAGGCGGCGTGATGAGATTCGGAAGCAGATGAGCAAGGAACTGTACAAGTGAGATTGCTCCATCAGGCAAAAGAAAAAGCACGAGACGCAAAATCTCGTGCTTTTTTGGTGGAGCATTCTCCACAGCACTCGAACCCAACACCTCTTCACGGGAGATGGTTTTGGAATCGTCCGTGAAGTTGAAATTGAGCACGACCCGGTCATCAAAGACGTAAACCGAGTTGACAAAGGTATCAATGATCTGCCGCTGGTGTTCCGTGCTGCCCACGTCACCCTTGCGGAATTTCTCAAGCCAGAACCGAATCCATTCACGGGTCAGGACGGGCTTTTTCAGTTCTTCCTCCAGAATACTGGTGTTCAGAGCTTCTTTCCGGGCTTCCAGCTCGTCCAACCGCTGCTTGGTGGTCGGGGTCAGGATGCCCTGTTCAATGGCTTCCAAAAGGTTTGCCAGCCGCTTCTCCGTGTCCCGGAGCTGCTCTTTCAGGACAGGCAGCCGGGCGTTCTCCTGCTGCTGGGCTTCCATGACTAAATCTATCAGCCGTTCGATAATTTCATCGCTGAAAATCACCTTAATGGCAGTATCTACCACGAACCGTTCCAGCGGCTCTTTGCGGATGGCTTTCAGGTCACAGTGCGCCTTGCCGTGGCGTTTGGCATTGCCGCACTTGTAGTAATAGTAGGTGGTTCCCATGTGGCTTGTACCGCTTTCGCCGCCCATCAGGGTGCCGCACTTGCCGCAGAACAGCTTGGTAGTCAGAAGATAGCTCACATCCTCTTTTGCAGGCCGACCATGGGCAATCTTGTTTTGTTCGAAACGCTGCTGCACCCGGTCAAACAAGTCTTGGTCAATAATGGCCGGGATGCCGCCCGGTGTCACAATGTCCTTGTAGCGGTATTCGCCGATGTAGCGGCGGTTCCGGAAAATCTGGAAGAAGCTGTTCTTCACGAACGGCTTTCCGGTTCGGGTGCGCAGGCCGCGCTCGTTCAGAGATGCCGCGATTTTCTCGGCTGGTTCTCCATCGGCGTACCGGGTGAATATCTCCTGTACAATGGGAGCCGTTTCCGGGTCGATATGGTACAGCCTGTCCTCCTTGCCAATGGTGAAACCCAGCGGCACTACACCGCCGTTGTATTTGCATTGGAGTGCATTTTCGCGCTCACCGCGCGCCACTTTCAGGGCGAGTTCGGCGGAATAGTATTCCGCCATGCCGATCAGCATACTCTCCACCATAATGCCTTCAGGCCCCTGCGAAATGGGTTCCATGGCAGACACCAGATGGACACCGTTCTTTTCCAACTGGTGCTTGTAGTTCACGGCATCGTAGCGATTTCGGGCAAAGCGGTCGAGCTTCCAGACCAGAACCACATCGAAGATTTTCTTCGCGCTGTCCTTTATCATGTGCTGGAACTCCGGGCGGTCATCCGTCTTGGCAGAATAGGCACGGTCAATGTAAGTGCCGACCACAGTGATGCCGTTCTTCTCGGCGTAGTCCTTGCAGTCGCGCAGTTGTCCCTCAATGGACGCTTCGCGCTGACTGTCGGATGAATAGCGGGCGTAGATTACGGCGGTCATGGTAGCACCTCTCTTTGCACATCATTGAATCAACGCAATGTTTCGTATAACCTATATACCATATTTCACACCTGTTTGCAAGAAAAACAAAACGGAAAAGTGGTGGTGCTCATCGTGAACACCACCACTTCAGAAGAAAAAAGTTCTTTGCCCGCTTATGCGTTTTAACAATTTGGAAACAATTACGGAAAATCGAATTTGAGCTTATTAGCTGAGAGCAAGAATCGTCCCGTGGCCACAAATTTTCAATTCTTGAAAATTCTTGCCCCTTTGGGACAGCTTCTTGTTGGGGTGTGCCTGCCCCAAACCCTGCTAGGAACGAGTACGGCAAACGGGAATTGTTACGCGCGCTCTTTGAAGGAAAGTGAATCGATTTGGAGATGGATTTTCTGATGTCGTGAGATAGAAAGTTCAAGGATATATTGGGCAATGCTACCATCATCTTTTGTACATTGGAACACCATTTCTCCCTCTCCGTCATTCAAAGCAATGATGTGAAACTCTGAAATATTTTCCGTAATAGTATGAAAATCGCTTACGAAAGTCTCTGGTTCCGATATAATCGACCATTCTTTGCTGTTATTATTAAGTTCCAGCCGTATGGAACTTCCATCAACGACCGTGGCCGACCAATTATCTCCATCAGCAACAAATGACGTTGGCTTATATGGCCTGTTCCTGTTTAAGATAAGTGCGGCGACGACAACTACAACGACCAATACAAGAGCTAAAATGGTGAATTGTTTCTTTTTCATGGCAATCACTCCTTCGCAGCTTCTTATTTGTTGAACTAAGCCGAGTATACCATACTCTCCAATGAAAGAACACCCCTGATATAGTGAAATTTTGCCATTTTTCTGCGTACGTGCGTACACGCTCCGCAGGGATTCTAAGGGGCTTGGCCCCTTGGCACACAGACTTTGGCACAAAGTCTAGTGTGTTACACCTTGTCAGAGGTGTACAGGCTCCCGGTACGCACGTACGCAGCGACTACCCCCAAATGCGCCATATAGGGGGACGACCAAGTTCGCACAAAGCGAACTTGATTCCTCAAAGCAAAAGGCAGGATACCACCGTCATAGTGATACCCTGCCTTTGCTCGTTTAACGCTCTGTGTAGTCCTTCCGCAGAACTTCCGATAAACAAAAAACGTACCCGAACCCTTTCTCATAAAGAATAGGGTTCGAGTACGAACTGTATGGTGGAGAATTAGGGACTCGAACCCCAGACCCCCTGCGTGTGATGCAGGTGCTCTAACCAGCTGAGCTAATCCTCCATATTTTGTTTTGTGCGTTCCGAACTGGAACGTGATTATTATAGCACGGCCTTTGCCAAAATGCAAGCCCTAATTTTAAAAAAATCACACTTTTTGTATCCGCTTTCCGGTTGCCCTTTGATGCCAAATCGTGTATACTGAACACAGAAACTTTCCCACCGGGAAAAGAGGTACAAAAAATGCTGACACTTCGTGGAATCATTACGCTGATCGTTCTGATCGTTCTGTTTGCACTGGCCGTTGTGTGGATCTCCAAGCAGGGCGGCTGGAAGGGCGAGGGCTGCGGCGGCAACTGTGCATCCTGCCACAGCCACTGCGAAAAACAGGACCCGAACAAAAAAGCCTGAGTTCAAAAATGCCCCCGGACATTGCCTGCTGGCAGCGTCCGGGGGCATTCTGCTTTCAGCTTTCCGTCTCGCGGTAAAACACCCCGCGCTCTGCCGCGTACACGGCAATGGTGCTCAGCAGGTCCTGATGGGCTTTCTGGTAAGTAGTGCGGCCGATGTGCAGCTGATCGATCACATCGTCCTCCGTGCGGTGCTGCACATAGCGCAGCTCGAACAGATCCGCACGCAGCGGGTCGTTTTGCCGGTAATAGGCAAGGCCCTCCTCAATGGCGGCGCACCAGCTGCGCTCCACCGGGCTTCGTGCACGCTGCCGCATCCCATACCGGTACAGTGCCAGCCGCGTCTGATTTCTCTGCTCGCTTGTCATGTTCTGCCCTCCTCTTTTCATCCGCGCGGCGTGCCAGCACTTCGCGGCGGTTCTGCTCTTCAAAAAAGCAGAGATCCCGCTCGTACATGCTCAGACCAAGCACCGCGCTCAGCCGTTCTGCTTCGCTCAGCTTGAACTGTGTGCGCCCCTGCAGTTTCAAGTTCAGTGCATTGGGGCTGATCTTCAAGGCTCGTGCCACATACTGCATCTTGTACCCACTGGCGCGGATATAATCCCGGATCATTTCAGTATTTGCCATATTCCGCTCTCCTTTTTTCGTATCGGCAATGCCGTTCCACAATCTTTAGTTGTAGTATATTCCTGCATTGATTCAGTGTCAACCCATTTTTGCAAATTCGCAGAAAAAAGTTGATTTTAATGCAATTTTTTGGTATACTTCTGGTAACAGCATTCTTTTTACAGAACAACCATACGTTTTTCAGAGAGGTTTCGCATGTCTGAGCTTTCTACCCGTCTGCATCTACGCCGCAAAGAACTGGGCCTTTCGCAGGAAGAGCTTGCCCAGCGCATGGGCTATCGGTCCAAATCCTCCATTACCAAGCTGGAAAAAGGCATCAACGACCTGCCGCAGTCCAAGGTGGAAGAGCTGGCAGCCGCGCTGGAGACCACCCCTGCCTATCTGCTGGGGCTGGACGCACCCTGTCCGCCGCCGGGCTTTGAGCCGCTGCCTGCCATGACGCAGGTCCCGCTGATCGGTTCCATTGCCTGCGGCACTCCTATCACGGCAGAGCAGAACATTGAACGCTATATCGGCGTTCCCGCCGCGTGGCGCGCCGACTTTGCCCTGACCTGCCACGGTGACAGCATGTCCCCCACCATCTGCGACGGCGACATCGTATGCATTCGCTGCCAGCCGGAGGTGGAGCAGGGCGAGATCGCCGCAGTGCGCATTGGCGGCGAGGCCACCCTCAAGCACTTCCACCGGCAGGGTGATGCTGTGATGCTGCTTGCGGACAATGCCGCCGTCTGCCCACCCATGATCTTTACCGGCCTGCAGCTGGAAGAGCTGCACATTGAGGGCCGCGCTGTCGGCCTGTGCCGGGGGCTGTGAGCCGCCTGCAGTCTTTCAGGCACGTTTCATAAAAGAAGGAGGCTTCTCATGTTTTTCTTCCGCAAAAAGCCTGCCCGTTCTTACGACCCCGCCACCCAGCAGCCTGCACTGCGGTGCAGCATCTGCACCGGGGAGCAGGTGGCCGGTTTCATCTCCCCGGATGGCCATTTTGAGGACGTTCAGCTCATTCGCACGCCTCAGGAACTGGACGCATTCCGGGCACGGTACAGCATCCCGCCGGAATGCCCCCTGAAAAAGATCTATTAAAAGGAGTTCGCCATGCCCACTGCACCTGAAGAGATGACCTTGAAGGTCATTGCCCATATCCATACTGCCTTTCCCACCAAGTTCGGCATCCCGCGCCAGAGCGGCCTTGTGGACGAGCTGCGCGGCGAGGTGATCTTTACGCCCGAATACCGCAATGCCGATGCCGTGCGCGGTCTGGAAGATTTCAGTCACATCTGGCTGGTGTGGCAGTTCTCCGGCGCGGTGCGGGACAGCTGGTCCCCCACTGTACGCCCGCCGCGTCTGGGCGGCAACACCCGCATGGGCGTGTTCGCCACCCGGTCGCCGTTCCGCCCCAATCCTTTGGGCCTTTCCAGCGTGCGTCTGGAAGGCATCGAGCACCGGCCGGACATTGGCCCGGTGCTCATCGTGCGCGGTGCCGACCTGATGGATGGCACCCCCATCTACGACATCAAGCCTTACATCCCCTATGCCGACTGCCACCCGGATGCCGCCGAGGGCTTTACCGGCCAGACCCAGTTCCACCGTCTGCAGGTACAGTTCCCGCCCGAACTGCTGGCACAGGTGCCGCAGGCCGACCGCGCCGCCCTGACCGGCGTACTGGCAGGTGACCCGCGCCCCTCCTACCAGCACGACCCGCAGCGGGTGTACGGCATGGAGTTCGGCCCGGTAGAGGTGCATTTTACCGTGGATGGCGAGGTGCTCACCGTGACCGGCATCGCCCGCCGCTGAGAGGAAGCGTTTATGGAACTGCGGAACATCAATACCTTTTTGCACATCGCCGAGCTGCACAGCTTTTCCCGCACTGCGCGGCAGCTGGGCTATTCCCAGTCGGCGGTGTCCTCCCAGATCGCACAGCTGGAAGCAGAGCTGGGCGCACCGCTGTTCGACCGCGTGGGCAAGACCGTGCGGCTCACCGATGCGGGCCAGACCTTTTTAGGCTATGCACGCACCCTGCTGGCCACGGCCCAGCAGGCGCAGGCTGCCCTGCAGCCCGCCCGGCAGATCAGCGGCAGTCTGCGCATCGCGCTGGCGGATTCGGTGTGCTCCACCTTCCTGCCCGGTCTGCTCAAACGCTACCACGCCCTGTGCCCGCAGGTGGAGCTGGTGCTGTGCACCGCCACTGCCGACGGGATGCTGCAGATGCTGGGCACAAATCAGATCGATCTGGCCTATACGCTGGACCAGCCCCTGCTGCAGCCCAATCTGGTGCTTGCGGCGGATGTGCCGGAGCCGGTGTGTTTTATTGCACCGTCCGCTCACCCGCTTGCCGGGCAGGAAGCCGTTACGCTGGAAGAGCTGCCCCGGCAGGAATTTCTGCTCACTGAGCGCGGCATGAGCTACCGCGACGCTTTGGATCAGTGCCTTGCCGCCCGCGGCCTTGCCATCCACCCTTATCTGGAGCTGGGCAGCGCTGCGCTGCTGTGCCAGATGGTGGAGCAGGGCATGGGTCTTTCCTTCCTGCCGGAGTACATCGTGCGTCCGGCGCTGGCCGCAGGTCGTCTTGCCCGGCTGAATGTGCCGGACTGCACCGTGGAGATGCATCGTCAGCTGTTTTATCACCGTGACAAATGGCTGACCCCTCAGATGAAAGCCTTTATCGAGCTGGTGCGCCAGCCCGCGCCCGGCACTGCCAGCAAATGAAAGAAGCACGGGTCCATTGAAGCGTAAAGCTGAACACACAAACGAAAAACCGCCGAAGGCTTCCCTTCGGCGGTTTTTCTTATGATAGGAGGATCAAAAATGATCGTCGCTAAATATTAGTTCAGGATGGTCAGCTCGGTCTCGATGTCGAACAGGTGGACCTTGTGGGGATCGAATGCAACGCGGACGGTGTCTCCGTTGCGTGCCTTGGAGGTGGGAGCCACACGAGCGGTCATCTTGTTGCCCTTGTACTCCAGATACAGGTAGATCTCAGCGCCCATCATTTCGGAGACGTCCACCTGAGTATCCAGCTGGCAGTCAGCGTGCTTTGCCATAAACTCGGGCTCGTCGTCGATGTCCTCGGGACGGACGCCCATCTTGATCTTCTTGCCGACGTAAGCATCCAGCTTGCCGTCTGCGGTCTTCTCCTTGGGCAGGGGGATCACGTCGCCGCCCAGATCAACACCGTACAGCTCCCCCTTCTTGATCAGGGTGCCGTCCAGGAAGTTCATCTGGGGGCTGCCGATGAAGCCAGCAACGAACATGTTGCAAGGCATATCGTACAGGTTCTGCGGGGTATCGACCTGCTGGATGATGCCGTCCTTCATAACAACGATACGGTCGCCCATGGTCATAGCCTCGGTCTGGTCGTGGGTAACGTAGATGAAGGTGGTAGCCAGCTTCTTGTGCAGCTTGATGATCTCGGTACGCATGGAGGTACGCAGCTTAGCATCCAGGTTGGACAGAGGCTCGTCCAGCAGGAAGACTGCCGGGTTACGAACCATTGCACGGCCCAGAGCAACACGCTGACGCTGACCACCGGACAGAGCCTTGGGCTTGCGGTCCAGCAGGTGCTCGATCTCCAGGATCTTAGCAGCCTCGTGCACGCGCTTGTCGATCTCGTCCTTCGGGGTCTTGCGCAGTTCCAGACCGAAAGCGATGTTCTTGTAAACGGTCATGTGGGGGTACAGAGCGTAGCTCTGGAACACCATTGCGATATCACGATCCTTCGGGGGAACGTCGTTGATCAGACGGCCACCGATGTACATTTCGCCCTTGGAGATCTCCTCCAGACCGGCGATCATGCGCAGGGTGGTGGACTTGCCGCAGCCAGAGGGGCCGACGAAGATGATGAATTCCTTATCCTGGATCTCCAGGTTAAAGTCGGTAACAGCGGGAGCGGTAGCACCCGGATAGATCTTATAGATGTGCTGGCAGCTGATCGAAGCCATAGTCGTTTGCCTCCATAATTTTTAAGGTTCCCACGCTCTTGACGGCGTGTTCATTCGTTGGTACTATAATAACAGATAATTTTGTGATATAAAATAGCATTTTATTGATTAGAGGTGTCAGATATTGCTTTTTGACTGGAACACCATCGCTTTCCCCGCTTCCGTGCAGGATCTGCAGCTGTCTGCCCCCCTCACTCTCTCCGGCGAAGGACTGTGGGTGTGCCTTGTGTCCAGCGGCCAGTGCTCTGCATCCGTACCTGCTGCCGGGCCGCTGCCGCTGGGTGCAGCGCTCATTTTGCCGCCGCAGTCCGTGCCTGCCGGGCACCTGATCCTGAGCCGTGCCCCGCTGGCCCTTGTGCCGGAAAGCATCTGCCATCTGCTCTGCGTCCAGCTTACCGGGCAGGCGGCTTCCCAGTTTCTGGCCGGGCTGCACGAACTGCCCTTCCTAGCCAAGGGCGGTTCCTGCCCGGCCGCTGCCGAACTGATGGACCGCCTTGCTGAGGAAAAGGCCGCCCACAGCCGTGCCCGCAGCCAGTTGGCCTACGCACTGTTGTGTGAGCTGGCCGATGCCGACAGTGCCGCGTCCGCCCTGCCGCCGCTGGTGCAGGCCGCCATTGAGGACATCCGCGCAAACTACGCGGGCCTTTACGGCGTGGAGGAGCTGAGCGAGCGGCTGGGCGTGTCCAAGAGCCATCTAGTGCGCACCTTTACCGCAGCCATTGGCGTGTCGCCGGGCAAATACCTCACCACTGTGCGCGTTGAAGCAGCCCAGCGGCTGCTGCTCCACCGGGAGTACACACTGGACGTGGTAGCCAGCCTGTGCGGCTTTTCCGGTGCCAACTACCTGTGCCGGGTGTTCAAAAAAGAAACCGGCCAATCCCCCGCACAGTGGCGGGCAATGGCCGGTCACGCCGCGCAGAGTGGGCTTTCGCCCGAGGAATCTCTGCGCGAACAGGAGCTTTATATTTAAGGGCTATGCGGTCTGCTTTTTACCGCGCAGCAGCAAAAACAGGGTCAGCACTGCGGTGAGCAGTTCCGATGCCGGGAACGCCGCCCATACGCCGTTCATGCCAAATAGGCGGCTCAGCACCAGCGAGCAGGCCACGATGGCCACCATGCCGCGGCAGATGGAGGTTACGGAGGCTTCCACCGGGCGGTTGGTCGCACTCAGATAGCCCGCTGCCACGATGTTGAACCCGGCAAAGAAGTAGCCCACAAAGTACAGCCGCATGCCCATGTGGGCAAACTGCGCCATCTGGGCGGAGCTTTCGCTGTTGAATATGCCCACCAGTGCATCGGTAGCACCAAAGATGATGCCGTACAGCACCGCTGCCAGCACCAGTGCGGTGCAGCTGCCCAGGATGAGCAGCTTTCTGGCACCGGCCTTGTCGCTTTTGCCGTAGCACTCGCTCACCAGCGGCTGTGCGCCCTGTGCTACACCATTGAAGATGGCCGTTGCCACCAGCGCAAAGTTCGCCACCACGCCATAGGCCGCCACCGCCACATTGCCCGCCAGACCCAGCAGCAGGAAGTTGAATACGGTGGTGGTAACGCCGGAGGACATCTCACCCACAAAGCCGGAGATGCCAAGCTGGCAGCTCTGGCCCAGCAGCCTTGCCGAGGGGCGCTGGCGCACGAACTGCACGCTGTTCTCCTTCTTAAAGAAGTGGCGGCTGCAGATGGAAATGCTGATGATGGGAGACACGGCGGTGGCCAGCGCCGCACCGGCCAGCCCCAGACCCATGGGAAACATGAAAATATAGTCGAACACCACATTGAACAGGCTGCTGCTCAGGGTAGCCACCATGGCAAGGGAGGGGTCGCCGTCGTTGCGCACAAAGGCCGACACGATATAGTTGCACATGAAGAAGGGCGTGAACATAAGGAAGATGCGGGCATACGGGATGCCCAGCGCCACGATCCCCGCGTCACCGCCCATCAGCCGCAGAAGGCCGCCGGGCGCAAAAATGCCCACCAGCAGGAACGGCACGCTGAGCACACAGGCGCAGAAGATGGCATTGGAAAAATAGCGCTGGCAGCGCTCGTCTCCCTGCGCCTTGAGGATGGCATAGCGGGTGGCCGCGCCAAGGCCGACCATGGAGCCGACGGCAAAGATGAAGTTGTAGACCGGCAGGCAGAGGTTGAGCAGGGTCACGCCGTCGGTACCCGCCGCCTGCGAGATGAAATAGGTATCGGCCAGAATGTAGCACGAGGTGCCCAGCAGGCCGAAGATATTCTGTGATACATATTTAAAGAACTGTTTTGTCAGGTTCATCCAAGTTCCCTTTCATGGCATTTTTTACGCATACCGGCATATTTTAGCACACCCCAAAATGCAAGTCAACACAAAAACGCCCTGTACCGTGCAAAAAAGCATTGACAGCCCGGGCTCTGGCCCTTACACTGGGAGCGGTCACAAAATCATCCCCCTCGCCGGGGGAAGTCTTTTATTACCAGCATCTTAATTTGGGAGGTTCTCTATGTCCGGCAGCACACTGTTTTCCATTGGCGAAGCACTCATCGATATGATCCCGTCCAGGGTGGGCTGTTCTTTTGACGAGGTTCCCTCGTTCAGCCCGCGCACTGGCGGCGCACCGGCCAACGTGTGCGCCGCCTTTGCCCGGCTGGGCGGCAAAAGTGCTTTTCTGAGCCAGCTGGGCGACGACCCCTTCGGCCACAAGATCGCCCGGGAATTGGAAGCCTGCGGCATCGACCTCTCCCATCTGGCCTTTACCGATAAGGCCAACACGGCCCTTGCCTTCGTCAGTCTGGAAGAGGACGGCAGCCGCACCTTCAGCTTCTACCGCAAACCCTCGGCCGACCTGCTTTATTCTCCGGAGCAGATCGACCCTGCATGGTTCGCCGATGCCTTTGCCCTGCACTACTGCAGTGTCTCGCTGGTGGACAGCCCCATGCGCTACGCCCACCTTGCGGCCATTGCCGCCGCACGCGAAGCTGGTGCTATCGTCAGCTTTGACCCGAACCTGCGCTTCCCCCTCTGGCCGGACCGCGACATGCTGCGCGGGACGGTGCTGCAGTTCCTGCCGCTTTCCAACATCCTCAAAATTTCGGACGAAGAGCTGGAATTTCTCACCGGCACTGCGGACATTGAATCCGCCCTGCCGCAACTGCTTGTGGGCGATGTGCAGCTGGTGCTGTACACCTGCGGCAGCAGCGGTGCCCACGCCTATACCCGCACCGCCCACGGCTTTGCCCCCTGCCGGAAAGTCCGGGCTGTGGACACCACCGGCGCAGGCGACGGCTTCATCGGCTCGTTTTTGTGGCAGCTGGAACGTGACGGCGTGACACTGGAAAAACTGGCAAAGCTCAGCAAAACAAAGCTGAACGAATACCTTGCGTTTTCCAATCAGTTCTGCGGCATCAGCGTGCAGCAGCACGGTGCCATCGACAGCTACCCCACCCTTGACCAGATGCAGTAAAACATACAATATGCCCTACGTCACAAAACCGCAGGGTCTCTTTTCTATTTACTATCTGTAGTATTACACCATCATATTCCAGTTTTGTCCTGTTTCCGACATCTTTTCTGCCGGTTTAAGATTTGTTTATCCTTTGTACAAGCCTTGTTCTTATTCTCTGCCCGGTTCCATGTTACCATAAGGGCAAGAACAACAAGCAGGGAGGCTTTATCCATGTCCTTTGAATTTACCCTTCTGGATGCCTTGCAGGCTCTGCGCTGTCCGGTGCTGGATGCACTGGCGGTGTTTTTCGATCAGGCCGGTGCCCGCGGCGAGATCTGGATTGCCTTCACGGCGGTGCTGCTGGCGTTCCGGCGCACCCGCCGGGCCGGGCTGGCCATGGCGCTGGCGCTGGGCCTTTATATGCTGGCGGGCCACTGCGCCTTAAAGCCGCTGTTCGCACGCCCGCGCCCCTGCGACCTCCGGCCGGAGATGCTCACGCTGGTGGCTCGGCCCCATGGCTGGTCCTTCCCTTCCGGACACACATCCTCCGCCTTTGCCGCTGCCTTTGCGCTCTGGCTACAGAACCGCAGGCTCGGCGTCCCGGCTCTTGTGCTGGCCGGGTTCATCGGCTTCACGCGGATGTACCTGTATGTGCATTTCCCCACCGACATTCTGGGCGGCGTGGCACTGGGCCTTGCATTGGGGGCCTGCGGCTCCCTGCTGGCAGATAAGATCAGCAACAAATGGGCGAAACGCAGTGAAGTAAAACGAACCGTATAAACCAATTTCGTCTCGCACTCGTTCTTGCTTTGCTTTTTACATTCAGATGAAGTATATCGCTTCGATCCTATTCGTGAAAAAGAGCCTCGGAAAAATCCGCAGATTTTTCCGAGGCTCAACTAATTATAATAGAATTTCCGCTAAAACAGCCAAAGCGCACGCGGCGGCTATTCCCAATCGTTCTCTTGCATTCAGGTAAAAACAAAAGCAGCCAGCACCGTGGAAAGGAGGATAAAGCGGTGCTGGCTGCGGTATGAGAACTCCCGAACTTTGCGGCGGATCAGGAGGGATTTGGTAGTCTGTCCGCCGTCGTTGGCGATTGCCTGGCATAGGCGGGGGACAGTGTTTTAATAAGTACCTGCTGGGCTGTGCCAGATGCACCAGCCCCCGCAGGTGAAAGCCCTTGTCGGCTTTGGGGAGATGTCTTTGCATCTCCCTGACTGCACCCTTATACTACCAGACAATCGTGGCATTTCTTTGTGGAGTTTTTGAACAATTTGCAAATAGATTTTCAGGTGTTTTCAAAGGAGGCCCCGCGCATAAGCGTTTGGGTGGGACTGGAGTCCCGGGCTGTTCGCGGAGAAAGCTTCCTACTGGCCTGCATTCATGCTTTTACTGCGCCCCGAAAAATTCCTTGGCGATGTCCGCGCTGCGCTTGGCATCCTTGGCGTACCAGTCCGCGCCGATCTTCTCGGCATATTCCGGCGTGAGCACCGCACCGCCCACCATGATCTTGCAGTCCAAGCCCGCTTCGTGCAGGGCGGCAATGGTTTCCTCCATGCTCTTGAGGGTGGTGGTCATCAGGGCGGAAAGGCCCACCAGATGCACATTCTTTTCCCTCACAGTGTTCACCACCGTCTCCACCGGCACATCACGGCCCAGGTCGATCACCTCAAAGCCGTAGTTTTCCAGAATGACCTTGACGATGTTCTTTCCGATGTCGTGCACGTCGCCCTTGACGGTGGCCAGCACGATGCGGCCCTTGCTGGCGCTGCCCTCGCCCTTCTGGGCAATGACGTTCTTGATCTCCTCAAAGGCGCTCTGGGCAGCCCTTGCG
>OJKW01001133.1_pt1 | contig 16098 bp, 10 predicted proteins | sample 1596591 | NCBI WGS metagenome assembly OJKW01 (sample SAMEA4350166, study PRJEB24818) | metagenome | biome: human; feature: gut; material: faeces | place: Denmark | collected 2013-09
TGCCTTGTCCGAGCAGGATGCAGGCGTCCTCCAGCTTTTGAAATGTCAGCTCGGTGTCGAAGCCCATCAGGAGCGCGTTCGCGTCCTCACGCCGTTCTGCGACGGTAAAGCCCGCCGCGCGGAGCTGCGATTTCATCGACTCCGTACCGCAGACGTAATAGCGTCGGTCTTCTCCGCCGTGCTCGCGGAGATAGTGAATCAGCGCGTCGACCGAGGTGAGAAAATCGGCCGCCTCCGTCGCGACGCCGAGGCGCGTGAGCTTCTGCACATAGGCCGCTACGCTGCGCGAGGAGTTGTTCGTCAGAAAGCGGTACTGCCCGCCGCGTGCGCGGATGGCAGAGAGCAGCTCGCGGACGCCTTCAAAGAGCCGGTCGCCCAAGTACAGCGTGCCGTCGAGGTCGAAAAGAAAGAGCTTTTTGCGCTGAAGAAGATTATGGTCAACCATCAGTCACGCCTTCTTTTTGCTGTCGATCGCAATGAAGAAGAATGAGCTCACCGCCAGAAGATAGGGGTAGAAGAGGTTTGGGATGATGTCGAACGCCGAGATGGCGTAGCCCAGCTCGTGCGCCGCGGAGATCGCGACGAGCATCTGTGCGCCGTAGGGGATGATGCCCTGGAAGATGCAGGAGAACGTGTCAAGGATCGACGCGGCCTTGCGCGGGGTGATGCCGTACTCCTCGCTCATCTCCTTGGCGATGGGGTTCGCCATAACGATGGCGACGGTGTTGTTCGCGGTGGCGATGTCCATCGCGCCGACGAGAAGGCCCATGCCGATCTGGCCGCCGCGCTTGCCGCGAAACGCCTTTTTGATCCAGCCGAGCAGCGCTTCAAAGCCGCCGTACTCACGGATCAGCGCACAGATGGCGGAAACTAAGATCGCGACCATCGAGGTTTCAAACATCCCGGCCGCGCCGCTGCCCATGTTTTCGAGCAAGGTCTTGACTGCGAGGATGCCGGTCTGCCCCGTCGCGCCGGTCGCAAGCGCGATGACTGCACCCGATACGATACCGATGAGCAGCACAATAAAGACATTGATGCCGATGATGCCGCCGATGAGCACGAGCACATAGGGGATGATCTGGATGAGGTTGTAGGGCGGAATCTCCGCAGGTGTCACGTCGGCGTGGAGCGTCAGCACGAGGATGAGTGCGAGCGACGCGAGCGCGGCGGGGAAGGCAATGTGGAAATTTTCACGGAATTTATCCTTCATTGCGCAGCCCTGCCCGTTGCAGGCGGCGATGGTCGTGTCGGAAATGAAGCTCAGATTGTCGCCGAACATTGCCCCGCCCATGACGGACGCGACGCACAGTGGCAGGGAATAGCCGCTGGCCGCGGCGATGGGGATAGCGATGGGGATAGCGATGGGGACAATGAGCGTGATGGTGCCGACGCTCGTGCCCATCGCGGTGGAGACAAAGCAGCTCACGACGAACAGCACCGCCACGGCGAATTTCGACGGGATGATCGAGAGCATGAAGTACGCAACGCTCTCCGCACTCGAGCGGCCCACGACGCCGACAAACATACCGGCGGCTAAGAAGATGAGCAGCATCGTGATGATGTTCTTATCGCCCACCCCATGGCCCATCAGCGTAAGCTTTTCGTCGAACGACAGCGCACGGTTCTGGCAGCAGGCCACAAGCAGCGCAATGAGGAAGATGACGACGATGGGGATGGAATAAAATCCCATCGGGATTTTGAGCACGTACTCAAAGATCAGGCCGAGGCCAAGATATAAGACAAGGAACACTAAGATCGGCAGCAGCGCCGCAGAATTGGCTTTTTTCGACATGGGACGATTCTCTCTTTCTCCAAACATAAAAAAAGCTCCTGCGCGGAGCTTTTTGTGCGATATGAATTGTTATAAGGAGGGAATAGATGCTTGTCAAGTAAGACTTAACTAAATTTGAGCGCAAAAGGGCTTGACAGAAGGACTCTAATCTGTTAGTGTACAAATATACTCTAACAGATTAGAGAGGAAACAAGATGGAAACGCCGAAAATTTTTGAGAGCGAATACCGCTTCTGTCAAATCCTGTGGGCACACGAGCCGGTCAAGAGCCGTGAATTGGTCGCGCTCTGCGCCGAGCACCTGGGCTGGAAGCCGACGACGACCTACACGGTCATCAAACGGCTCTCTGAGCGCGGGGTGCTGAAAAACGAGAATACTGTCGTCACGTCGCTCATCTCACAGGACGAGGCGCAGACCGCCGAGATCGACGAGCTGCTCGACAAGCGCTTCGACGGCTCGCTGCCCGCGTTCGTCGCCGCGTTTACAAAGTCGAGCCACGTGAGCGACAAAGAGCTTGACGAGGTGCAGAAAATGATCGACCTTTATCGAAAGGAGAATCATCATGGATGACGTCTTTTTGAAGCTCGTGAACCTCAGCATCAGCGCAAGCTGGCTCATTCTGGCGGTGCTCGTGCTGCGGTTTGTCCTCAAAAAAGCGCCGAAGTGGGTCATGCCGCTTCTCTGGGGTGTGGTCGCACTGCGGCTTGTCTGCCTGTTTTCGATTGAAAGCGCGCTCTCGCTCATCCCGAGCGCCGAGACCATCCCAAGCGAGATCGTGACCGAAACGCGCGAGCCGGTGCTCTACGAGCAGGCGACGCTTGACATCGTCACGAATCCGACGCTGCCTTCGGCGGCGGAGGTCCCCGTCGGCGTGAGCCGCCAGCAGGCGCAGGTCGATTTCAACATCTACAGCGTCCTCTGGCTCGGCGGCATGGCGGCGCTGCTCGTCCACGCGCTCGTGAGCGCGGGAAAGCTGAAAAGAAAGCTCGCAACGGCGATTTTGCTGCGAGATAACATCTACGAGAGCGAATTTGTCGATTCGCCGTTCGTCTTCGGCGTGGTGAAGCCGAACATTTATCTTCCCATGCACATGGACGAGGGGACGGCGGCGTATGTCATTGCGCACGAGCACGCGCACCTCGCCCGCCGCGACCACTGGTGGAAGGTGCTCGGCTACCTCGTGCTTGCGCTGCACTGGTTCAACCCGCTGGTGTGGGTCGCCTACATCCTCTTCTGCCGCGACATCGAGCTCGCGTGCGATGAAAAAGTCGTCAAGGGGCTGGACGGTGCGGCACGCGCGGACTATTCACAGGCGCTATTATCCTGCGCCGCACCGAAAAGAGCTGTCGCGGCCTGCCCGCTGGCATTCGGCGAGGGGAACATCAAAATGCGCGTGAAAAGCGCACTGCACTACAAAAAGCCCGCGTTCTGGGTCGCCGCCGCGGCGGTGCTCGCGGTCGTGATCGTGGCCGTGTGCTTTTTGACGAATCCGAGGTCGGAGCGCGGCAGCCTTGTCTGGGCGCAGAAGCTGAATGCGGCGGACGTTGCGTCAATCGAGCTCTACGTTCCGGCGGAAGGGGAGGCGCGGCAGTATAAAAAACTCGATACGGAAGAAATGGCACAGGCAGTCGAACTGATCAACAGCAGCCGCGGCACATATATCGAAAAACCGGAGACGGTTTACGCCGGCTTGCCGGTGTGGTTCCTTCTCACGATGGACGACGGCATGGTGCATGCTGTCGGCAGCGTAGTGGGCCATTATCTGATCATCGACGGCGATACTTTTGATGCGGACGTCGAGAATCAGGCGGAATGGGAAAACTATGTGCTAAAGGGCGATTCGGCAAGTCCGATCGACATGGCAGACCGGCTGTCGTATGCACTCTATGGGATGACAACGGGGGTGTATACGCTCGGCGAGGCCGTTTTCGAGGATTCCGTCTGGGAAACCAGCTATGAGGAGACCTTTGCCAATACGAAGTCCACGCCCGAGCTGTGGCTTTCCTCCGCACTTGGCACGGACATGACCGGTATTCTGTACGGTACAGTGACGGCGGCGAGAGGATACAGCTACCGCTTTTCGGAGTGGGAAGAGATCGACCTGACCGTGAGCAACTTCGACTGGCTGTTCCCCAGCGGAAGCGGCGAAGATTGGGACGGTACGAGCGCTGCGAAGCTGCGCCGCGAAAATGCTCACGCTTGGCGCGGTACGAAAACGGCCGATGACGACAATGCAACAGCCACGATACCGGAGATCGCGCGTCAGGATGAGCTTGCAGCGATGGACCAGTGGCTGCTATTGCAGCAGAAGGACGGCAGTCTTTACCTCGTGATGGGCTATCGCAGCGGGGGACTTCCCTACAGCGGGGCACATCCCTACCGCTGGATCGTCCGCCTGAACGGCGGCGCGACCGAGCTGACCCGCGCTGACCTGAACGGCGACGGGATCGAGGAAGTGATCTCCTATACCGGCACTTCCACGCAGGAGCCGTACCGGCTGCGGGTGAGCAATCAGAGCGGCGAAGAGCTCTGGAGCGCGGAGCTGGGGCTGGCGCACGTGGGCTGGAGCAGCTATTTCCTCTATCGCGACAGCGTCAAGACGGCGCTATTGCGCTACGAGCCGACGATCTATCAGGGTGAGGCATCGTATTCCTACGAGCTCTTTATGCTCAGTGAAAACGGGACGACCACGCTGGCGGAGAATTCGGTGAGCTTCAGCGTAAATTCCGATTCCGCCGATTCATGGCCCGCCGAGGCACGGAAATTCGCGGACGAGGTCAACAGGCTTTTAGACAAGAGCGAGCTGCTGTTCTCCACGCTGAACGCCGAGCTGCATTCCTACGGCGACGGCACGGTCATCCGCTGCGCAGAACCGTCGGAGAGCGACGGAAGCAGGGCGCTGGCGTCCGCCGACCTCGACAACGACGGTAGGGCAGAGCAGATCATCTGCGAGAAAGCATTCGGAGGCTATGAGCTGTGCGTCGTCGACGACAACGGCGAGGAGCTGATGCGCGACCGCATGTGGGAGGGCGACGTCTACTTCCTCTGCCGCGAAAACGGACGCGACATGCTGCTGCAATACAGCTTGTTCGAGGGCAAAAATCAAGACGCGATCAGCTATTGTGACTACTACTACGGCCTTCACACCTTTGACGGCGGCAAACTGAACATCGTGGAAAACAACAACACGAGCATTTATCTGAACTGGGACGGGACGCAGAACGGCGATTGGGGCGAATCGCAGCAGGCATTCGCAGCGCGCGTCAATGAGCTGATCGACCAGAGCGAATTTCTCATTGCCCAACAGGACGGAGAGCTCATTTTGACGAGCGAGGTGCAGCGCTGGTACTGCGTATCGCCGAAAACGATCAGAGTGGCAATGGATGACACAACGATCTATATCGACAGAAAAAGCTGGGACTTTGCCGAACAGTACCCGTCGCTCAAAGGGTTTGAGGACATTGGGACCGCAGGCAACTACTTTGTGGCGCTCGGTAGCCTGGGGGAGAAAAACGACCTCTACGTGGTTTTCAATTTCGTGGCCGGCACGCTGCTCAAGACCTTCCCCGGCAACAACCTTATCTGGCAAGGGAATGACCTTTCCACCGCCGTCTACTCCTACCGGTCGGACGTCTACGCGCTCAACGGGACGAAGCTCGCCGCGCTCGAACTCGCGAGCGGCGAGGAGATCAGCGGCCTCGCCTTTGCGCCCGACGGCGTGTCGATCATTGCGACGGTCTCCGGCAAGAGCGGCGAGCATAAGGTGACGGTCACGCGCGAGGGCAGCGCGCAGCAGACCTCGCTCACCGACTGGACGGAGGGCGACGGCGCGTAGCGCACGTACTTCGCCCCTGCCGGGATCGAGGAGAACGAGACTTTTCTGGCGACGGTCGGCGTGAGCTACCGGCTGGAACAGCAGTCGGACGGCACATCCCGCATCGCGGAGATCACAGGCGCGGAGGGGCTCACGCTGCCGCGCTATCGCCGCGGCTGGGTCAGCGTGGATGAAAAGGCAGACGTCCTGGACGCCGTGATCGCGGACGACGGCAAGAGCGCCGACGTGACGGTGCAGTATTACGCGAGCCTTGGCGGGTCGGGGTACCAGCCATACACGGCGGTGGTTCATATTGTCGCACCGTAGGGTGCGAAGGGGATTCCTGCATCGTGCAGGAGTGCGCTAAAGGGGGATACTCTCTTTCAAGAAAGAGAGTATCCCCCTTTATAACCCCCGAGAGAAAGGACGAGGGGCCTTCCCCCTCGACCCCGCACATTGTGAGTTTGCAGCTTGAATGACTGCACGCGCTGCGCAGTGTAAGTGCGGTGTACATGGCTTCGCCATGAATCCCTGCGATTCGTGACCGCTTGCAACCGCGCCTTACTGTCGTGAGGCGCGAGTGACGTTTGCTCGGCGGCAGACTGCCTGCGGGATGCGGCATTGCTTCGCTCGCCGCATTGGTAGGCACTATCGGTAGACGGAAATTACTGCGCACTTCTATAAGGCAGGCAGAGCAACAGCGGATAGTAGGAGCAGAGGCAAGTCGTGTAGCAACTCTAAACGCGGCAACGCCGCGCGCAAGCATTTCCATTCCGGAGGCAAAAAGGTCATTCGAGATTGAGACTGCCAATCTAAAACCTTTCTCTTGGGGGATTTAAAGGGGGATATTCTCTTTTGTGAAAGAGAATATCCCCCTTTGACTGCGTGCCGCAGAGACTGCGGCATTCCTCCGTGAACCACGAAATTGTTACTGAAATGATCAGTGAATATTCATAACGCCGTCTTCGTTTTGGAAGAGGACAAAATAATCCTGCACCCGCTCGAACGGCGCGTTGTAGAGGAGGGGCCTGTTGACGTTGAAGTCCTGATAATCGCGCGCGGTCTTCACGGGGTACTGGAAGCGGCCGTTTTGGTGGACATAATAGAATAGTCCTTCGAATTTGGTGAACTCGTCGATGTTGTTGGAGAGGGCGCAGGCGACGTAGCCGCGCTGGTTCGTGCCATCGTTCGGGAAAGAGGCGTCGGCGCAGTAGAGCTGCCGGAAGCAGTTCTCGTACCAGCTGCCAAGGTTGACCTGATCGGTGCCAGGATCGATGTAGGGGGCGGTGTAGGTCGCGCCGTCCGGTCCGTCATAGAGCACCTGACCGGAGAACTCTTTGGCAAACCAGGAGTTGCTGTCGTGGTGTGGCTCAAAGGCAAGGCTCTCCGTGCCGTAAAAGCGCACGCCATCGTCCCAGCGAAAATGACAGGCGACGAACAGCCGGTCAAAGGGCCGTTGGACGGCAACGATGGTCAGGTGGAAGGCGTCATTCGTCTGCGGCTTATTGGAGTAGTTGATATAAGCGCTGCCTGTGCACTCTTTGATGACCACGCGCTCGGCGCGGAGACAGGTGAGAAGGTCCTCGTCGGAGAGGTCGTTGAGCTCGGATTCGGGATAGCCGAGAGCGAGGAGCCTTTCATGGGCTTCGACCACCTGTGCGTCGGTGCCGGTCTCTTTGGGCGTCCAGTCCATGCGGTAGGAGCCGAAAAACAGGAAGCCGCAGGCAATGACGACAGCGAGGACGGTGAGCAGCGAGCCGACGAGCTTGTGATTTGAGAAGCGCTCCTTGATCGGCTTGATGGCGCAGCCCTGCGCGGCCATCGACTTCGAGAGCTTTTTGAGGCGGACGACCAGGTAGAAATACCAGACGAGGTAAGCGCCGAGCAACAGGGAAAGCGAGGCAAACAATGCCGCTGCGACATAGAGCAGAATGTACCAGAGCAATAGAGCGCCCGCGGCGGGGGCGGCAGGCGGCGTTATGCCTGCGTCGCGCTGCATATCGAGCAGGCCCTGCCAAAGGCAGAAGAGCAGCACGAGCTGCACGGCGGCGGAGCCGAAGGCCAGCGCAGTGGATACCATGTCTGCCGCGGCAGTCTCGCGGAAGACGGCGGCGTTCTGCCCAAGCTCAACAAAAAGGAGCAGCATGTGCAGGCAGGCGCAGACATAGCCCGCGCGCAGGAAGCCGTTGACCCGCCGCAGGGCGCGGAAGCCGACGAGCAGGCAGAATGTGCCGACCAGCGGCAGCAGCACGTCGAGGTCCCAGAAATTCAGCGTCACGCCGGTGACGGCGAGGCCGCCGGCGATCAAGCCCATCGCGCGGCAGAAGGGCGAATCGCTCACATCGGGCGTCTCTACTTCGGGTGCGGAGAGCGCGTCGGCCATCTCCTGCGCGGGCGTGAGGGCTTCGGACGACTCCTCCTGCGCGGAAGCATCGGCGGGCGGTTCGGGCGGGGGAGTTTGCGGCAGATCAGGAAAGACTTGGCCGGTCATGCGAATTCCTCCTTGGCGTTATGTGAACAGAATCATAAGATCGAGACAACGAGCCGCCAGACAGGCTCGGCCAGATAATAGCCGAGAACAGCGGAAGCCAGATTGGCCGTGATCGCATAGGCCGCGGCGCGGCCCTTGCTGTGGCCGGTGAGAAGGCCGCAGCCGGCGTAGAGATACAGCTCGACAAGCAAAATGATGAGTTCCGCCGGAAGCAGGAAGAAAAAGAGATACCAAGCGCTCACGCCGCTGTGTGCGGTGACATATACAGATGCAACGGCTAAAAAGCCCTGTGTCAGAACGTTGACAAGTAAAAACGCTTCCCAGTTTTTCTTCCACGAATAGCGGAACAGAAGCAGCAGCGCGCCCTCGATGAGAAACGTCGGCACGAGCGTTGCGACAAATTGCAGCAAGTAGCCGGGGATGGTTGAGGGAACGGAAACGGTGACTGCCGACGTATCGTCCGACCAGTTGACCGTGACGGACGATTGCAGAACGCGGCGATTGAGTATATCGGAGACCCAGACCTTGCCGGATTCGGTGACGAGGATGATGCGGTAGGTGCTCGGCACACCGACGTAGCCGAACCAGTGCAGTGCATTGCCAGAGGCGTCCGTCCCTTCCGCGTACAGCTCGCCCCACATCGGCGCGCCGGTCGTGCCCTGCGCAACGCAGGCGTGCCAACCGGCGGGAACATTGTCGCGCAGAAGTGCTAAGAGGTCGGGGTCGAGCGTATCCTCTTTGCCGTCGTAGTTCCAGTCGATGCCGTCGATACGGTTTCCATCTTCCGCGTCCCAATCACCCTTGGCGAGCAGGTCGAGATAGTAGGGCTCCTGCGGCGCGTTTTTGACGCGCACGATGAGTTGGGGCTTCGGCCCGTTGTCGGCAAAGGCAAAGGTCGTGAGCGCAAGAGACGCTAGGAGCGCGCAAACGAGCACGCGAAGAGATTTTCGTTTCATCCAAATTTCCTCCTTTTGTGTGTGGGGTGTTCCATCTTCCAACCATATAGACGCAAAAGATAACAAAAAAGTTCACGCTTTTACAAATTTTATCATAAAATATTGCGCTGCGGGAAAAAGTTCTGGCGGGGCGTTGTACTTTTTTCATATTCTGCTACAATAGGGGAGAGAAAGAAGCGCATTGGGGGAACGGGTATGAAATGGTATGCGATCGGCAAGACGCTGACGCCGCTGGACCGCGCGCCGGAGAGCGGCGCGGCGGTGGTGCTGCTGAATTCGGACGAGTTGGCGCACGAAACGGCGCTGCCGGGACTCGAAGCGGTGCTGCACCATACGCCGAGCGCGCGGGACGCGCACGTCTGCAAGGCGGAGGTGCGCTCCAACTGTCTGAGCGGAACGCTCGCACTGCCGCGCGGCCGCAGGGACGGCACGCGCCTTTGCTGCGGCTATCTCGTGACGAAGGACCGCGTGGTGCTGGTGGACGACGGAGAGATGGCCGAGCCTTATTTGAAGCACATCGTCAAGGAAAAACGCCTGATAGAAAACAGCGTCGGACGATTTCTCTACGACTTCTTCGAGCTGCTGATCGCCAGGGACCTGCACCGCCTCGAGGAGATCGAAGACCGCGCGACGGCGCTGGAAGAACGCGTGCTCGCGGGCGAGCTGGAGGAATTCAGCACCCCGATGAGCGAGCTGCGCAAGGAGACGATGGCCTGGTACCGCTACTACTCCCAGCTCGACGACGTGGCGTGCGAGCTGCGGGAAAATGAGAACGGCTACTTTTCGGATGAGGAGTGCGGGCTGTTCCGATTATTTGAAGAGCGCGTCATCCGCCTGCGGGAGGAATCGCAGCTGCTGCGTGAATACTGCACGCAGATCCAGTCGCTGTTTCAGTCGGAGATCGACATCCGGCAGAATCGCATCATGCAGATCCTGACCATCGTGACGACGATCTTCCTGCCGCTGACACTGCTTGTCGGCTGGTACGGTATGAACTTTTCCGGCATGCCGGAGCTGCACTGGAAGTACGGCTATCCCGCGATCATCCTTGTGAGCGTCGCCGTGGTGGTGCTGAGCCTGTGGGTGTGCAAAAAGAAAAAATTCTGGTAAGAAAAAGGAACGGCACGAGCCGTTCCTTTTTCTTTTGACAGGAGTCACTTTTTATCGAAGTAGTAATCGCGGAAGTTGTGGTACTGCGCGGCGTAGTAGCGCAGCAGGCGATAGAGTCGAGAGAGCGGCAGATCGCCCTTGCAGAAGAGCGTGTGCGTGCCCTTGAACTGCTTGAGCTCGTCGGAGAGCTCCTGATCCTTGACATAGCGGCGCAGAATGCCGGTCGGCACGTTCTGCCAGAGGGCGACGGTGTGGTTGTAGACGCAGTCCTCGCGCTTGCCGTAGACGACATCGTTAGTCAGGAGCTTCATCATGTTCAGCCCCGCGGCACGGCAGAAATAGCTGCTGCGGCCAAGGCGCGGGTTGATCTCGAAGAGCACGTAGCGGCCCGTGCGGGAATCGTACTTCATGTCGATGTTCGAAAAACCGACGTAGCCGAGCTTTTCGAGAAACTCCTGCATTTTATCGTACAACGCCTGATCGCCGCGCGAGATGATGGCGGCATAGTTGCCGACGGACTTGGGGTCGTAGTATTCGAGCACCGGCTGGCCGAGGCACATCGCGCGCACATGGCCGTCAAGGTCCGAATAGCTGTTGAGCACGCGCATCGCGTCGTCGCCGCCGGGGATAAACTCCTGCAAAATGAGCTTGCCGCGGTAGTCCGACTGGTTCATGCTGTGGACCATCGTGAGGTACTGCTCGCGCGTGTCGAAGAAGAAGACCTTTTTCTGCCCCTCAAAATGGCAGCGGAGATAGTCGAGTGCATTGGAATTCTCGGGCTTGACGACGATGGGAAAGTCGAACGGAAGGCGGTCGACGACGCTCTCGCGCTCCTCAGGAGAGGCGACGACGGTCTTGGGATAGTCCATGCCGTACTGCTCGCAGAGGGCGTAGAACTTGTCTTTCGTGTCGAACGTTTCAAGCAGCTCATCCGAGATGAAGCGGTTGGCGATGAGCCCCTCGAAATGGTCGTAGTGGCGGCAGAGAAGACCCGTGTAATAGTCCGAGCAGGGGATGACGAGCAGCTTTTCATAGTCCTGTGCGCACTGCTTCAGCACGCCGAGCAGCGCGTCGGGGAAGACCTCCTCGCGCTCAAAATCCGGGATAATGCGGCAGAGAAACAGGTGCGAGCTGCGCGTGGGCACGAGCTGCTGCGTGCACAGCAGCAGCGGTGTGACGTGATAGGCCTCCTGGAAGAGACGCGCCGTGCCGTAGGCGTTTTCGTCGCTGCCGAGGATGATGGGCAAAAAGTCCTTTTTTGCCTTTTTGGCGCTGCTCGCCGGCGCGGCGGGATGGACCTTGTCGTACTCGGCGAGGTATTTGAGTGTGAGCTCGACGTCGCTCGGGTAGGGGACGAAGACGCTGCCGCGCTTCATCGTTGTCTCTTCTCCCTTGCCGGTCAGCAGAATGACGCGCGCGTCCTTGCCGTCCAGAATTGCGCGGCGGATGCACTCGGCGCGGTCCTCGAGCACAAGGTGCGGGCAGGCAACGTGCTTTTCAATGTCAGCGGCGATCTGCGCGAACGGCTCTTCGCCGGAGTCCTCCTCGGTGATGAAGACGAAGTCGCAGTTCTGCCCGCTCAGCTCGCCGAGGTCTTTTCTGCGCTGGAGCGCGTGGGAGCCGGGGCAGCCGAAGACGGAGATCATCTGGCGGCCGGGGTATTCGATCTTCGTCGAGCGGTAGAGCGCGTCAAAGCTCATGCGGTTGTGCGCGTAGTCGACGATGACGGTGACGTTCTTGTCGCGGCTCTCGTAGATCTGCATGCGGCCCGCGGCGCGCGCCTTGCGAAGGCCCGAGCGCACATACTCCTCCGGCACGTCGAGCACCATGCAGATGGCCATGGCAGCGAGGGCGTTGGAGATGTTGAAAAGGCCGGGCATCGTGATGGAAAATTCACCGTTGTACTTGAGCGAGGAAACCGTGAAGTAGAGCCCGTCGCTGCGCTTTTCCACATGCTGGCAGGAGACAGTGTCGCTTTCGTGTGAGCCAAACGTGATGAGGTTGCAGCGGTCCTTGGCGTATTCGATGACGCGGTCCGAGTACTTGGCGTCGGTATTGACGCAGCCGAAGCGGCAGGAGTCGAAAATTTTGAGCTTGGAATTGAAGTAGTCTTCAAAATCCGGGTGCTCGATGGGACTGATGTGGTCGCTGCCGATGTTCAAAAACGCGGCGACGTCGTACGTGATACCGCGCACGCGGCCGTATTTGAGCGCCTGGGACGAGGCCTCCATCACAAGATGCGAAATGCCGCTTTCATAGGCGTTTTCAAAGTGCTGGTAGAGCTCAAGCACCTCGGGCGTGGTGATGTGGGACTCCTCGGTGCTCTTGCCGTCGTAGTTGTCGATAGAGGAGAGAATGGCGCACTCGGGCATCGACTGCGCGCGCAGCCAGTCATTTAAGATGTAGCGCACGTAGTAGGCTGTGGTGCTCTTGCCCTTTGTGCCCGTGATGCCGACGCTTGTGAGCTTGTCCGTCACATGGTTATAAAAGAGCTGACCGAGCACGACGAGGGAATAGCGAATGTCGTTGACAAGAAGACAGGGCGCGTCCACATTGTGCTTTTTCTCGGCGACGTAGGCGATCGCGCCGCGCGAGAGTGCGTCGCACAGGTACTCTTCCTTGAAGTGTGCGCCCTTGCAGATGAAAAGCGCGTCCTCGCTCAGTGCGCGCGTATCGTAGGTGAGGCAGTGGATCTCACGCGCGGCGAGCTCGTCGCTCACGGTGCTTTCGACCAGAATGCCCGCGTCGCGCAGCGCATCGACATATTCTTTCAGTGTGTGAACGGTATTCATAAATAGCTCCTTTGGGTCTTGCTTTTTCGGCAGGACGGGATAAAATATAGGCGATATCGCGTCGGATCGACACGATATTGGCAAGCAAACTCATTTCCGAAGGGGGAACCAACATGACTTATCAGCAAGTGCTGGAAAACGCAAGGACCTGCATCGGCCCTTACTGCAAGGCGTGCAATGACTGCAACGGCAAGGTCTGCCGCAACACGATGCCCGGCCCCGGCGCCAAGGGCGAGGGCACGGGCTTTATCCGCAACGCAGAAAAGTGGCGCGAGATCTGCGTCAACATGGACACCATCTGCGAAAATTCACAGGTGGACACCTCATTCACGCTCTTTGGCCGGACGTTTGAGATTCCGGCGTTCGCCGCGCCGGTGGGCGCGATGCGTCTTCACTACGGGGACAAATACGACGATCTTACATACAATGATATCCTTGTGCGCGCGTGCGCAAACGCGGGCATCCTCGCTTTCACTGGCGACGGTACCGACCCGAAGGTCGTCGAGGGTGCGGCTGCGGCGCTCAAGGCGAACGGCGGCTGCGGCGTGCCGACCATCAAGCCGTGGGATATGGATACAATTCGCGAAAAGTTCGCGCTCGTGCAGGAAGCCGAGCCCTTCGCCATCGCGATGGACATCGACGCGGCGGGCCTACCGTTTTTGCAGGGCTTGACGCCGCCGGCCGGCAGCAAGAGCGTGGAGGAGTTAAAGCAGATCGTCTCCTGGGCGCAGCGTCCGTTCATTCTGAAGGGCATCATGACCGCCCGCGGCGCGGAAAAGGCGCTGGAGGCGGGCGCGAGCGGCATTGTGGTCTCGAACCACGGCGGCCGTGTGCTCGACCATTGCCCCGCGACGGCGGAGGTGCTTCCGGACATCGTCGATGCCGTCGGCGGCAAGATGACGATTTTGGTCGACGGCGCGATCCGCAGCGGCATGGACATGTTCAAGGCGCTGGCGCTCGGTGCGGACGCGGTGCTCATCGGCCGCCCGTTTGTTACCACCGTCTATGGCGGCGGGGAGGAGGGCGTGCAGCTCTACGTCCAGAAGCTCAAAGCAGAGCTTGCCGACACGATGCGCATGTGCGGCGCGCACTCGCTCGCGGACATTGATCGCAGCATGCTATATGGTTTTTGATCATATAACATATAGTATAGCACCGCAAAAAAAAACTGACAAGTGAAAATCGGGAGAAGAGGACGGCGAGGCTAAGTCGTCCTCTTTTTTGCCGGCTGCATACTATATAAAATATGAAAAACGGGAACAAAATCGCCGCGACGAACGTCTGAGAAGATAGAGCGACCCTTCTGAACCACATTGATTTTGGAGGAAAGTGCAATGAAAAAGACAACGAGCCGTATTCTGCTCTCCGCGCTGACGGTGCTGGCGCTGCTCTCTCTTAGCGGCTGCGCGCAGGAAAAAGAGGAGAATACCAAGCAAAGCGACCCGCAGGCACGGGAGGCGATCCTGCAATGCTGCGAGACGATCTTCGGCAGCACGGAGGAAACAGGCACCTATCACATCCGCGTGACGGATGAGCGAGACGGCGGGCGCGTGGATGAATACGACTGCCCACGCGGTGCAGACGAGCAGGGCTATGGCAATTCGCCTGTATATGCGCTGAGTGAACCGTCGATGTACGGCGACGAGCCGTGGTATGCGGCGGCGGAGCAGGACTGGGACGATTGCCGCAACGGGGTCGTTGCGGAGATTTCTTATGGGGAAGATGCGATCGCGTTCATTCCGCCCTGGGGAGCAATGAAACCGGATGCAGAGTACGAGCATCCGGGCGGCAATGTGCTGCGGCTGACGCGAAACGGCGAGACTACCTATTATAAAAGCAGTACGACACACGTGGCGCAGCTCCTGTTCGGCTATGCGCAGGACGCGGTGATGAAAGAACTATATGACCTGCACGTTCCTGGTACGGAGACGGACTACGAGAATATCGCAAACGAGTTCTGTGCGCAGTTCGCCGCCGGTCTGAACGCCGCGCCGCGCTGGTTCAGCGGGAAACCGGATGACGCGGCGGCAGCGGTGAAGGAGCGCGTGTTCGACGCGTATTACGGAACGGACTACCCGAATTTCTGCTTCGGCTTTGGCGTGATGATGCGCTTTGATGACCCGGAGTCCTCACAGCGCTATCAATGGGAGGCCGGCAGCGGCATGATCGAGCCGACGGGCGAAGGCGAGTACGGCGATTATTATGGCTGGGGTATGGCCGCGGACGCGTGCCGGGATGAAGCGGGAAACTGGTACATTGACGGCACATGGACGGGCGGCGGCGCGGTCTGGCTGCCGCAGATCGGCCGTAGTCTGGATTCCGGTCAGCAGGAGGCGACGGCGGCGCAGCTCATAGACTGCTGGTTTTTGACGACGGGGGAAGCGCGTGAGTGGCGTATTCCCAATATGATCTATAACCGCCCGAGCGCCGAGCTGCGCGAGGCGCTTGCCAGTCTTGCACCCGAACAGGCGGCGGAATTGGAAAAGGGCCTGCGCGAGGTGTGGGACGATCCGCTGCACGCCGATATGTTTCCGGGCGGCTATGATGCCAAGCTCAGCGCGGACTGAGCACGCTGGCAATCATTGCATTTGCAATCCGGCGGCAAAAACGGTAGAATACCGCCTGTCTTGATCGAGGCGCATTCCAGAATCGAGGAGGACTTGACGCCATGTTTAACTGCGGCAATTTTGATTGCGGTACGCTCTTTACGATGCTGTGCCAGCTGTTTAGCGGCTGCTTCAACTGATAGCAGTGCAAATGCACGGTGGGGAGGGTGCTTTGCGCCCTCTCCGCCTGTCTATTTTGCACAGTCTAACAAACAAATTGTGGAAAAATCAAAAAGTTTGAAAAAAGGTGTTGACAAAAGGGCGGGTAGGTGCTAAGATAACACCTGTTCCGCGAATGGAGCGTGCACCTTGTAAATTAAACAACGAAACTTTGACAAGCACCAGATGAAAAACTGTGCAATATGTACAGTAGCTTGCGAGGAAGACGGTTAAGTCAATTACGTCTGAATCGTAAGGATAAAAAGTTTTAAGCTATGACAAATAGCTCGATAAAGATTAGCTCAGACTTAGGTCTGTGTTGATACCATTTTATTGAGAGTTTGATCCTGGCTCAGGACGAACGCTGGCGGCGTGCTTA
>OJKW01001135.1_pt1 | contig 16095 bp, 17 predicted proteins | sample 1596591 | NCBI WGS metagenome assembly OJKW01 (sample SAMEA4350166, study PRJEB24818) | metagenome | biome: human; feature: gut; material: faeces | place: Denmark | collected 2013-09
CATATGGCAAGAACAAAAAGTGGAAAAAGAAGACAAAGAAAGGAAAAGTAACATACCGCATCTATGGTAAGAAAACAAAGTCCGCTAAGTATACCTATGTAAAGCAGACAAAGAAAACACAGGCACAGGTGCCGTACAAATATGTAAAGGTGAAGGCGGAAGCAGTGATTGAGTAGGAAAAAGGATCTGCCACCCGGTAAGAAAGGTGGCAGGTCAAAGTAAGGGAGGTTGATCTTATGAAAAAGGGAATAATAATTGCAGTGTCAGCATTTATGACTATGTTAGTCTTATCTGGGACTCAAGGAGATGTTCAAGCAGGAGCAAAGAAAAAGGTGGTAGCCACACCAACTCCTCCAAGACGTCAATTGGTTTATGATGAAGTAAACCTAGATCCAGATACTATATTGAAGATATGGCAAATGAAGATACAAAATCTGATACGATAAGAGATCAAAATACATATTATGCTAGTAATATGGTCCCGATATATCAAAATTCAATGGGAACAAAGTAATGAAATCAAAGGAGGATGGGGTTAATATTAAAATCCTGTTATTTAAATATTAGCTCTGTCCATTAGTAAAAATGGATAGGAGGTTGGACTTATGAAAAAGAGAATTTTAGCAGTGTTTATGGCAAGTTTGTTCTTAGTAGGAATGCAGGTTAGTACATCAAAGAGTGCCGGTGCAGATCCACAACCATGGAAAAGTGCTTATGATTTACAATGGGAGAATGGTTTTAAAGATCCTCGCTGGGTTAACTGGGGACCTAAATCATTTTGGGCAGATCTTACAAATGTGAGGATATCTGGCAACTTTAAGTACTACATATTATCAGAAACGCAGAAAACGGCAGTATTGTGGGAAATTTTAAAGCCGAAGAAAAAAATTGTAATTCCAGAGTATATAGATGGATATAAAATTATCGGGATTGGGGCAGATACATTTTATGAACAGGATGTTTTGGAAAAGTCAGATGGTAAATATTATGATGGATCTGGCCATGTGGTTATAGGAGATTCACAGAATCAAGGGAAAAATTCTGTTGAGGAGATTGTGTTGCCAAAAGGAATTAAATACATTGGAGGAGCAGCGTTTTATGGTTGTAAAACTTTAAAAAAGATAAACTTAGATGTAGTTGAAAAACGAATTGATGAAGCGGCTTTTTTTAAGTGTATATCATTAAAGAAAATATACATACCTGAGAATGTAATTATTGAAAATAAGGCATTTTGGGGGTGTACATCATTGATGCAGGTGACACTGGCACCAGGCGTGTTGACCCATAACAATTGTTTTGGAGGGGGGTATAAGATTCCGAAGATTATATGTCAGTCTCAAAAGGTATATTTCGCCGCATTTGATGAAAATGTAATAAAGACCGAATCAGAAAAGCCTAAGGATGAAACAGAAGTTGTCAACTGGGTTTTTGACTCGCCCAAAGGTCAATGGTTTGACCTGAGGTCTACGATGACTACCATGATTATTAGAGCTAAAAGTGTACGAGTGAAAAAGAATGTACCAGCTTTATATTACTATACGGATGAAGAGTGGAAAGATTGGAAACATGCAGCACAAGAAAATACAGTAGTAGAGAAAAAACTTATCATTGAAGGAAAACAGACAAAGATAAAAAACTGGCCTAAGATGAGTGAAATGGAGGATTTGGTCCTCAGCACAGTTCCAAAGGCCAAGAGTATCTCCTGGGCGAAAAAACTTCATGTGACCTATCAGACCACAGCCATAACCAAGCAGGCAAAGGAAGTAACAAAAAAGGGCAAAAAAGTGACTTGGAAGAAGGCATCGGCAACCATCAAAAAGTACACATATGGCAAGAACAAAAAGTGGAAAAAGAAGACAAAGAAAGGAAAAGTAACATACCGTATCTACGGCAAGAAAACAAAGTCAGCCAAGTATACCTATGTAAAGCAGACAAAGAAAACACAGGCACAGGTGCCATACAAATATGTAAAGGTGAAGGCAGAAGCAGTGATTGAGTAGGAAAAAGGATCTGCCACCCGGTAAGAAAGGTGGCAGATCAAAGTAAGGGAGGTTGGTCTTATGAAAAACAAAATTTTAGCGGTCATAATGACACTGGCGGTTTTTATATCCGGAATGCAGGGAACTGTACAGGTGAAGGCCGGGGAAGAAGACCCCACAAAACCGGTATGGTATTATCTGCCGTGGATAAATCCGATTAAATACCCGTGGCAGAGTGCCTACGATGAATTATATATCTATCAAGAATATAAAGGATACGCCCATCCTAACTGGGTGTATGAAGAAAGTATGTGGGAAAATGAGACAAATGTACGGACAGCAGGTGATTTTAAATATTTTATACTGTCAGAAACAGAGAAAACAGCGGCATTGTGGGGAGTTTTAAAACAGAAGAAAAAGCTTGTAATTCCGGAGTACATAAATGGATATAAAATTATTGGAATCGGAGCAGATACCTTTTATGAACAAGATGTTCTGGGAAAGTCAGATGGTAAATATCATTCTAATTCCGGGCGTATTGTTATAGAGGATTCGGAGGACGAGAAAAAAAATCCTGTTGAGGAAATTGTACTGCCAAAGGGAATTAAGTACATTGGAAGTGGTGCGTTTTACGGCTGTAAAATGTTAAAAAAGATTAATTTAGATGTAGTCGAGAAACGAATTGATGAATCAGCATTTGGAGAGTGTAAATCATTAAAGAAAATATATATACCAGAGAATGTTATCATTGAAAATTTGGCATTTAAGGAGTGTACATCATTATCACAGGTAACACTTGCACCAGGGGTACTGACCCATACCAATTGCTTTGGAGGATGTGGCACGATTCCTCGAATTGTGTGTCAATCACAAAAAGTGTATTATGCAGCATTTGTTGATGATATAAGAGAAACCGCAAATAGAAGTAGTGTTGATGCATGGTACTTCGATTCTCCTAAAAAGCAATCTTTCGTTTTAGAGAATGTATTGGTGAATAATTATGCAGAGGAAGTGCGCGTGAAAAAAAGTGTACCAGTTTTATATGGATACACAGATAAAAAAGGTTCCGGTTTATTTTTCACATTCCGTTTGGTTGTTGAAGGGAAGAAAACTAAGATAAAGAACTGGTGTAAAGCGAAAGGGGAACTGGATAGTCTGGTCCTCAGCACAGTTCCAAAGGCCAAGTGTATCTCCTGGGCGAAAAAACTTCGTGTGACCTATCAGACTACCGCTATAACCAAGCAGGCAAAGAAAGTAACAAAAAAAGGCAAAAAAGTGACTTGGAAGAAGGCGTCAGCAACCATCAAAAAGTACACATATGGCAAGAACAAAAAGTGGAAAAAGAAGACAAAGAAAGGAAAAGTAATATACCGTATCTACGGCAAGAAAACAAAGTCAGCCAAGTATACCTATGTAAAGCAGACAAAGAAGACACAGGCACAGGTGCCATACAAATATGTAAAAGTAAAGGCAGAAGCTGTGATTGAGTAGATAAGGTAAAAATGGAAATATGTGTCACAAGAAAGGGGGCGAATGAAAAAGTAAATTCTGGTTAGAAAAAACTGGAATTTTGAAATTTACTTTACGGACGTATAAAGAAAGTGCCCATAATCACCCAACAATAAGCTGTAAAAATCATCGTTGAATTTTACAGCTTATTGTGTATAATAAAGATAGCAAAAACAATCAAAATCAAGAAAGGAGTGGAAAGATATGGCAAACATTTTACCGGTATCTGATTTGAGAAACTACAATGAAGTGCTGAAAAATTGTCATAAAGGGGAGCCTGTATATCTGACTAAGAATGGCAGAGGACGCTTTGTGGTTATGGATATTGAAGATTATGAGCGTGACCGTGCAGAAAAAAAACTTTTGATGAAGCTGCAGGAAGCAGAAGAGGCGGTAAGAGACGGTGAAGGATGGTTGGATCTGGCTGAATTAAAAGCCATTGTGGGGGAATAAAATGTTGAAATTACGGATTAATCCGATGGTTGCAAAGGATTTGAAGAATATCCGGGAGTATATTGCTGAAGATAACGAAGAATATGCGGTAAAGACTTTGAAAGAGATTTACAGTAAGTTTGAAAATCTACAGGTGTTTCCTGGAATAGGATCAGATCTTTCAAAACGAGTCAGTTTTCGGACAGACTATAAATATGCGATATGGGAAGATTATGTAATTATTTACAAAGTAGGAATGGAGTATGTAGAGATTTATCGAGTGGTTAATCGGTATCAGGATATCACAAGAATTTTTGATTAGTAAGCCAAACAAATCAAAAGTTCATGGTACATGAGTGACGAAGAACCACAATTGCAAAGGAAAGGAACATAAGAACATGAAAAAATGGATGACAAAGGCCGCTGCCCTTGTATTAGCAGGATCTATGCTGTTGCAGCCGGCGTTCGTACAGGCTGACACACAGACGCAGACACAGGAGGAGCAAACAACCGAGACAAAGCAGTCCGATCAGAAAGTGATCGTGATTGATGCCGGACACCAGACTCGTGCCATGAGTGCTACAGAGCCCAATGGACCTGGTTCCAAGACAAGAAAAGCCAAGGTAACCGGAGGTGCTACCGGAGTGGCAACACATTTGCCGGAGTACAAATTGAACCTCATTGTAGCAAAAAAACTGAAGAAAGAACTGACAAGCCGTGGTTACAAAGTGATTATGGTGCGCACGAAGAACAATGTGCGTCTGTCCAATGTAGACCGTGCCAAGATTGCCAACAAATATAAGGCAGATGCATTTATCCGCATCCATGCCAACTCAGCCAACAGCTCTTCAGTAAAGGGAGCACTTACCATTGCCCCACAGAATTCCAATCGTTATATGAAAAAGAGTGTCCGCAAAAAAAGTCAGGCACTGTCAAAGAAAGTACTGAAAGCATTCTGCAAAGCTACCGGAGCGAAAAGCCGTGGAGTGATGTACACCAATACCATGACAGGCATTAACTGGTGCAAGGTGCCGGTAACAATCGTAGAAATGGGATTTTTGAGCTGCCCGTCGGAAGACAAGAAGATGTCAAAGAGCAGTTATCAGAAAAAAATGGTCCGCGGCATCGCAAATGGAATTGATAACTTTTTTGCTTGAAACTCCGTGAGAAAATGATAAAATATAAATAAGACATTTTAAGAAACGGAGGTAATGGATCATGAATAAAGTAATTACAATTTCAAGACAATATGGCAGCGGCGGACGAGAGGTCGGCAAGTTGTTAGCAGATGCGTATGGAATTCCATTTTATGATAATGAGATCATTACAAGAGCAGCGAAAGAGACCGGCTTTGCCGAGGCTACTTTTAAGAAAGCAGAAGACAAGGCCACCAACAGCCTTTTGTATTCACTGGCGATGGGTATGAATGTGTTCGCCAGCCAGGAAGTTGGATATGCCGGATTGTCATTAGATGACCGGATTTTCCTGGCTCAGTCTGATATTATCCGCAAGGTTGCCAAGGAGGGACCGTGTGTGATCGTAGGAAGATGCGGAGATTACGTATTGAAAGATCGGGAGAATCTTGTTAAAATATTCATTCAGGCGTCTCCGGATTTCCGTATTGCCAGAGCCATTGAGAGAGATGGTGTGCCAAAAGAGAAAGCGGCTGAGATCGTGTTGAAGAAAGATAAGAGCCGTGCAAACTACTATAAGTATCATTCTGGTGAACGCTGGGACAATGTATTGAATTACGATCTGGCGATCCGCAGTGATCTGTGTGGTGTTGAGGAAACAGCCAGATGCCTGAAAGCATATATCGACCAGATGTAGAATAAAGAGAGAGGATTTTAGACAGACATGAAGATTCGTACTAGATTTGCACCAAGTCCTACAGGAAGAATGCATGTAGGAAATTTGAGAACCGCATTGTATGCGTACCTGATTGCTAAGCATGAGGGAGGAGACTTTTTACTTCGTATTGAGGATACAGACCAGGAGCGTTTTGTGGAAGGAGCACTGGATCTGATCTACAAGACAATGGCAGAGACCGGCCTGGTTCATGATGAGGGACCGGACAAAGACGGCGGCTATGGCCCTTATGTTCAGAGTGAACGAATGAAAACGGGCATGTATCTTGACTATGCGAAGCAGTTGGTGGAGAAAGGTGAGGCGTACTATTGTTTTTGTACCAAAGAACGCCTGCAGAAACTCCACGAAGAAGCCGAAGAAAAAGGAGCAGATGTAGCTAAATATGACAAGCATTGTCTGTCTTTGTCCAAAGAAGAGGTAGAAGAAAAACTGGCTGCCGGGGTTCCTTATGTGATCCGCCAGAACAATCCTACTGAGGGAGAGACTACCTTTGAAGATGTGATCTATGGCACGATTTCAGCGCCAAATGAGGAGCTGGATGATATGATCCTGATCAAGTCCGATGGATATCCTACATACAATTTTGCCAATGTCATCGATGACCATTTGATGGAGATCACCCATGTAGTCCGTGGTAACGAGTACCTTTCCTCTGCACCGAAATACAATCGCCTGTATCAGGCCTTTGGATGGGATGTACCGGTGTATGTACACTGCCCTACCATTACGGACGAGAATCATAAAAAACTCAGCAAGCGTCATGGAGCTTCCTCTTTTGAAGACCTTATGGATCTTGGATTTGTACCGGAGGCAGTAGTGAATTATGTAGCATTGCTGGGCTGGAGTCCTTCCGATGACAGAGAGATCTTTTCACTGGAGGAACTGGTTGAGGCATTTGACTATAAGCGCATCAACAAGTCTCCGGCAGTCTTTGATATGGTGAAACTGCGCTGGATGAACGGCGAGTACATCAAGAAGATGGAGGATGAAAAGTATTATGAGTATGCACTTCCACAGATTCGTAAAGTGATCACAAAAGACCTGGATCTGAAGAAGATCGCCGATCTGGTAAAGAGCCGTATCGAGGTGTTCCCGGATATTGATGAGAAGATCGATTTCTTCCAGGAACTGCCGGAGTATGACATTGCCATGTATACTCACAAGAAAATGAAGACTAATTCAGAGAATTCCCTGGAAGTCCTCAAGGAATTGCTTCCACGGTATGAAGCACTGGATGAGTATACGATCCCTGCCATTGAGAAAGTGGCTATGGATTATGTGGCAGAGAAAGGATGCAAGAATGGTCAGGCACTGTGGCCTCTCCGTACGGCAGTTTCCGGTAAACAGATGACTCCGGGAGGCGCCTATGAGATCATGGAGATCCTTGGAAAAGACGAGTCACTGGCCCGTATCCGCAAGGGAATTGAGATGTTAGAGCAGCAGTAAAATAAATATACACAGAGCATAGAGCCATTGCAAGGCAGCGTGAGAGCCGCCTTTGCAGTGGCTTTTTTTGTTACCCAAACTTTTTACTTTGATTTTACATAACGGAGGTTTTAGATTTTACATAACTTGTCTAAGATTGGTCTTGTAAACAAGAAAAAGAAAGAAAAACAAAAACAATTTTTAGGAGGAATTTAGTTATGATAAAGAGAAGAGTTTTGGCCATGCTTGCATGTGGCGTACTGACAGCAGGATTATTAACAGGATGCGGCGGTTCATCTTCAGACACAGCAGGAGCAGATGATGCAGAGATCACAGTAGTATCCCGTGAAGACGGATCCGGTACTCGAGGTGCTTTCGTAGAATTGTTCGGCGTTCAGGATGAAGACGACAAAGGCGAAAAGACAGATATGACAACAGAGGATGCGACTATTACCAGCAGTACCGAAGTAGTAATGACGACAGTAGCAGGTAATAAAAATGCCATTGGTTACTGTTCACTGGGATCTTTGAACGACACAGTAAAAGCAGTAAAGATCGATGGTGTAGAGGCAACCGTAGACAATATCAACAACGGAAAATATGCTATTTCCCGTCCGTTTAACATCGCCACCAACGGTACACCAAGTGAGGTAACACAGGATTTTATCAACTACATCCTCAGTGAAGACGGACAGAAGATCGTAGAGGAAAACGGCTACATAAAAGCATCCGATGCCGGTGCATTTAAGAGCAACGGAGCGAAAGGAAAGATCGTAGTAGCAGGTTCTTCTTCTGTATCACCGGTTATGGAAAAACTGATGGAAGCTTACAAGAAGGTAAACACAGGTGCTGATGTAGAACTACAGGAAAGTGATTCTACAACCGGTATGAAGAATGCCATTGCAAAGACTTGTGACATCGGTATGGCATCCCGTGATCTCAAAGACAGTGAAACATCTGCCGGATTGAAAGCAACAGTCATTGCAAAAGATGGTATTACCGTAGTAGTAAACAAGGAAAACAGCATCGACAACCTTACAAAGGATCAGGTCAACAACATCTACCGTGGCAAGATCACAACTTGGGGCGAGGTTAAATAAAAGGGAGGACTCCATATGAAAGAGAAGGTAATGAAAGTTGTCTTTTTGATGACGGCTTGTGTATCCATTCTTGCGGTAGCACTGATCTGCCTCTTCCTTTTCGTAAACGGAGTTCCGGCAATCCAAAAGATCGGATTGTTTGAATTTCTTGGGGGAACAACATGGAAGGCTTCCAGCGATAAGTTTGGAATCCTTCCTATGATCCTGGGAAGTGTGTATGTGACGGCAGGAGCGTTGGTCATTGGAGTTCCCATCGGTATTCTGACAGCTGTCTTTCTGGCAAGATTTTGTCCGAAGCGGCTGTATAAGCCGTTAAAGGCAGGCGTGGATCTGCTGGCAGGAATCCCGTCGGTTGTGTATGGTTTCTTTGGATTGTGTGTGTTGGTTCCGCTGACACAGGATTTGTTCGGCGGAAGCGGCAGCAGTATCCTGACAGCATCGGTGCTGTTGGGGATCATGATCCTGCCAACCATTATCGAAACATCGGAATCCGCTTTGCAGGCGGTGCCAAATAAATACTATGAGGGAGCACTGGCGCTGGGAGCAACCCACGAACGAAGTGTGTACCGGACCATTGTACCGGCTGCAAAATCCGGTATCACGGCAGGTGTGATCCTGGGTGTGGGCAGAGCCATCGGCGAGACCATGGCCGTGATCATGGTAGCCGGCAACCAGGCAAGGATCCCAACCAGTATTCTCAAAGGTGTCCGCACCATGACAGCCAATATCGTCATCGAGATGGGATATGCAACGGATTTTCACCGTGAAGCACTGATCGCTACCGGTGTTGTATTATTTATCTTTATTTTAATTATCAACTTATTGTTTTCAATCTTGAAGCGAAAGGCGGTGGACTAAATGGAGATCAATCGAGTATCTCTCAAGCAGAGAATGAGCACCTTGAAAAAACATCCGGGTTCCATGGTGGTATTTCTTCTGACCATTGCCGCCGCTGTTATTACCGTAGGAGTGCTGGGATTTCTTGTGATCTATGTACTGGTACGAGGAATTCCGTATCTGACACCGCAGTTGTTTGCATTTACATATACATCGGACAATGTATCTATGATGCCGTCCATTATCAACACTCTTTTGATGACAGCCCTGACTTTGCTGGTGGCTGTGCCGTTAGGCGTGTTTGCTGCGATTTATCTGGTAGAATATGCCAAAAATGGCAGCCGTCTCATCGCTATTGTAAGAGTAATGGCAGAGACACTGACAGGAATCCCATCCATTGTATATGGTTTGTTCGGTATGCTGTTTTTTGTGGGCTATTGTAAATGGGATTACTCACTTTTATCCGGTGCTATGACCCTGGCGATCATGGTATTGCCGGTTATTATGCGGACAACGGAAGAGGCATTGATGGCAGTTCCCAAATCATTCCGTGAAGGAAGTTTTGGACTGGGGGCCGGAAAGCTGAGGACGGTGTTTGTGATTGTTTTGCCAAGTGCAGTTCCGGGAATTTTATCCGGTATCATTTTGGCAACAGGGAGAATTGTTGGAGAGACAGCGGCACTGATCTATACCGCAGGAACTATGGCCAAGATACCAAGCAACATATTCAGCTCGGCCCGTACCTTGTCGGTTCATATGTACCGGCTGTCCAATGAGGGACTTCACACAGATGCCGCATTTGCCACAGCGGTGGTCCTGCTTTTAATGGTAATTGGAATTAATGCCCTGTCAAATGTGCTGGCAGGCAAGTTTGCTAAGAAATAAAGGGGAGAAGAATCATGAGCAAATTTAATATCGGCAATATGAATCTTTATTATGGTGATTTTCATGCATTGAAGGACATCAATATGGAGATTCAGGCCAATGAAATAACAGCGTTTATCGGGCCTTCCGGCTGTGGTAAATCTACTTTTCTGAAATCCTTAAACCGTATGAATGATCTGGTAGATGGATGCCGTATCACAGGAAAAATCGAGCTGGACGGTGAAGATATATATGGAAATATTGATGTGAACCTGTTGAGAAAAAGAGTAGGCATGGTGTTCCAGAATCCGAATCCGTTTCCAATGAGTGTGTACGACAACATTGCCTACGGACCAAGAACACATGGCATCCGTTCCAGAGCCAAACTGGATGAGATCGTGGAGCGGTCCCTGAAACAGGCGGCAATCTGGGATGAGTTGAAAGACCGTCTCAAAAAGAGTGCCTTGGGACTTTCCGGCGGACAGCAGCAGAGACTGTGCATTGCCAGGGCACTGGCGGTAGAGCCGGAGGTGATCCTGATGGATGAGCCTACCAGCGCCCTGGATCCTATTTCTACATCCAAGATTGAGGATCTGGTACTGGAATTAAAGGAAAAATATACCATCGTCATGGTAACCCATAACATGCAGCAAGCTACCAGAGTATCAGACAAAACAGTCTTTTTCCTGCTGGGTGAAGTGATTGAGATGGCAGATACAGAAACCCTGTTTTCTGTGCCGAAAGACAAGAGAACAGAAGATTACATAACGGGGAGGTTTGGTTGATATGAGAAATCGTTTTGACAGACAGTTAGAGGAATTGAACGCCAACATGATCCAGATGGGCAATGACATTTCCAAGGCCATTGAACGGGCCATTGATGCGTTGCAGACCCTGGATGTGGAGAAGGCAAAAAATGCCGTGGAAGCAGACGAGGGGATCAATGATATCGAAAGAAAGATTGAGAACCTTTGTTTTAAACTTCTTTTGTCCCAGCAGCCGGTGGCCAGGGATCTTCGTGTGATCTCAGCGGCACTGAAGATGGTAACCGATATGGAGAGGATCGGTGACAATGCGGCGGACATTGCGGATGTGACCATCCATCTGGCCCGCACCGGATACAAAGAAGGTCTGTGCCATATTCAGAAAATGGCTACAGAGACTACTTATATGGTAGTAAAGAGCATCGAAGCCTATGTGGAAAAAGACAAGGAAAAGGCGGAAAAAGTCATTGAACATGATGATGTAGTGGATGAACTTTTCTGCAAATCCAGAGAGGATATCATTCATTTGATCCACAAGGATCCGAACCTGGGTGAACCTGCTACCGATCTGCTTATGGTAGCCAAGTATTTTGAACGCATTGGCGACCACGCTACCAATATAGCAGAGTGGGTAATTTTCTCTATTACGGGAAATCATGGTAAATTATGCTAGTTTCTAATATTTGATATAAATGGATTTCGGTGTCAGAACCCGGAATCACAACTCTTCTCCCTAAAAAGCTGCCGTTTGGCAGCTTTTTTCATACCTGTAATTTGCCGTGCTTGTCGAAATATGGTACAATAGGGAATGTTTATGCAAAAAGGAGTTGTAATATGCAGGAATTTAGATTAAGTGCCATGGAAGAACGAAATTATGGAATTGACCTGCTTCGGATCGTTTCTATGATGATGGTAGTTCTTCTTCATGTGCTTGGGCAGGGAGGAATACTGGATGGATCGGATCCGCTGACGGTAAAAAGTGAGACGGCCTGGCTTCTGGAGATCGGAGCCTACAGTGCGGTAAATATCTACGCCATGATATCCGGTTATGTAGGATATGGGCGAAAGTATAAGTATTCCGGTCTTGTATATCTGTATTTTCAGGTGCTTTTTTACACGGTGCCAACGACGATCGTATTTTGCATTTATCGTCCGGAACTGGTCAATCTAAAAGGGAAGCTGGAACCGCTTTTCCCGTTTGCCTACAATACATACTGGTATTTTACGGCATATTTTTGTCTCGCCTTTTTCATACCGTTTTTGAACATGATGCTGGAGCGGCTGGACAGAGCGGAGTTAAAGAGGCTTTTATTCTTTTTGTGTCTTATATTTTCCATCCTGCCGACTTTGTTCCACGAAGATTTTCCACGGACCAGCAGCGGATATAGTTTTCTCTGGCTGGCAGTGTTGTACCTGGTGGGAGGCTATATTAAGAAATATAACGCTACATTTCCGGGAAAGGGAGGCAGAAAATTCCTGGGATATCTGGTCTGCATACTGGTCACCTGGCTGGTGAAGGTGGGAGTGCAGTATCATATACCAAGAGGGGAAAACCAGCCGATCTTATACGATTATCTTATTAGTTATACATCACCCACGATTGTACTCAGCGGTGTGTGCCTGTTTCTGATCTTTGTGAATATACGGTGCGGAAAAACGGCCAGAAAGATCATTGGTTATCTGGCACCGGCTTCTTTTGGCGTGTATCTTCTCCACGAAGAGCCTTTGATGATCGAACTTTGTATGGAAAATATGTTTGTGGGGTATCTGATCCTGAATCCGGGTCAGATGGTGGGAGCGATCCTTGCTACTGTTTTGGGAATCTGGATCATAGGAACTTTGACAGACCGGATCCGTATCAACCTGTTTGATCTGTTTGGCATAAGGCGTCTCAGCGATTTCCTGGGTGAAAAAATCCAGAAAGGGATAGACAAGATCCGGTAAACAGCCTCAGATATTGAAAAAAATTCCCATTAGGGCAAAATATGTGTTACAATATAAGGCAGGAAAAAATGGAGGTATAAAGAAACATGAGTGAAACAAAAATTATGCTTGGTAATGAAGCCATTGCTCGTGGTGCCTATGAGGCAGGAGTGAAGGTTTCGGCAGCTTATCCCGGTACACCAAGTACTGAGATCAGTGAAAATATTGTACAATACGATGAAATATATGCAGAGTGGTCACCGAATGAAAAAGTAGCAACCGAAGTGGCCATCGGAGCGTCCATCAGTGGTGTACGGGCGATGTCTTCCATGAAACATGTAGGACTGAATGTGGCCAGCGATCCACTGTATACAGCTTCTTACATAGGAGCTACCGGAGGTCTGATGATCGTGGTAGCAGATGATCCGGGACTTTACAGTTCCCAGAATGAGCAGGATACCAGAGCGGTAGCAAGAGCAGCCATCGTACCGGTGCTGGAGCCTTCTGACAGTCAGGAAGCCAAGGACTTTGTAAAAGAGGCTTACCGTATCAGTGAGACTTATGATACACCGGTTATCCTCCGTACTACTACCAGACTGGCTCATTCCCAGGGACCGGTTACATTGGGAGAGCGTGTGGAAAAGGATGATATTCCTTATGAGAGAAATGCGGCGAAGAATGTTATGATGCCTGGTATGGCGAAAAAACGCCACCTCTGGGTAGAAGAACGCATGAAAAAATTGGAAGAGGACAGTTGTGATTTTGCCATTAACCGGGTTGAGATGAATGATACCAAGATTGGATTTATTACCAGTGGTATCCCATATCAGTATGTAAAAGAAGTATGTCCGGAGGCCTCTGTTCTGAAACTGGGTATGGTTCATCCTCTGCCAAAGAAAATGATTGAAGAATTTGCATCGAAAGTTGATAAACTCTATATTTTTGAGGAGCTGGAGCCTGTGATCGAGGAACAGGTACGGGCCTGGGGAATCCCTTGTCAGGGAAAAGAACTTTTCACCAGACAGGGCGAATATAGTGCCAACCTTCTCCGTGAGAAAGTGCTGGGTGAAAAGGTAGAGGCAGAAGGATATGACAATCTGCCGGCTCGTCCGCCGATCTTGTGTCCGGGTTGTCCGCATCGAAGCACATTTTCTGTTTTGAATAAATTAAAGATCCACGCTGCCGGCGACATTGGATGTTATACGCTGGGAGCGGTGGCACCGTTAAATGTCATTGATACAACGATCTGTATGGGAGCCAGTATTTCCAGCCTTCACGGTATGGAAAAGGCCAAAGGAAAAGATTATATCAAAAACTGGGTAGCGGTCATCGGAGATTCTACCTTTATGCATACAGGTATCAATTCCCTGATGAACATGGTGTACAACCAGGGAACCGGAACCGTTATCATTATGGATAACTCCACCACCGGAATGACAGGACACCAGGATCACGCAGCTACCGGCAAGACACTGAAAGGACAGGAAGTGCCTGCTATCAGCATTTACAAGATATGCAAGGCAATGGGTATCAACAGTGTGACCGAGGTAGACGCGTTTGACATTGAGGCTATGGAAAAGACCATCAAGGAAGAAGTGGCAAAAGACGAAGTTTCCGTTATCATTGCCTGCGCTCCATGTGCGCTTTTGAAAGGGGTAAAATTCCCGTATAAATGTCGTCCTCTTAGTGAAAAATGTAAGAAATGCGGCATGTGCTTAAAGCCTGGCTGTCCGGCGTTGACCAAGAACGAGGATGGAACCATTGCCATTGATGAGACGATGTGTAACGGTTGTGGCCTGTGTAAACAGTTGTGCAAATTTGATGCCATTGAGAAATATGAGAAGTAGGGGGTAACGACATGAAGACGAAAAATATTATGATAGTAGGTGTAGGTGGTCAGGGTACACTCCTTACAAGCCGTGTTCTGGGCGGTATCATCCAGGAGGCAGGATACGATGTAAAATTAAGCGAAGTACATGGTATGGCACAGCGTGGTGGCAGTGTAGTTACCTTTGTCCGCTACGGAGACAAGGTTTACGAGCCTATTGTAGAAGAGGGGCAGGCAGATGTGCTGATCGCCTTTGAAAAACTGGAAGCCATGCGTTATGCTCACTTTTTGAAGAAAGACGGCGTACTGATCGTCAATGACCAGCGCATGGATCCTATGACCGTTGTGACTGGAGCTATGGAGTATCCGGAGAAGATTCTGGAGACTTTATCAGAGCGTTTCAAAGTGGTTTCCGTGGACGCCATGGCAGAGGCCAAAAAACTTGGCAATGCAAGAGTGTTTAATACCATTATCATTGGTGTAGCAGCCAAAAGCATGGATTTTCCGAAAGAGCAGTGGCTGGAAGTCATTGAAAAAACAGTGCCGCCAAAGACCATTGACATAAATAAAGAGGCATTTTTGACTGGATATTCCATCTAATATAGGAACGTCCCACAGGAGGCAAAAAATGATAATAGATATGCATACCCATGTTTATCCCGAAAAGATTGCGAAAAGAGCGGTGGAAAAACTGTCCAAAGCGGCGGACATTCCGGCTCAGAGCAACGGGATGAAATCAGGTTTGCAGGAGTCAATGAAAAGAGCAGGGGTTGATTATTCCCTGCTCTTGCCCGTTGCGACTTCTGTAAAACAGGTGGATAAAATGAATCAGGAGGCAGTAGCGGCCAATGAATGTGCCGGGGAGACAGGTTTGATCTCTTTTGGTGCCATTCATCCCGACACACCTGATTATAAAGAGGTACTGTCCTGGCTGGCAGACCATGATGTGCGGGGCATCAAGCTGCACCCGGATTATCAGGGGATTTTTTTTGACGATATCCGCATGGAGCGCATCGTTGATAAGGCCACGGAACTGGGGCTTTATACAGTGGTACATGGAGGGATCGATATTGGGCTGCCGGATCCCATTCACTGCACGCCGGCCCGTACGGTAAAGGTGTTACAAGATACCGGGACCGACAAATTGATCGTTGCCCACATGGGGGGATGGACCTTATGGGATGAGGTAGAAGAACTTCTTATTGGCAGGAATGTGTACCTGGATACTTCTTTTTCCACTGATTGTCTGGAGGGGATACAGGGGCTTCTGAATAAGGAGCGTTTTACCAGAATGGTCCGGGATCACGGTGCGGACCGGATCTTGTTTGGCACGGATAGTCCGTGGTGTGACCAGAAGCAGTCCAAGGAATGGATCCTGCATACGGATCTCACAGGAGAGGAAAAAGAAAAAATACTGGGAGAGAATGCCAGGAAGCTCCTTGGATTTTCTTGCAAAATGGAACGGTAATTGATATAGTAATAGAAAAAGGAATATGGAGGAAAAGAAGATGGAAAATGTATGTTTGGATTTGGAAGGCGTTCTTGTACCGGAGATCTGGATCGCA
>OJKW01001137.1_pt1 | contig 16053 bp, 14 predicted proteins | sample 1596591 | NCBI WGS metagenome assembly OJKW01 (sample SAMEA4350166, study PRJEB24818) | metagenome | biome: human; feature: gut; material: faeces | place: Denmark | collected 2013-09
CCTCGGGCCACAAGTTCGGACTGGTCTACCCGGGGCTGGGCTGGGTCGTCTGGAAAGACAAGAAATATCTTCCCGACGAGATGTCGTTCTCGGTCAATTACCTCGGGGCCAGCATCACGCAGGTCGGGCTCAACTTCTCGCGCCCGGCGGCGCAGATCCTCGGGCAGTACTACAACTTCATCCGGCTCGGGTTCGAGGGCTACCGCGAGATCCAGCAGAACTCGATGGACATCGCCGCCTACTGCCACCGCGAGATCGGCAAGATGTCCTGCTTCCGCAACTTCGCCCCGGAGGTGGTCAATCCGCTCTTCATCTGGTCGCTCGACCCCGAATACGAAAAAACGGCCAAATGGACCCTCTTCGACCTGCAGGCCCGCCTGCAGCAGAGCGGCTGGATGGTGCCCGCCTACACGATGCCGGCCAACATCGAGCAGACGATCGTCATGCGCATCGTCGTGCGGCAGGGCATGTCACGCGACATGGCCGACATGCTGCTGCAGGACATCCGCAACGCCGTGGCGGAGTTCGAGGAGTTGCAGTACCCCACCCCCTCGCGGCTCAAGTTCGAGCGCAGCGAACACCAGAAAGGCAAGGTCTACACGCACTGACGTCTGCCGTGCGGCCATCGGACCCGGACGGATGCGCCCCACGGGGGTGCATCCGTCGTCTTTTTGCACCGCAGCCTGCCATTACGGAGGTTTCCGAGGCCGAAACGGACAACTTCGGGAGGGAAAGAGACTTGTCCGTCCCGGAAAAAAAGCGTAACTTTGATGCGTTTTACAGTCCGACACCCTCCGATGGAACATGCATTCGACATCTTTCTGACCGTCATGGCCTTCTTGGCCCTCGCGGTCTTCATCGCCCTTCACTTCTTCGAGGCCGGGTACGGCTACCTCTTCAACCGGCGGTACGGCCCCCCGATCCCCAACAAAATCGGATGGGTCCTCATGGAGTCCCCTGTCTTCATCCTCATGTGCGTGCTGTGGGCCACGTCCGACCGCATGGGACAGGCCGGCCCCCTCACGCTCTTCCTCCTCTTCCAGGCCCACTACTTCCAGCGCTCGTTCATCTTCCCGCTGCTCATCCGCGGCAACTCGAAGATGCCCCTCGGCATCGTCCTCATGGGCATGGTATTCAACACGCTCAACGCCCTGATGCAGGGCGGCTGGATCTTCTGGGTATCCCCCGACGACTACTACGACAACTGGTTCTCGCAGCCCTGGATCTACATCGGCGGCGCACTCTTCATTGCCGGCATGGCCATCAACCTCCACTCGGACCGGATCATCCGCCACCTGCGCCAACCCGGAGACACGCGCCACTACATCCCGCGCGGCGGCATGTTCCGCTACGTCTCGTCGGCCAACTACTTCGGCGAGCTGCTCGAATGGGTCGGCTTCGCCGTGGCCTCGTGGTCGTGGGCCGGCGCGGTCTTCGCCTGGTGGACCTTCGCCAACCTCGCGCCCCGCGCCGCCTCGCTGCGCCGCCGCTACGAGCGGGAGTTCGGCGAGGAGTTTTCCAAACTCCGACGCAAACGCATCATACCCTTCATCTACTGATACCGAACCATGTCAAACCTCTTCACACCCTATAAGCTGGGGCCCGTCACGCTACGCAACCGAACGATCCGCTCGGCGGCGTTCGAGTCGATGGGCAAGGACTTCGGCCCCACCGAACAGCTCAAGCAGTACCACGTCTCGGTGGCCCGCGGCGGCATCGGCATGACGACGCTGGCCTACGCCGCCGTATCGCGCAGCGGCCTGTCGTTCAACAAGCAGCTGTGGCTGCGCCCCGCCATCGTTCCGGGGCTGCGCGAGATCACCGACGCCATCCACCGCGAGGGGGCCGCGGCCGCCATACAGATCGGCCACTGCGGCAACATGACCCACCTGACGACCGCCGGGCAGATCCCGATCGGTGCCTCGTCGGGCTTCAACCTCTACGCCTACACCCCGGTGCGCGGGATGCGGCACAGCGAAATCGAAGAGGTCGCCCGCGACTTCGGACGCGCCGTCCGCACGGCCCGCGACGCCGGATTCGATTCGGTGGAGGTGCACGCCGGCCACGGGTACCTCATCTCGCAGTTCCTCTCTCCCTACACGAACCACCGCCGCGACGAGTACGGCGGATCGCTCGAAAACCGCATGCGTTTCATGCGCATGTGCCTCGACGAGGCGGTCGGGGCCGCCCGCTCCTGCGGCATGGCCATCACCGTCAAGCACAACATGTACGACGGCTTCAAGGGCGGCATCGAGATTCCCGAAAGCATCGAGATCGCCCGGGTCATCGAATCATACGGCGTGGACGGCATCGTCCTCTCGGGCGGCTTCGTCTCGAAGGCCCCGATGGCCGTCATGCGCGGGTTGATCCCGATCTACACGATGAGCTACTACTCCCCCTGGTGGCTCCGCTACTTCATCCGCTGGTGCGGACCACTGATGATCAAACAGTTCCCCTTCGAAGAGTGCTACTTCCTCGAGGACGCCAGAAAGTTCCGCGCCGAGTTGAAGTGCCCGCTGATCTACGTCGGCGGCCTGGTCAGCCGCGAAGGCATCGACCGGGCCCTCGACGCCGGCTTCGAGCTGGTGCAGATGGCCCGCGCTCTGGTAAACGACCCGGATTTCGTGAACAAGCTGCAGGCGGGCGATGCGGCGACCCGCAGCGCCTGCGACCACCGCAACTACTGCATCGCGCGGATGTACTCCGTGGACATGAAGTGCTGCAAGCACTGCCCTGACCTGCCGCGCAAGATCGTCGAAGAACTCAAGCGCCTGCCATGAACCGCACCGACACCGCCTGCCGCACCGCACGCCGCGGGGCCGTCGCTCCGGGCAGCGCCTGGGCGCTGGTCACCGGAGCCGGCTCGGGCATCGGCCGATGCTACGCCCTGCGGCTGGCCGCACTGGGCTACAACCTGCTGCTGGCGGGCAACCGGCAGCATCCGCTCGAAGAGACGGCCCGCGCCATCCGCGAACGGACACCGGAGGCCGGACGGCGCATCGTCACCCTCACGACCGACCTGGCACGCCTCGGCGCCGCGGAGGAGCTGCACGATCTCACCCGGCGCGAAGGGATCGAGATCGACGTCGTGATCAACAATGCCGGCATCTTCTCCTTCTGCGACATCCTCCATACGCCCCCCGAGCGGATCGAGCGGATCATCCTGCTGCACGACGTGACCAACACGCAGTTGTGCCGCCTCTATGCCGCCGACATGGTGCGCCGCGGCTGCCGGGGGCACATACTCAACATGTCCTCCTACTCGCTGTGGATGCCCTTCCCGGGGTTGTCGCTCTACAGCGCCTCGAAGGCCTACCTGCGGGCCTTCTCCGTGGCCTTCGCCAAGGAGGTCCGCGAACACGGCATCCGCGTTACGGCCGTCTGCCCGGCCGGCGTGGCCACCGACCTCTATGGACTGACACCCCGCTGGCAGCGGATCGGACTGCGCCTGGGGGTACTCATCTCGGCCGACGCCTGCGCCCGACGCGGATTGCGGGGCCTGTGGCGCGGCCGACGCACGGTCGTACCAGACTGGTGGAACCGCATCTGGATTCCGCTGTGCAAACTGCTGCCGATGTGGGTAATCCGACCGTTGAGACGTTACACCATGCAATTTCAGAAATAAGGATGGGAAACATACGAAACGTGGTCTTCGATCTGGGAGGCGTCCTCGTGGATCTGGACATCGACCGCTGCAAGGCGGCATTCCGCAGCCTCGGCATGGAAGCCGTGGCGCAACTGATCGACCCCTGCTACCCGGCCGAGATGATCGGCCGCCTCGAACACGGCGAGATTTCGTTCCACGAAGCCTGCGAGGAGATGCGCCGGCTCGCCGGCCGGCCCGACATTCCCGACGAGCGGATCGCCTGGGCCTACGGAGAGTTCCCCACGGGCGTATCGGCCACGAAGCTGCGGGCCATCGAACGCCTGCGCGACCGCGGGCTGAAGAGCTACGTCCTCTCGAACAACAACCCCGCCTCGATGGAGGTCATCCGCCGGATGTTCCGCTGCGACGGACACGCGATGGAGCACTACTTCGACCACATCTACCTCTCCTACGAACTCCGCGAGCTGAAGCCCTCGGAGGCAATCTTCCGCAAGATGATCGACGACAGCGGAATGGTCCCGTCCGAGACGCTCTTCATCGACGACGGACAACGCAACGTCGAGGCGGCCCGGCAGATGGGCTTCGCGGTCTACATGCCGGCTCCGGGCGAAGATTTCACCCACCTGCTGGAGAGCCTCTGCGAAGCCTGACGTCCGATACCCCACACCCGTGCGGGGAATGTTTCGCGGGAAAAGTTTGCCGGAACGGAAAAAAGCGGTATCTTTGCACACCCGGCGGCCGACCGGCAGCCGGAAATTTCGGGGTGTAGCGCAGTCCGGTTAGCGCACCTGCTTTGGGAGCAGGGGGTCACAGGTTCGAATCCTGTTACCCCGACAAAATGAAAACCAGCCGTTTGCAGCGATGCAGACGGCTGGTTCGCTTTTGGTCCGGCCATGCCGGGCGGGGAAAGGCAAGTCACCGGCAAGAACGAATGCGGACGGCCTGACAGAATGGCCGAACGCACGAGATTTCATGTCCGGAGCTGCGGCCAGCCACAATGGCAGAACGCAAACCGTCCCATGCAGCCGGGCTCAATGGCTCGCCATGCGCGCCGCAGCATGGGCCCATGCCGAACGAAAAAAGGCCGCAGGCAGAGGCTCGTCGTAGACCAGCCGGTGTTTCCACCGGCTCCGCCACCAGCGAAGCAGCCGCCCTCGAAGCGGTGGCGGCGACACGTCGGGACGCCGCATGGCCTCCTCCAACACCCGGCTCTCGAGCGCTGCACTGCACACGGCCGGCGGGACCGCCGCGGCGTCGAGCCCCAGATGACCGACACACAGCGCATCGAGGCAATCGAGAAACCGCTCCATCCGCAGACTCCGCGCCTGCTCCGCAAAAACAGCCCAATCGATCTCTTTCCCGCACCGGTCCAGAAACTGCCGCCAGTCGGCCAGGTGGCGCAGGCCGAACCCAGCCGCGGCGAAATGCACGGCGGCATGCCGCAGCAGATGGAGCGCCCCGAACTGCGGCGAGGGCAGCAACACCCGCTCCCCGCCGACATCGACCGCTGCCGGGCCCGACACTGCCAGGCGTTCCAACAGCGGTTCGAGCCGCACATTCGAGGCATGGGTCCGCGGATCGAAAAAGCAGGCGTGGTTCTCAACCGCCACCCTGCCGATCCGGAAGGTCGTGTGGTGGCCGTCGAAGGCACGTTCCGGGGGGCCGAACCGCTCCGCAAGGCAACGGTCCGCTTCGCGCCGGCGGCCGAAAAACCAGACATCGACATCGCCGCACGGACGAAGAGCCGGCACGGGATAGAGCCGGCTCAATCCGTAGCCCTTGAGCAGCAGCATCGGCAGCCCCTCTTCACGTGAGAGCGCAGCCAGCCGCACGACGGCATCGCGTTGCGCAAGCCATCGCTTCTCCAGCTGCTGCACGTGGCAGGCCCATGCCAGCCGCACCTCCCGGGGTGGAGCGGCGGCACCGGACAAACGGCCGACCACGGGCCACACCACGCCGGCCACCCCGTGTGCGGCCGCCAGGCGGAACATGCCGTGCCACCACACGGCGGCTTCGCCCGGCCGGAACCCGTCCCCAGAAAGTTCCGTACCGACCGCCGTGCGCTGCAATGCCTCCCGCATCCAGCCGATCAAACACGCTTCGGGTCGCTGCATGATTGAAAAACGGGCAAAAGCCATACCGGATTCGAAAATAAATGGGCCGCTATGTCTTCGAAATTCATAAAAAAGTCGTACCTTCGTAGTCGATCCGGACCCCTTTTTACACAAAATGATCCTCCTGAACGAAAAAAAAGAGTGCTGCGGCTGCGGTGCCTGTGCCGAGAGTTGCCCGGCCCGTTGCATCCGGATGGAGGAGGATGCCGAGGGGTTCCTCTACCCCGCGGTCCAGGCCGACGCCTGCACCGGCTGCGGGCTCTGCGAGCGCATCTGCCCGATGCGCCACCCCGCGCCCGAACACACGCCGTCGGAGGTGTGGGCCGCACGGAACAACGATATGGCCACCCGCACCGGCAGTTCGTCGGGCGGCATCTTCCTGCCCCTGGCCCGCCTCACGCTCCGCAAGGGAGGTCTCGTCTTCGGCGCCGCCTTCGAATCCGATACGTTCGGGGGGGGGACAATCCGGCACCGCAGCGCCACATGCGAGGAGGAACTCGCGGCACTCGCCAAATCCAAATACGCACAAAGCGATACGTCCGGAACCTTCCGGGAGGTAGCCCGCGCCCTTGACCAGGGTCGCGAAGTCCTCTACACGGGCACTCCCTGTCAGATCGCCGGACTGCGGGCCTTTCTGCGCGGCCGCTCCACCGACCGCCTCGTGACGGCCGAATGCCTCTGCCACGGCGTACCCTCCCCGGGCCTGCTGCGCCGTTACCTGCAGGAGCTCACCGGAGGGCGTCCGATTCTCGGCATCGACTTCCGCGACAAGCGCGACGGCTGGCGCAAATACCGCTTCACGGTGCGCACCGCTCGCCGCACCTACAGCATCACGGCCCGCAAGGATGCTTACATCCGGGCATTCCTCGACGACTGGACCCTGCGCCCGAGCTGCTACGCCTGCCCCTTCAAGTCGGGGCGGAGCGGCAGCGATCTCTCGCTGGGCGATTTCTGGAACGTCCGGGAGATCCTCCCCGGATCCGACGACGACCGCGGCACGAGCCTCGTGCTGGCCTACACACAATCGGGAGCCCGCCGCCTGGCCGAACTCTTCGCCGCAACGGATGAATCGGGCCGGCCGGCATTCGACTCGCAGCGCCTCGAATGGGACGGGCGCATCCGCCGGCGCAACGGAGGGTTCAAGACCGAGGTCGAAATCCCCGCAGCCCGCACGGCCCTTTTCGACGAGCTGGCCGCATCGGAACGGGTCACCCGACCGCTTTTCCGCCACATCTGGCCCGGACGGATACAACGGCTCAAGCGGCTGCAGCATCGCATCACAGCATACAAGCACCACAGATCCATACATGAAAATCGCATTACTGACCCTGCCGCTCAACTCCAACTACGGCGGCGTTCTCCAGGCCTTCGCGCTGAAGAGCCACCTGACCCGACTGGGCCACGAGGTATGGCTCATCGACAACCGCAAACGCCTCAAACCGGTGAGCAACGCCTTCCTGAAGACCGTCCTGCGCCGGGCCGTGGAGTCGCTCTTCCACCCCAAGGAGATCTTCGCCGAGATGAACACCCTGCTGACGCAGGACTACAAGAAGTCGGAGATTGAGAAATTCATCTACCGCCGCCTCACGCCGAAGACCCAGCCGGTCTTCGACGCTGCGGACTATGCCGAGCTGGCCGCTTCCGGGAACGGATTCGACCTCTACATCGTCGGCAGCGACCAGGTCTGGCGCCCGCGCTACGCAGGCGACCCGGAGCCCTATTTCTTCTCGTTTCTGGAGGGAAGCGGCGCCCGGCGTATCTCCTATGCCGCTTCGTTCGGCGCCGGCGACTGCGAATACACGCGCGAACAGCGCATGCGCTGCGGAGAGCTGCTGGCCGGATTCGAAGGGGTTTCGGTGCGTGAAGACACCGCCGTCGGGCAGTGTCGCGAATACTTCGGCTGCGACCGCGCGGTACACGTGCTCGACCCGGCAATGCTGCTGACGGCCGACGACTACCGCACGCTCTTCACCGCCGGCTCCGCACCAAGCGACACGCTCTACTGCTACCTGTTCCGCGTGAAGCCCGGGGCCCGGCACATCCTGCAGGATTTCGCTGAACGCCACAACCTGCGCGTAGTCCGCACGACGGACCGCCCGAATGCGGCGCAGGGAAAGATGCCCGGCATCGGCGAGTGGCTCGCCGGGCTGCACGAGGCGCGCTACGTCATCACGGACTCGTTCCATGCATGCGTCTTCTGCATCCTCTTCCACAAGCCCTTCGCCGCCTACATCAACCGCAGCCGCGGCTCGGCGCGCATCCACTCGCTGTTGAAGCAGTTCGGACTCGAGTCGCGCATCCTCTCATCGGGGCTGCAGGATATCTCTATGCTCGACACGCCGATCGACTGGGAGGCGGTGGACCGGATCCTGGAGCGGCGGCGCGCCGAGTCGTACGCATTCCTCGATGCACACCTCTGCCCGGCATCCGATACGGTAACGGCAGCCGAGCCGGACGGACGGGCGGCAACTGCCAAGGCTCCGGCCGGAACGGGCAAACGGATCCCCGCGACCAAGGCCCCGCTGCCCGAAATCGTCTGAAGGAGACGTACCGGCACGCCGTTCCGCGCGCCCGGAGGTCGTGCGGAACGGACCGTCAAGCGCCGGCCTCGCGGCTGATGTCCGCCACCGTGGCGCGGACGTAGGCGATCAGGTCCGCCGGTGCGATCTTCAGCTGCAGGCCGCGCACCCCGGCACTGATGTAGATGAACGGCTGGGCTTCGACCGACGCATGGATATAGGTCGGGAAGGATTTCTTCATGCCGATCGGCGAACAGCCGCCGCGGATGTATCCCGTCACGGGCAGCAGCTCCTTCATCGGGATCAGATCCACCTTCTTGTTGCCCGAGACCCGGGCTGCCGCCTTGAGGTCCACTTCGTGGTTGCCGGGAACCACACAGACGAAATAGCCCGTGCGGTCGCCCTTGAGCACAAGGGTCTTGAAGACGCAGGCGATCTCCTCGCCCAGCTGCTCGGCGACGTGTGTCGCCGCCAGATGCTCCTCGTCCACGCGGTAGGGCACCAGTTCGTAGGCGATCTTCGCACGGTCGAGCAACCGTGCGGCGTTCGTTTTCTCTATCTTCGAATGGCTCATATTGTCTCTTTTGTCGTTCGATCTCCCGCAAAAGTAATTTATTTTCGGCGAATCGGTACTTTTTGGCTACATTTGTCCTTATGATGCTCTGCCGGATCATCCTCCTTGCAACAGCCCTGCTGTACGCACTCGGTGCCGCAGCCCAGACCACGCGCGTGCGCGGCCGGGTCACCGACGCCGCCGACGGACATCCCCTGCAGTTCGCCAGCGTCGTCTTCCCCGGCACCACAACGGGAATCACCACCGACGAGAAGGGCATCTACGCGCTCGAGACGCGCGACACCTCGACCCGCGTCCAGGCCTCGATCGTGGGTTACACCCCCGCCACGCAGACGGTCACCCCCGGGGCATTCAACGAGGTGAACTTCGCCCTGCAGGCCGTGGAGTTCGGGATCGACCGGGTGGTCATCACCCCGGGCGACAACCCCGCGCTGCCCATCCTGCGCGAAGCGATCCGCCGCCGTGCGGAGAACGACCCCGAGCAGTACGACACCTACCGGTGCCGCACCTACACGAAGATGGAGCTCGACCTGACGAACATCCGCCCCGGATTCCGCAACAAACGGCTCCAGCGCAACTTCGGATTCGTCTTCGACTACATGGACACCTCGGCGCTCACCGGACAGCCCTACCTGCCGGCCATGATCTCCGAGTCGTCGGCCGACCTCTACCACAGCCTCAGCCCCTCCTTCACGCGCGAGGTGATCCGCGCCAGCCACGTCTCGGGCGTCGAGGACAGCTTCGCCGTCGCCCAGTTCACGGGCGGCATGCACGGCGACGTGAACTTCTACGACCATTTCATCGACCTGTTCGACGTGCGCTTCGCCGGACCGCTCGGTCCGGGCGGCACCTCGTTCTACAACTATTTCCTGGTGGACAGCCTCACGGTCGATGGCCGCAAGACCTACAAGATCCGCTTCCACCCCCGCCGCCTGACCTCGCCGGTGCTCGACGGCGAGCTGCACATCGACTCGGCCAGCTATGCCCTGCGCTCGGCCTCGGCCCGCATGCCCCGGGGCGTGAACGTCAATTGGATCCGCCACCTGCGTCTCGACAACGAGAACAGCCCCACACCGGACGGCCACTGGTTCCGCAACCGCGACCGCGTCTCGGCCGAGTTCTCGCTCACGACGGCCGACTCCTCGAAGCTCGTCTCGTTCATCGGCACGCGCGAAATCACCTATTCGGACGTGCACATCGGCGAGCCGATCCCCGAGGAGGTGCTGCATGGACAACCGCGTGGTACTGGCCGACGAGGAGACCAACCGCCGCGACGAGGCCTTCTGGGATTCGGTGCGCCCCTACGCGCTGAGCGACCGCGAACGGGGCATCTACTCGATGGTCGATTCGATCCAGGAGGTCCCGCTCTACCGCAACATCTACACGCTCATCAATACGCTGATCGTCGGTCACTGGAACACGAAGTACATCGGCATCGGCCCCTACTACAAGATGGCCAGTTTCAACCGCCTTGAAGGGTTCCGCATGCAGCTCGGCGGGCGCACGACCACCGAGCTGAGCCGCCGCTTCCGCATCTCGGGCTATGCGGCCTACGGTACGCGCGACGGACGGTTCAAGGGAGGCGGGAGCCTCGAGGTAGCCTTCAACCGGCAGCTGACGCGCGAGCTGACCCTCTCGGGCCGCCACGACGTGCTGCAGCTCGGCGCCGGAGAAAATGCGCTGACCGAGAGCAACATCCTCTCGTCGATCCTCTCGCGCGGCGACACGCGGCTGTCGATGGTGGACGAAGGCGACCTGGCCTACGAACACGAATGGCACCACGGCGTGACGGCCTTCCTCGGCACACGGCTCAGGAGGATCCATGCCAACCGCTACGTCCCGATGCGCTACCCCGACGGCCGCCCGGCCGGCTCCGTCGCCGACGCCTCGGTACGCGTGGGGCTGCGCTTCGCCAAGGACGAAACCGTCTACCGCCAGCCCTTCGACAAGCAGTCGCTCGGATCGAAATACCCGATCACCACCCTCTTCTTCACGGCCGGCATCCCGGGAATCCTCGACCGAAGCAGCCGCTACTGCCGCATCGAGGGATCGCTCCGCTACCGCCCCGAACTGCCGCCCCTCGGCTACTCGGACCTCACGCTGCAGGGCGGCCACATCTCGGGCCGGGTCCCCTACCTGCTGCTCAAGCTCCACGAAGGCAACGGCACCTACTTCTACGACCCCTACGCCTTCTCGTGCATGGACTACTACGAATTCGCCTCCGACACGTGGTTCGCCTGGTTCTACGAGCACCACTTCAACGGCATCCTGCTCGGTCGCCTGCCCCTGATCAAGCGACTCAAGTGGCGCGAAGTGGCCATCTGCAAGGGTGTCTGGGGCACACTCTCCGAACGCAACAACGGCGCACGCCCCGGCTCGGGCGCCCCGCTGCTCTTCCCGCCAGGCATGTCCTCCGTCTCGACGCCCTATGTCGAGGCGGGCTTCGGCATCGAGAACATCCTGCGCATCTGCCGCGTCGATTTCATCTGGCGCCTCACGCACCGCGACCCGCAGCCCGGCGAACGGATCCAGCGCTTCGCGGTCAATCTGGGCGTGCAGCTCAAATTCTGAGGCCCGAAGGTTCAGGGTGTCGGATTTTTAGCTACCTTTGCCCGCTGAAAACGACACGACGATGAAAAAAGCTGCGCTTTTCGACATGGACGGCACGCTGGTGGACAACACCCCGGCCCACATCCGCGCCTTCGAGATCTTCTGCGACCGCTACGGAGTCCGCAACTGGAAAGAACGCCTCTCCCAGGGATTCGGCATGGGCAACGACGACATCATGCGGCTGATCCTGCCCGAGGAGGTGATCGCCTCGCGCGGGCTGCAGGCCCTGGCCGACGAGAAGGAGGCGATCTACCGCGAGATCTACGCTCCGGAGATCCGCCCCGTCGCAGGACTCCGCGACCTGCTCCTCCGCCTGCGTGCGCTGGGCATCCGCTGCGCCGTCGGGTCGTCGGGCTGCCGGGCGAATGTCGATTTCGTGCTGGAGCACTGCGGCATTGCCGAATTCTTCGACGCCCGGATCTCGGGCGATGCGGTCACGCGCTGCAAACCCGATCCGGAGATCTACCTCAAGGCGGCCGAAGCCCTGGATGTCACCCCGGGCGAATGCATCGTTTTCGAGGATGCCAAGGCCGGCATCGAGGCGGCCCGCCGGGCCGGGGCCGGACGCATCGTCGCGCTGGCCACCACCCTGCCGCGCGAGGCGCTGCTTGCGGAGGCGGACGCCGACCGCATCGTCGATGACTTCACGCAGGTCACCGACGCCGACCTGGCCTGACCCACACACGGAAAATAACCCAAAAACATCCTATATCCAATCATGTTCCGCGGATTCCTTACCGTCACGCTGCTGGTCGTCTCCAACGCCTTCATGACGCTGGCATGGTACGGCCACATCGCATTCAAGTCGAAACTCGAGCGCTTCGGCCTGATGGCCATCGTGCTCCTGAGCTGGGGCATTGCCCTGTTCGAATACTGTTTCCAGGTACCGGCCAACCGCCTCGGTTCGGCCGAATTCGGAGGTCCCTTCTCGATCTGGGAGCTGAAGGTCATCCAGGAGGTGGTCTCGCTCTCGGTATTCACCCTCTTCGCGCTGGTCTTCATGAAGTCGGACACGCTGCGCTGGAACCACCTGGCCGGATTTCTCTGCATCATCCTGGCCGTCTATTTCATCTTCCGCAAGTAAACCCGGCAGACTGCCGGTCACAAACACGGTGCGGGGACGGATCATCCGTCCCCGCACCGCATCTTTTCCTACGGGAGATTCCCTTTCCCGCCGCTATCCGAACAACGAAAGATAGAACTCCCGGTCGGCGACGTCCGAGGCCTTGATCCGCGACTTGAGGCGCGACTTGCGGGCATAGACGTTGGCCACGCTGTCGCGCATGAAGAGGCTGATGACCTGCGGCGAGAAGCCGCCGAAGACGTAACACAGCAGCCGGCAGTCGGACTCCTTCATGGCGGGGAAATCATGTCGCAGGCGCCGCATCGCCCCGTCGTGCACGGCATCGACCATCTGCTCGACCTCGCGCAGCATTTCGCCGCTCTCGGCAAACCCGTCGATGAGCTCCTTCACCTGACGGAACATCACGGCCTGCTGCGAAGCCGTATTCTCCCGCTCGTAAAAGGTCTTCCCGAGCCGGTCCACAATATCGAAGCGCGTGGCGACCAACCCCTTGAGCCGATCCTCGACGATCCGCCGCTGCTCGAGCCGCTCGGACAGACGGCCGTATTCGGCGCGGGCCTCGCGCACGAGCGACAACTGCCTGAGGCTGCGCTCGCGCTGCAGCCGCATCTGCTGCCGCACGACCCAGGCCGCGCCTCCGGCCGCCATCAGCGCCATGGCGGCGATGACCATCTCCCAGCGTCGCCGGCTCCGCATCCGATACTCGGCAAAGGCGGCCCGTTCGCGCAGGAACTCCTTCTCGATCATGCCGGCCGACTGCCTCAGGGCATTGCGGTTGAGCGAGTCGTTCATGAGAATATACCGATGGATGTCGCGCGACGCCTCGCGGTAATGGCCCGCACGGACATTGGCCCGGTAGGCCGTATAGAGCAGTGCGGGCAGGTCATTCGGGTCGCTCGTCCGGCGCTCGGCCTCCTGCAGCGTGCGGAGCGCACTGTCCGGATGGTTCCGAAGCAGCTGGACCCGTGCCCGGGTGGCCAGTCCCGCATGCGTCGTGTCGCCCCGGACCGAAGCCTCGATCCGGCCGAGCAGCTCCTCGGGTATGCGCACCGTATCGGGGATGATATAGAGGCGGGCGAATTTCCCGAGACACTGGCGGGCCAGCGAATCGTCGTGCAGTTCATCGGCCAGGTCGAGCGCCATCGAGCAGCATCGCCGCGCCTGCGCGGGATCGCGCATCCGCAGCGCCGTCTCGGCCATGCCGAGCAGGGCGATGACGGCATCGCGCGAATCTCCGCCCCGGATCACCAGATCGCGGGCTTCGCGGTAGTAGCGGTGGGCCCGAGCAAAGTTCTGCTCGGCGTGATAGACCTCGCCGATACGCAGATAGAGCAGTCCGAGGTAACGGGGCTCGTCGATGCGGCGCAGTTTCTCCTCGACCTCGAGGTACATGCGGAGCGCCCCCGACTTGTCGCCCCGCTTCCAGCAGGCGCGTCCGCTGTAATAGAGCATCTTGCAATGGTTGCGCAGGTCGTGCTCACGCGGTCCGTAGTAGGCCTCGGCGATGCGCAGCAGCGAGTCGTCGGGCACATCGAGCGCTCCGCGGTCGGCGGCCTCGACATAGAGCAGCGCATAACGGGCACGGCGGGCCTCGCCGCCGAGCGCCTCGGGCGGAATCTCGCGCAGGATGCGCAGGACGCTGTCGGGTTGCGCGGCGACAATCCGGTCGGCGGCATCGAGCATCCGGTCGGTGGTCCGGTCATCCCCCGAACAGCCGGCACAGGCAAGCAGCGCGCCGATCAGGACAAGCAGGGTTCGTAGCATAACGGTACAGTCAAGGTTTCGAAGGTACGGAATAATCGCGACCCGTGCAAGAGCCGGAGGCGGTTTTGGCGCGAAGGAAACGGCCCCGGGACCCGCAGCGGCGCGATACGCTCCGCCGCACGCCCCGTACACAACGATCCGAGGACGGGGGAGCAAATCGCGCGCCCCGCCTTCGGGCCCGGCTTGTCCGGACCGCATGAAGCGGGGCGCACGGCTTGCATATCCAATTGCAAACCTTGTGTTTGCGGAGATTATTTCAAGTTTTCCCTGTCCTTACGGTAGATCTGGTAGGAGTTCACGAAATTCTGCCAGACGATGTAAGCCGTCGGGGCAATCGATGCGATTGGGTCGAGGAACGACTGGGCCATCCATACGGCCAGCACCGTATTCTTCTGCCCGAGCGACTGCCCGCCGGCCACGGCATCGCCGTAGCGGCGGCCGAGCATCCGCCCCACCTTGAACTGCGTCAGGCAGAGTACCAGGGCCGCCACGGCCAGCCACAGCTCGGTCCGCAGCGACGCGTCGTGCAGGTCGATGATGAAGGCCGTCGTGCGGCCGATGATGACCACCAGCGACAGCAGCCACATGTAGAACGAGATCTGCCCGTGGTCGCCAATCCACTGCGCCCCCTTCGGGAAGACAAAGCGGCAGAACTGCGCCGCGGCAAAGGGCATGATCAACAGCGGCGCGATACGGGCCAGAATCTCGGTGACCGAACAGACGCCCGTGCCCGTGAAGGAGATCACCACGGGGGCATAAACCGCCACGGCCATGTTGCACAGCAGGCTGTAGGTGGCCATCGTCGCCACGTCGGCCCCCAGCATGCCGGCAATGACCACAGCGGCCATCGCCACGGGAGCCAGCACGCAGATCATCGCCCCCTGCGCCACGACGGGATCGAACGGATGCAGGGCGGCATAGACGCCCACGCACGCCACGGCCTGGATCAGCAGCAGCCAGAGATGAAGCATCGAGGGCTTCATCTGCCGGGGCTTGACGCGGCAGAAGGTGACGAAGAGCATCAGGAAAATCAGTGTCGGGGTGATCATCTGCCCCGACCAGGCCTCCAGAGCCGTCACCTGACGGCAGAAGAGCGCCCCGACGACCATGGCCGAAGGCATGGCCACGGTCTTTACGTTGCGGTGCAACGATTCGAGCACATGCATGATCCTGCGTATTTACCGTCCGGCCGAAGCCGGGCGCCGGGGCCTATGCCAGCAGCTCCTTCACCTTGGCCGAGATCTCCTTGCCGTCGGCACGGCCGGCCAGCCGCTTCGACGCCACGCCCATCACCTTGCCCATCTCCTTCATCGACGAAGCGCCGACCTCGGCGATAATCGCGCGCACCTCGGCCGTCAGCTCCTCGGCCGTCAGCTGTTTGGGCAGAAACTCCTGATAGACGGCCACCTGGTCCAGCTCCTCCCGGGCCAGGTCGGGACGGTTCTGCTGCGAGAAGATGGCCGCCGAGTCGGTACCCTGCTTGGCCAGCTTCGAGATGATCTTCAGCACGTCGGCATCGGGCAGTTCGGCGATCTCCGGACCGGCCGTCTTGGCCTCGATGATGTACTTCTTGGCATTGCGCAGGGCGCTCAGCCGCACGGTGTCCTTGGCCTTCATGGCCTCCATGATTCCTTTCGAAATCTGTTGTTCGAGTGACATAATCAAAAACTTTAGGTATTAATTGTTATCTGTCAGAAATTCCATCACATCGCGCATCATCCGATCGCGTTGCATACGATCCGTGAGGGCCTCGAACGGGAATCCCGCCACAAAGGTCCGCC
>OJKW01001140.1_pt1 | contig 16032 bp, 14 predicted proteins | sample 1596591 | NCBI WGS metagenome assembly OJKW01 (sample SAMEA4350166, study PRJEB24818) | metagenome | biome: human; feature: gut; material: faeces | place: Denmark | collected 2013-09
GATGGTGGGGGTGGCCCTTTTTGCTGCGCTTGCCAAAGGTGACCCACGGGATCTCCCGCTCCCGCGTCAGGGCCACCATCTCCCGCATCAGGCCGGGCAGGTAATCCCGCTTTTCGATCAGGGTGCCCCACGCCGCCCACATGGTGGGCTCCGTCTCGGCCAGAACGGCCTTCAGCCAGCGCAGGTTTTCCTCGCACAGAGCGCGGTCCGGCACACGGTCCATGTCGTTGGGGTCGGTGGCGCGCTGGGGGTAGACGTTGAACATGATCCAGCTGTCAAAGCCGTTGGCGGCGGCAAGGCGCTCCACACTTTTCAGGGTGGGGTCCAGCGCGCCGGGCTGGGCGGTGCTGGGGTTGATGCCGATGCACACCAGCGGGCGGCGGCCCACCCGGCCCAGCACATAGCGGTAAGGCTGGTAGGTGTGGGGCTCATAATACCAGATGCCGCCGGCGTATTCACCGGCTTCGAGCAGGGGAAGGGCTTCGGTTTGCATGGGTGTTGACTCCGATCATCAGTTTGTTTCTTTTATCGTACCTGAAACTGCAAGATAAATCAACTCTTTTGCCCCGAAAAACTTCCCACAACACCAAATTTCATGGTATACTGGGCTGTACGATGCAGCAGGGAACGCTCCCTGCACAGGGCCCTGTAAAAAAGGAGTAACTATGCTGGAAGATTACAAGAGCGCACTGCGCGCGGGGCAGCGCGCTTACCGCGCCTGTGTGGCGCGCGGACAGTCGCCGTATCTTGCGGTGCTGGACGATATTCTGGTCAATGTGAACATCGTGGCGCAGGAACCGCTGGGCCTGGTGGAGATCCCGGCCGAGAGCATTGTGGGCACAAAGACCAGCGGACGCCACACCGCCTTTGCGCCCAACTTCATGCCGCTGCTGGAGCCGGACACCGAGTTCGCGGCCAAGTGGTCCAACCTGTGTGAGGCGCATCTGGAGGAAGGCATCCGTGTGCCCATCATCGCCTATGAATTCCTGAACAAATTCTATGTGCTGGAAGGCAACAAGCGTGTCTCGGTGCTGAAATATTACGAGGCCGTCAAGATCGCGGGCACTGTCACCCGTCTGATCCCGGAGCGCAACGACAGCCTGGAAAACAAAATTTATTATGAATTCCTGGATTTCTACAAGCTGTCCAAGGTGAACTACGTCCACTTCTCCAAACTGGGTGGCTATGCCAAGCTGCAGACGCTGGTGTGCAAAGCTTCGGGCGAGAGCTGGACCGACGACGACCGGCTGAACTTTGCTTCCTTCTACACCATGTTCAGCCAGCAGTTCCACGCCCTGGGCGGCGAAGAACTGGACCTGACGCCCGGCGATGCGCTGCTGGTGTACCTGTCGGTGTACCGCTACTCCGACACTTACGATGCCACCCCTGCGCAGGTGCGGCAGAACTTGGAAAAGCTGTGGAACGAGGTGAAGGTGCTTACCGAGCCCCACGGTGTGGAGCTTTCGCTGGACCCGCCCAAGAGCCCCGCAGAGCCGCTTTTGTCCAAGCTGAACATCTTCAGCCCCAGCAAGCAGCCCAGCGAGCTGCGGGTGGTGTTCCTCCACGAGTATAACGCCAAGATTAGCGCATGGGTGCGCGCGCATGACGAGGGACGCGACGCGCTGGCCAAGGTCTTTCCGGACAAGGTGTATATCAGCTGCTACGAGGACGTGAACCCGGAGGTGGACGCGGAGCAGATACTGGAGGAGGTAGCCCACAACAATGCGGACGTGGTGTTCGCCACCAGCGTGCGGATGTACAATGCCTGCCTGAAGGTGGCGGCGCAGCACCCCAAGACCCGCATCCTGAACTGCTCGCTGAACGCGCCGCATCCGCTGGTGCGCACCTACTACCCCCGCACTTATGAGGTGACCTATCTGCTGGGGATGCTGGCCGGGATCATGACAAAAACCGGGCATATCGGCTATGTGGCGGCAAACCCCGTGTATGGTGTGCCCGCTGCGATCAACGCCTTTGCACAGGGCCTGAAGAGCGTGCGTCCGGCAGGCCGCATCTGGCTGCGCTGGGCCTGCCAGACCGATGCAGCCCATCCGCTGGATTTTGCCGACTGCCCGGATATCGATCTGGTCTACGCCCGGGACAGCCGAGAGCCTGCTGACACCCACCGGGACTATGGCCTGTGCCGCAAGCTGCCGGACGGCAGTTTGCAGCCGCTGGGCCTGCCGATCTGGCGGTGGGATACCTTCTATGTGGAGATCGTGCGCTCCATCTTTGACGGCAGCTGGGACAACGCGGCCACCACCCGCGCGGTGAACTACTGGTGGGGGCTGCGCAGCGGTGCAGAGGATTTGGAATATCAGGAATCACTGCCCAGCGGCACGCGGCAGCTGCTGGATCTGATGGAAACGCTGCAAGGGTCGGACAATGTGCATATCTTCCCGGAAAAGCTGTATGACAACGAGGACAACCTGCACTCCCCGGAGAATAGAGTTTACAGCCCCAAAGAGCTGATGGAGATGGATTGGCTGGATGCCTGTGTACACGGCAAGCTGCCCCATTACGATGAGCTGGACGTCAAGACCCGCACCGTATTGGCGATCAACGGACTGGACAATGTAAAGGGTCTGGAGAAATGAGCCGGCCTGACCGGAAAAGAATGGAGCATACGAACGTGAAAATTCTTGCCATCTCAGATGTCCCGTCCAAGGCGCTGTGGGATTATGGGACCCGCGAACACCTGGAAGGGATCGACCTGATCCTCTCCTGCGGGGACCTGCCGCAGAAATATCTGGAGTATCTCACAAACTTTACGGCGGCACCCATCCTGTATGTGCATGGCAACCACGACTGCAGCTACCGCCAGCATGAGCCCGGCGGCTGCACCTGCGTGGACGACGAGGTGTATGTGTGGAAGGGTCTGCGCATCATGGGCCTGGGCGGCAGCATCAAATACAACATGCGGCCGGACAGCTACCAGTACACCGAGAAAGAGATGAGCGGCCGGGTGCGCAAACTGCGGCGCAAGGCCCACAAGGCGGGCGGCATCGACCTGCTGTTGACCCACTCCCCGGCGGCGGGTCTGAACGACAACACCGACCACGCCCACAAAGGCTTTGAGTGCTTCAACGCGCTGCTGGATGAGTTTGAGCCGCAGTGGTTCGTGCACGGGCATGTGCACCTGAACTACGATGCAAAGCTGCCCCGGGTGTGCACCCGCGGCAAGACGATGGTCATCAACGCCACCGAGCGCTATGTGTTTGAGATCCCGGACCCGGCCCCTGCCGCGCCGCCCAGACATTTCTGGGAAAAATGGCTTGAGCCCTGACGATGGATAGCATAAAAACAGCCCTTGCAGAAGCACATCTGCAAGGGCTGTTTTTTACGATGAAATGGAGCCTGTGTAAAAACAGAAAAGGCAGCGCCCGGTCCGGGTGCGTGCCGGGCCAGAACGGTGCGGGATGCGATCTTACAGTTCCAGCTTGCCGGAGACTTTGTTGATCACATAATAAGCGGCGCCCTCCTCGGGCTTGACGTAGACTTTGCAGGACTGCACGCCCACCTTGTGGGTGGTGCGGTAGTCTGCTTTGGCGCGGTCAATGAGATCAGTGATGTTGTACTGCTTGCCGCCGAACTCCACATACAGTTCCGGGGCCAGCGGGGGACGACCCCGGCGTGCAGGTGCTTTGGCAGCCTTGCGGGTCTTGGTCTCTTTTGCTTCTGCGGGGGCGGCCGCAGTGGGGTCCGCCGCAGCGGTCTTTTTCTTTTCAGGCATGGTTCAAAACCCTCCTTCATATTTTTTCTGTTCTGGCAGTGGGATTGCGCAGAACGGCTCCATAGAAGTCCGATAAGTATATAATAGTTTTTTGAGGGACATTTGTAAAGTCTTTTTTCGAAAAAACTTTCGGAAACGGGTCGGAAATTGCAAGATAAATGCTGCGGGCAGAAAAATGCGGTGCAAAACACGGCATGCTTGCGGGAAAAAGGGGGAAAATCCACGGTTCGCAGCGGGTTCCCGGGAGTGTTCCGGGAGAAACCCGGCGGGTAAAAATCGGACCTTTTGCGGCGGGATTTACTCTGTGCAAAGCTTCTGCGCGTTCTCAGCAACGGGCAGGAGAAGGGCTTCGTCCCAGTCCTCGGCCAGGGTGAACAGCACCTGATAAATGGCGGTCTGCGCTTCGCCGCGGGGGTGGCGAAGCGCCAGAGAAAAGGCAGCGGAAAGCATCTGCAGCTTCAGGGGGCGGATGGGCTCCGGCGCGCTCCACAGCCTGGCAAGGTCATAGTCGTTTGTGTTGCCGCAGGGCATGGCGCAGCTGGCGCAATTGGGGGCCACCGCGTGCTTTTCGGCGCGGACGATGGAAAGCATCCGTGCAAGTTTTTCTTCCGGTGCATCCGGCTGCGCGGCAAGGCGCAGACCGGCGTTCAGCACCTCGTCCGTATTGACGGTCTTGGGTTCGCTTGTGGTGGCGCGGGCAAGGCCGACGAGGGCACCGAGAAGGGTGTCTCTTGCCTGCTGGGCGCTGGTGACAGGGGCTTTTAAAAGTTCAGGCATGGGCAGTTCCTTTCCATGAATGTTTCTGCGGAAAGTATAGCCGATTTTCCTTCCGTTTACAAGACAAACAAAAAGTCCCCTCTTTCGAGGGGACAAAAGTTTGCCTTTATCAGATCAGTTCAGGAACCTTTGCGGCCAACAGCTCTGCCAGCTGCGCATGACCCTTGCGGGTCAGATGCATAAAGTCCACTTTATTGAACTCGCAGTCCTTCGCGTCCACAAAGTGTACGCCCTGCCGCTCACAGATGATGCGGAACTGCTCGGCCACACCGGCCGACTTCTCCACACAGCCGTCGCCCATGACCGGGTCATGGAAACCTGCACCAATGGGAGGGGGAGCTACGACCAGAATGTTGGGCTGTTTGGTGCCCCAGCAGTCCACGCTCTTGGCCTTGAGGATGAGCCGCTCCATGCCCACCGCGATGCAGGCGGCGTTGGCACCAAAGCGCTCCTTCACGTCGTTGGTGCCCAGCATGATGATGAGCAGGTCGATGACCTCGTGGCTCTTGAGCAGGGCATAAATGGCGCTGAGGGCGTCCATGGACTCGTGGATAGGGTCCACGAACACAGTGGTGCGGCCGGAAAGGCCTTCTTCGGTGACAAGATATTCGTCGCCCAGCGCCTTCTGCAGGCGGCAGGTCCAGCGCTCGTCCTCGTTGAAGCGGATGCCGTGGTCGGCGCAGTCATTGGGGTCAGCACAATAGCCGTGGGTGTTGGAATCACCCAGACAGAGAATATGGGTTTTCATAAGCAATTACTCCTTTTCCATCGTCTGTTTGAAGTAGTAGACAGCGCCCACCATACCGGCGTCGTTGTGCAGCTGGGCGGCGCGAAGTTCCAGCCCTTCGGCGAAGGCGGGCATGACCGACGCTTTTACTTTGGCGGCAATCGGGTCGATGAGCAGCTTCTGCTGGGCGCTCACACCGCCGCCAATGAGAATGAGCTGCGGGTTGAAGATGTGCACCATGCCGGCAAGGCCCTGCGCAATTTCATCCGTCCAGTCGTCCAGCAGGGCCAGCACGGTTTTATCGCCCGCTTCGGCCGCAGCGAAAATGGCGCGGCCGTCTACAAGGGCCGGGTCCCTCTCTTTGGCAGCACGCACCAGTGCGGTGGTGGCCGCATAGCGCTCCCAGCAGCCGGTGGCACCGCAGGTGCAGGGCACGCCGTCCAGTGCGTGGGTGCGGTAGTGGCCCAGCTCACCGCCAAGGCCCCGGGCACCTTCCAGCAGACGGCCGCCGGTCAGGATGCCGCCGCCCACGCCGGTGCCGAGGGTCACGCCGATGACGTCGGTATAGCCTTTCGCACCGCCGACCCACACCTCACCCAGCGTCATGCAGTTGGCGTCGTTGGCCACGGTGACCGGCAGGCCGAAGTCTTCTTCCAGTGCGGCCTTGATGGGGCTGCCGATGTAATGCGGGAAGTTGCCGCAGGTGCCGACGACCATGCCCTTGCGGCTGTCGATCTGGCCGGTGGCCGAAACGCCGATGCCGGTGAGGCTTTCCACCGGGACGTTCTGGGCGGTCAAAAACTCTTTGGCGGCTTTGCGCACGGTGGTGAGGACGGGCGTCTCGTAGCCGTCAAAGCTGACGCTCGCTTCGCCTTTTGCCAGCACCTTGCCGGTTTCATCCACGATGCCCAGCTTGACGGCGGTGCCGCCGATGTCAATGCCAAGATAGTGTTTCATAGCAGGCACTCCTGTGTTATTTTTTCGCAGCGTTGATGGCACCGGTAAAGCGTGCGGTGATCTCCGCCGGGCGGGTGATGGCACCGCCGACCACCAGCGCAAAGGCACCGGCTTCCAGCGCCTTGACGGCCTGCTCCGGGTAGTGGATGTGACCCTCGGCAATGATCTTTGCCGGGCACTCGGCGGACAGCTTGCGGATGAAGTCAAAGTCGATGTCGTTGATGCCGGTGGTCTCGGGGGTGTAGCCCCGCATGGTGGTGCCCACAAAGTCGGCACCGGCCTCGGCGCAGAGCATGGCGTTCTCAAAGTTGTCGCAGTCCGCCATCACCAGCTGGTCGGGGTACTTGGCCTTGACGGCGCGGATGAACTGGGCGGAGGTGGAGCCGTCCGGGCGCAGGGCACCGGTGCCCTGCACGGCAAGGATATCCACCCCGCAGGCCACCAGCTCGTCCACTTCCTTCATGGTGACGGTGATGTACATGGGGGTGCCGGGGTAGTCCTTTTTGATGATGCCGATGACCGGCAGGTCCACCACCTGCTTGATCTGGGTGATATCCCGCACGGTGTTGGCGCGGATGCCTACAGCGCCGCTCATGGCGGCAGCTTTTGCCATCAGAGGCATCACGCCGCCCTCTTTCGTGTAGAGCGGTTCGGTCTCCAGCGCCTGGCAGGAGACGATCAGACCACCTTTGATCTGAGCAAACAGTTTTTCCTTATCCATTTTTTCAGCCCTCCATTTTGATCTTGACAACAGCCTTGCGCACGCCCACACAGCCGTGCTGGACAAGGCCGGGTTTGTGAAGCTCGGTGGGGAAGAACAGTACGAACCGCCCCTCGCCCAGAGCGCCGGTCACGACGCTGGCACTGTCCTGAAAACCGCAGTCGCCGGTAAACTCGCCGATCTCTTTGCCGGGAATGTTGGTGTAGCCCCAGCCCTCGCCGCCGGTGATGTCGATCTGAAGATCGGCATAGGTTTTGTGGTACTCCGGGTGGAAGCCGTGGTCGGAGTGCAAGGTGGCGTCCATCATGTTGATAAACACGTTGTCGCCGTCCACTTCGGTGCGGCCATCCGGCAGGGCGGCAAGGTCGTGGGTCTGTAGGTAGTCAATGGCAGTGTCGAGGTTTTTGTTAAGCCCCTGATAACGTTTCAGGTGCTTCAGATCGTCGCAGATCATGTGTGTTTCCTCCGTCAAAAAGAAGCGCCCGCTCTCCCCTCTGCGGCAGAGTTGGAGAGGGGCGCTGTTTGATTTTACAGTTTTGCGATGGCGGCTTCGATCATAGCCTGTGCTTCGGCAATGATGGGCTCATCGCTGGGGATCAGTCCGGGCATGGGCTCGCGCACGCCGCCCAGCTCCAGACCGTACATCCGGCGCAGAATTTCCTTCTGCACGGCGTACAGGTTGCCGTGGGCTTCGCACATCTTGTAGATGATGCGGTCGGCATCGTACTGGATGGTGCGGGCGGCTTCGATCTCGCCCTTGTTGATGTGGTCGTTCATGGCCAGATACAGCTCGGGCATGACGGCGTAGGTGCCGCCGATGCCGCCGTCTGCGCCGATGACGCGGCCGGAAACGAACTGCTCATCGGGGCCGTTGAACACCACAAAGTTCCCCTCGCCGCGGGCGGCGATGCCGGCATCCTTGAACATCTGGATGTCCTGGGTGGGCATGGAGCTGTTCTTCACAGCCACTACATTGGGGTTCTTGAGCATTTCCTTCAGCAGGCTCATGGTCAGGCCGGTGCCTGCCAGCTGCGGGATGTTGTAGATGACGAACTCGGTGTTGGGAGCAGCAGCGGACATATCGTTCCAGTACTTTGCAATGGCGTACTCCGGCAGGTGGAAGTAGATGGGAGGAATGGATGCAATGGCATCCACGCCCACGCTCTCGGCATGGCGGGCCAGCTCCACGCTGTCGGCGGTATTGTTGCAGCCGACATGCGCAATGACGGTCAGCTTGCCCTTGGCTTCGCTCATCACGGCTTCCAGAACGGCCTTGCGCTCATCCACGTGCTGGTAGATGCACTCGCCGGAGGAGCCGCCTACATACACGCCCTTGACGCCTTTGGCGATCAGATGGCGGGTAAGGGCCTTGACACCCTCGGTGGAAATATTGCCCTCTGCGTCGTAGCAGGCGTAAAAGGCGGGGATGACACCCTGATATTTTTTGATATCTTTCATGTTCCAAACCCTTCTTTAAAAATAGTAATAAATACAGATGAAATGGTTTTGCATCAAGCTCGTACGCTTTCTGTTCCGGGCAGCGGCATCAGCGCCCTCTTGCGGTGCCCTGCATCCGCTTCGGCCCTTGGGCGGGCCTTGCGTCTTGCAGACCGCTGCGCCAAAAATTTCTCCCTGCATGCCCCTTTTTGTCGCTGCGCGACATCTTCCCCCGGCCGGGGGAAGTCTTTGCCCGCAGGCGGCGGTCGGGATTTTAGCCCTTAACAGCACCCATTGCGATGCCCTTGGTAAAGTACTTCTGGAAAATGAGGAAGATGATGATGATAGGCACAGCAGCCAGTGCGGCACCTGCCATGATCAGGCCAAAGTCGGTGCTGTTCTCAGCCTGCAGCTTTGCAATGCCCAGCGAGATGGTCAGGTTGCTGGTGCTGGACAGCATGATCAACTGCATGAAGTAGTCGTTCCAGCTGTTGATGAAGGTAAAAATGGCCAGTGCACCGATGCCCGGCTTGACCATGGGCAGCACGATGTCGATGAAGGTCTTGGCCTCGCTTGCACCGTCGATGCGGGCCGCTTCCAGCATCTCAGTGGGGATGCCCTCACTGAACTGCTTCATCAGGAACACACCAAAGGGCCAGCCCACGATGGGGAAGATGACGGCCCAGATGGTGTTGTACAGGTTCAGGCTGCTCATTTCGCGCAGCAGGGGGATCAGAATGACCTGCTTGGGCAGAGCCATTGCACACACGATGAGGGTGAACAGCAGCTTGCGGCCTACAAAGCGCTTTTTTGCCAGTGCATAGCCGGCCATGGCGGCTGTGATGCAGGTGAGGATCATGGACATGACGGCCATGAACACGGTGTTGATCATCCAGCGGATGGCAGCGGGAGCGGTGGGGCCTACCGAGAAGTAGATGGGCTCGCCGTTAGCGCTGAACTTGGAGCCAAAGGGCACAGCCAGCTGCCACAGCGGGGCGCTCTTGCCGGAAAACAGCTTCTGATAGTTTGTCAGCACCCACTGGCTGGGCCACCATTCGGGGGTGGTGGCGTTGATGGCGGCACCGGTCTTGAAGGAACCGGTGATGATCCAGTACAGCGGGAAGGCGAACAGCACCGCAACGATGCTGATGAGGATCAGCGTCAGGATCATGTAGGCGCTCATTCTCTTGAGCTTGCTGGGGTGACGCTTCAACGGTTTTTGCTTTTTTGCAGCGGCATTTGCACTCATTGTCCGGCACCTCCTTTAATTATCCTGGTTGCCCAGCTTGAACTGAACAGCCGACAGAATGGCGATGATGACTGCCAGCACAACACCCATTGCGTTGCCGTAGCCGTAGCGGTACAGCTTGAAGGCGGTGTAGTAGATGTAGTACATGATGGTATCGGTGCTGTGGTTGGGGCCGCCGGAAGTCAGCAGCTGGATCAGCGCAAAGCACTGGAAGGAGTTGATGGTGGTAATGACCAGAATGTACAGGGTGGTGGGCATGATGGCGGGCCACTTGATCTTCCAGAAACACTGGAAATCGGTGGCACCATCCACTTCTGCGGCTTCCACGATGGACTGGTCCACATTGCCCAGAGCGGAAACGTACAGCACGATGGGCTGGCCCACAGAGGTGGTGAGCAGGATCAGGATGATGCAGCCCAGAGCAAAGCGCTCATCGCCCAGCCAGTTGATGTTCTTGTCAATGAGGCCCAGAGTCTTGCCCAGATAGTTGAAGATGCCATAGTAGTTGTTGTACATCCACTTCCACACCACGGTAACGGCCACGGAGCCGGTGACCACGGGCAGGTAGAACACGCAGCGGAAAAGGCTGGTAGCCCACTCGGGCAGGTCTACGATGGCAGAGGAGACCCACAGCGAGAAGGCGCAGGTCACGGGCACGGACACCACCACGATGATGAAGGTGTTCTTTAAGGCACCCAGAAAGATGGGGTCTGTGAACAGTTCCTTATAGTTTGCAAGGCCCACAAAGATATCGGCACGGTTCATGGTGGAATCGAAGAAGCTGGTCACCACGCACAGCACCATGGGGTAAATGACGAAGCCCAGAAAGAAGATCAGGCTGGGCAGCAGGAAGCAATAGGAAGCGAAGGTCTCGCGCCGTACCAGCGCACTGCTGCGCTTAGGCTCTTTGATCGCCGTTTTTGCAGCCAAGAGAATCACCGTTCCTTTCGGTTATGATTTTTTTTTACAAATAAAGCCCCTCCCTCGTCGGGATCTTCGAGGAAGGGGCGAAGCGTCAATAATTATCTGCCCCCGGCAGAGTGGATGGGCTTATGCCTGTGCGGCAGCGTTTGCGTTGTCCACAAAGGTCTTGACGGCAGTCTCGACATCCTCACCGGAGCCGACGCGCTGCAGCATGTTCCACCACTCGGTGCGTGCGGTTGCCCAGCCCGGAGTGATCTGGTAGTAGTCGCCCAGATAAGCCATGAACTTGCTGTACTCGCTCATGATCTCGTTGTCGGCGTAGATATCGCCCACGCTGGTGCGGACCGGGAAGTAGGTGGAAGCCAGCACGCTGTCCTTGACCTGATCGGGGTCGGCCGCGATGAAGTCGATGAAGGTCCTGGCTGCTTCGATCTTGGTCTCGTCGCCGTTATCAAAGATGCCGAAGCCCCAGATGCCGCCGCACAGCTTCGGGTCGCCGCTGTCGGTGGGGAAGGCCATGGGGAAGATCTCGTCGCCATCGTTGGTCAGACCGGCGGCGTTGTTGTCGCTGTTGGCCTGCTGTGCAATGTTCCAGCAGAATGCCATCTGCAGGGTGCCGTTGCGGAACAGGGTGATCTCGTCGCCGCCTGCGATGGAAGCGTCAAAGTTGATGCCCTTGGTGTCGTGCAGGGTCTGGATCGCCTTGATGTTCTCGGCGGAGTCGGCAGTGTACTTGGTGTGGGCTGCATCGGTAAAGGTGCCGCCGTACATGTTGTTGATGATGGCGCGGGTGCCCTGGTCGCCGCCCTGACCTGCGCAGTAGATGGCTGCAACGTTCTCGTAACCGCCGTTGTACAGGGCATCAACGGTCTTCAGGAAGCCGTCGGTGCTCCAGGTATGCTTGTCGGTATCAATGTACTGGTCAGCGCCCACTTCCTTGACCTTGGTCATGTTCACGGCCATGCAGTGTGCGGTCATGCACAGGGGATACTCGTAGTAGTTGCCGGCAGTGTCCTTGCAGGCGGACTCAACGGACTCGTAGATGTCCTTCTTGGCATCGTCGGTCCACAGGTCGTTCAGCGGAGCCATAACGCCCTTTGCGCCCCAGTTTGCAACCAGACGCTCGGGACCTTCCATGATCAGATCAGGTGCGCTGCCGCCCTCGATGGCGGTGTTCACCTGATCGTCGCCGTTGGTGTAGTCCAGATACTCCACAGTGACCTTGATGTCAGGATACTTTGCGTTGAAGCTGGAAACCAGACCCTGAACGGTCTCGTCATTGCCCCAGCCGCCGATGGGGTATGTCCACAGCTTGATGCTGGTGGAAGAAGCAGCTGCGCTTGCAGCGGTAGAACCTGCGGTGGAAGCAGCAGTGCTGGTGCTTGCAGAAGAGCCGCCGCATGCGGCCAGAGCGCCGGCTGCGCCCAGAATGCCAGCGGCCTTCAGGAACGAACGGCGGGAAATGCAGTTTTTCATAGTAGTTTCTCCTTCGCATTCAAGATGCTTCACGTTGTTGGCGGCCTGCCGTGCCAGCGGCCGCTCTTGATGGCTCCATTATAGAAAAATATTTTCATTTTGTCCATTCATGGTTTTCATAAATTTTCAGAATGACAGTGTACATTGTGCACAAAAGCGTGGGATATATGTTGAAATGCAAAGAAAACCTTGCTTTACTCTTCTGAAATTATTACAGAATAGTACAAACCCACAAAAACGATAGTGAAAATGTTTTTCTAAACAAAAATGCAAAATTGAAAGATATTTTCACAAAATGGCCGGTTTTTCCGCCAAAACTGTGTGCTCTGCACAGAACTGCGAGCCAAAATGTGGGCAATGCGTCTCTTGCGAAGCGGGGACGATTCTTTTATACTTTTTATAAAGGTGAATGAAACGGTCGGCAGCTGATCCGGGTCGGTGGACTGCTGCGCCGGAAAAGAGGAAAAAGAAAAATGGCAACGAATTTTTGGGAGCTGCTGCAGCAGCATCAGGGCGACCTGACAAAATCGGGCCGCACCGTGGCGGACTATCTTGTGCAGCACGCGGCAGAGGCACAGTATCTGTCCATCTCCTCGCTGGCAAAGGAGTGCTGTGTGGCAGAGGCAACGGTGTTCCGCTTCTGCCGGGCGCTGGGGTTTGAGGGCTATCATGAAATGCGCATTGCGCTGGCGCAGGCCAACGCCACCGGTGCACTGGTCAACCAGCATGTGCCGGAGCCGGATGCCGACACGGCAACTTTGTGCGAGCACGCCAGCGCCCTGCTGATGACTACTATCAACGGCACCCAAAACAATCTTTCGCCGGAGGCGGTGGACAAGGCTTCGGAACTGATGCACAAGGCCCGGCAGGTGTACTGCCTTGGTCAGGGCGGCAGCATGTATATTGCAAATGATATCTGCGCCCGCTTTGCCTGCATCTCCACCAAGTTCCGCACGGCAGGCGACAGCCATATGCAGCTGATCACGGCCAGCCTGATGACCCCGGAGGATGTGGTGCTGTTCGTTTCCTATTCCGGCGCTACCCGCGATATGCTGGAAACGCTGCGCGCGGCCAAGGCGGCGGGCGCAAAGATCATTCTGCTCACCCATTATGAGGATTCGCCCGGCGCAAAGCTGGCGGATATCGTGCTGCTGTGTGGTGCGCAGGAAAGCCCGCTGGACTCCGGCAACATCCCGGTCAAGGTGGCGCTGCTGTATGTGGCTGAAGTGCTGGTGCTGCGCTACACCATGGACGACCCCGAAAATGCCAACGCCGCACAGGATCGCACCAGTGAAGCACTGGCGGTCAAAATGCTGTAAAAATATTGCCCGCAAGGCCCCTGCAGATCCTGTGTTCTGTGGGGGCCTTGGCATATCCGGCAAAGGGTGCGTAAAATCTGTTTCTGATCTTTTTCAAAAAAAAATAGACATCATCTTTTCGATGAAGTCTATTTTTCTTTAGCCTCTTAACTTAACGGCATTGGGCGAATGCCTGATGGGCTTTTATGTCGGTGGTGGGGGTCGAACCAACACGTGTTATTAGCACAAGGGATTTTGAGTTTTTATCTTCATCTTCCATCTGGTGTCATCCAGTGATATCTAGTGATATCTGGTTCCCACTTCACAAAGGCAAAATTCACGCCTCAACGAACAATAATTTGGAATATCCACGATTTTTCGATGCGTTTTCCCTCTACTCCGTTTTTTCGATTTGGATCGCCCAAATGGAAATTGGAGGGATGTTCAGGAGGGATGCAGGGCCTGTCATTCAGGACTGTGCACACAGGCTTTTTTCTTTTTTTGGAAAATATTTCAAACCCGTGCAATTCCGAGGGCGGCTCATTTGTATCCAGAATGAAGCGACAAAACCGGGTGCACACCCCGGCAGCGACACACAATAAGAAGAGGGGATATATTATTATGAAAAAGACGGTTTCTGTTTGCATGACGGCTGTGATGGCTCTTTCCCTGCTGGCAGGCGGCGCGGTACAGGCATACGCACTTTCGGCAGAGACGGTGGAACCAGTTTCTGCTGTGGCTGAGGAAAACTGTATTTCCAGCAGCTGGAAGCGTGCTTCCGACCCGGCACTGACCGAGAAAGTCCGCAAAGTGTTCGACAAGGCCTTTGAAGGTCTGGAGGGCGTTTCCTACACGCCCGTGGCCCTGCTGGCAAGCTGTACCACCAGCTCCGGTATCCAGTACCGCATTCTGTGCAAGGCGACTGTCGTCGTACCGGGCGCACAGGAAGAGTATGTTGTGGTCACGCTGCAGCGCGGCTGGCTGGGCAAGGCAGAAATTCTGGACATTGGCGACCCGCTGTGCCTGACAAATCTGGACCATGAAGAAGGCGCTGTGGGCGCTTGGCAGGAAGCGGAGTCCCCCGCCATGACGGAGGAAGCCACGGCGGCGTTCAACAAGGCCACCGAGGGCTTTGTGGGCGTGGACTATGTGCCGGTGGCTCTGTTGAGCACCCAGACCGTGGCAGGCACGAACTACCGCATCCTGTGCGAAGCAACCACGGTTTATCCGGGTGCTGAGATGCACTATGCCGTCGTGAACGTGTATGAAAGTCTGGAAGGCAATGCCAACATCATCAGCGTGACCGATGGATATGTGAGCTAAGGGAGAGTTTTTGATTCAGAAGGTCCTCCGCTGCACCTTGGGTATATTCAGCGGAAACATTTATTTTGATACTGCAAACAAGCCAGACCGGCGGGTCTGGCTTGTTTGCTGTTCCACGGAGTGGGGACGTGAAGGAAAAGCGCTCCGCAGCATAACCTCAAAGCTGTGAGCCTTTTTATTTGACTCGTCCCTTTCTCTGTTGTCACTCTGCCTGTATCTCTTCCACCAGCGGCAGATAGTCGGCGCAATGTTTCCGGTACAGCGGCTGTACAAGTTGCCGGAAACTCTGCATTTCTTCTTCGGGCAGCGGCAGTTCGATGCAGCCGCCTGCAAGGGCTGCTTTTCGGGCAGCTGTTTCCTCCTGTGCCCAGAGCTGGCGCTCATACTGCGCCGATGCCCGGGCGCATGCCTGCAGGATCTGCCGGTATTCCTCCGGCAGTGCATCCCATGTGCGGCCGGAAGCCAGCTGCACCTCCGGTACGCGGCTGTGCTCATCGGCCATGTAGTACCGTGCCACCTTGTAGTGCTCCATGGAATAGTAGGCCGGCCAGTTGTTTTCGGCGGCATCGATCTGCCCGGTCTCAAGCGCCGAGTAGACGTCGCTGTACGCCGTGGTCTCCGGCACTGCACCCAGCAGGCGGATCATGTCGATCACGATCTGCGAATCCTGCACGCGGATGGTCTTGCCCTGCAGATCGCTTAGGCTGCGCACCGGCTGACGGGCATAAAACGAGCGGGCACCCGCGTCGTACCAGCTCAGGCCCACGCGCCCCTGCGCGGTAAAGTCCTGCAAAAACTCAGCCCCGATGCTGCCGTCCAGCACGCGCCACATGTGGTCGGCATCCCGGTAGAGATACGGCAGCAGCAGCACGTTGAGCCGGGGCAGATCGTCCGTGACCACCGAGAGCGACACACGGGCAAAATCTACGCCGCCAATGGCAAGCTGTTCCCACACCTGCTGTTCCGAGCCGTACTCGCCGTTCGCCTTGACCTGAATGACCACCTTGCCCCCGGTCTGCTGCTGCACAAGGTCTGCAAAATACTGCGCGCCCTGCGTAGTGGGGTACCCGGCGGGCTGGTTGTCGGCATAGGTCAGCACATAGTCCGGTGTGGTCTGCGGCTTTGCGGCACAGCCTGCCAGCTGCAAAGCTGCAAAGGCCAGCCCGGCTAAAAAAGTCCGTCTGCGCATGGTGTCTCCCTCCCTTTGCAGATAGTATAGCGCACAAGACTGCCTTTGTGCAAGAGACAGGAAAAGGCGGTGCCCGCCGCAAAGCAGGTACCGCCTTTTAGGAGAAGAAAAAGAAGATGTCTCAATTACATCAGGCCCATTGCCTGCGGCAGTGCGGTAGACACTGCCGGGATAAAGGTGACCAGCAGCAGGCCGCCGATGATAGCCACATAGTACATAAG
>OJKW01001142.1_pt1 | contig 15995 bp, 16 predicted proteins | sample 1596591 | NCBI WGS metagenome assembly OJKW01 (sample SAMEA4350166, study PRJEB24818) | metagenome | biome: human; feature: gut; material: faeces | place: Denmark | collected 2013-09
ATAAGCTGGTGACGCTGGCACAGCATTTTCAGCTGGCAGAAAAAGTGGAGCATCGCGCCCTGCCGGACTGCCGTCTGATACAACAGGTTTATTGCAAACTGAAGGAAACAGCGGTACAATAGCAACATGAGACACGGTGCTACGGGATCTTTTTAGTCTTTTCCCCGCATACGCGGGGGTGATCCCAGTGTTCTGGTTCCCCTGCAGAATGGATTTGCCTTTTCCCCGCATACGCGGGGGTGATCCTGGATATCAGCCACTGTGTCCAGCCTCCTTCATCTTTTCCCCGCATACGCGGGGGTGATCCCTTTAAGCGTCCTGCCCAGCTGCCCGCCGGCTTCTTTTCCCCGCATACGCGGGGGTGATCCTAATAATGCGCGGCCGAATGGGTTTGCCGTTTCCTTTTCCCCGCATACGCGGGGGTGATCCTACACCGCACCATTCCTTCTGTCTCCTGCATCTCTTTTCCCCGCATACGCGGGGGTGATCCCCCTAGCCTGTGCTATAATGGGGTTGCGACACCTTTTCCCCGCATACGCGGGGGTGATCCCTCTGACGAGCTGGCGGTGGAGTTTTACGCAGACTTTTCCCCGCATACGCGGGGGTGATCCCTGAAGCCATGTTATACGCAGAATTAGGGCCGGCTTTTCCCCGCATACGCGGGGGTGATCCGAAGGTAGCGACACACAACAAAATAACCACAGACTTTTCCCCGCATACGCGGGGGTGATCCCACTTGGAAAATCCTCTCCGGGTCAGGAAGAGGCTTTTCCCCGCATACGCGGGGGTGATCCGGCTTTGTTCTGCCCGCTTTCCGCGCCATTTGCCTTTTCCCCGCATACGCGGGGGTGATCCCTCCACCCACGACTACCGCACCCGTGAGATGCACTTTTCCCCGCACATGCGGGGGTGATCCCAACGCCATCACAGCCCTTACTAGCGCCCAGACCTTTTCCCCGCATACGCGGGGGTGATCCCTACACGGATATCCCGCTCAAGGCAAACGAGGCCTTTTCCCCGCATATGCGGGGGTGATCCCTGCAAAAGGGTCTGGGTGCCGCTGGTCAGGTCACTTTTCCCCGCATACGCGGGGGTGATCCCACGGCGGCAACGTGCTTGATGTCCTTGTAAACCTTTTCCCCGCATACGCGGGGGTGATCCCCACTGCGCGATTGGCTGGACGACCTCAAGAAACTTTTTCCCGCACATGCGGGGGTGATCCCCCCTGTTATACGCATAACCGGGCCGGGCAGGCCTTTTCTCCGCACATGCGGGGGTGATCCTATCCGGCTGCCCAGACTTCCCGGACAGCCGGTCTTTTCCCCGCATACGCGGGGGTGATCCTGCGTTCGGTGCATGGGGACAAGTAGGCCAAAGCTTTTCCCCGCACATGCGGGGGTGATCCGGAGCGGCAGAGCGCCGGCGCGGAATGGTGCGCCTTTTCCCCGCATACGCGGGGGTGATCCCAACGCCATCACAGCCCTTACTAGCGCCCAGAACTTTTCCCCGCATACGCGGGGGTGATCCCACTCCCGCCACGATCAGCCCGGTGATGTAGTCCTTTTCCCCGCATACGCGGGGCTTACAAAAAAGAACCACGGGCGCAACGGAAAGTAAAATGATATTTCTGGAAAGGAGAACTCTGCAATTTTATCGCCCGCCCAGGCTGCGATCAAAAATCCCCGCAAGTGATCGCGTAAGGGCTTGAAAAAGCACAAATAAAGCATAACAAATACCCCTCGGTTTCCTGCTGCGGAAGCCGAGGGGTGTTTTGCGTATTAAGGGTGGAACGAATGCGCACTGTGATTTTATTCGGCCTTCAGGCGGAGCAAAGTGCCGGACTTTTCAATGCGGTAAAAACCTGTGCTGCCGTCCACGCCGAAGTGCTTTTGCAGCATCCGCTGCTCTGCACGATCCGGCTCAACCACCACAAGGCAGTCGTACTGGCTGAGCAGGTTTTCAAGAGTATAATTTACCAGCATGGATACCAGCCGCGCCCCAACGGTGGCCGCGGCAATGCGGGCAAAATTTTCGCCGGGCAGCAGCGGGCGCAGCGGCACCGGTGTGCCGTCCGCCGTCTTGGTAAAATCACGCACACCCAGCACGAGCTGGCCGGGGTGCTTTGCCGCGTCCTGTGCCACCCGCAGCACATCCTGTGCCGTGTGCTGGCCGTCACAGTCCACCGTGACCACCACCTGACACTGGGGCCGGGTGCTGCGGATATGCGCAAAGCCGTACTTCATGGCACCGCCCTTGCCGCGGTTTACCGGGTAGCCGATCACCTCGCACCCTTCCAGCCTCTACAGGCGGTCAAACACGGATGAATACTGCTCGCCGGAGCCATCATCCACCACCAGAATATCCCGGATGCCGGCTGCGCGCAGCACCGCTGCGTATTCCAGAAATTTTTCCGGCGGCTCCGTAAGGAACTGCCGGGCTTTTACGATGAAGAAGTTTTATGCGGGTTCCCGCCGAAAAGGCTGCGAGGGCTGGACAGGACAGGCCACCGGTGCATCCGGTGCAAACTGCAGGTATTCCCGCGGGGCAATGCCCAGCAGACCGGCCAGCAGGCCAAAGCGCTTTTGCTCCAGTGCACAGTTGAGCCGGGTGACGGAATCGTTGTAGATCAGGCTGCTGGTATAGACCATCCGGCTGTAGCAGTTGGCCGCTTCCATGCAGCGCTGGTAGGCGGGGTCTGCAGAACAAAGACCAGATAGGCCAGACTACACACAAAGGGCATGAACTCCACTGCAGCCTGATTGCCGCTGGAGAGTAGATCGGTATTTATAAGGAAAGAGCGGTGCGTGCGCAGAAAGCTCTCGTGAGGGGTCAGCTGGCGGGCCAGTTCGTCCATGCTGCCGGTGCTTTCCAGCACGGTGCCGTCCACCAGATGGAACAGCAGGGTACGGCCCAGCACTTCACAGTAGAGCAGCTGGTCCAGATCGATGCGGGAGATGCCGGTCTTGCAGCGCAGGATCAGGCTGCGCTGGTCGGCGCGGCGGCACTCGGCGATCACCGAATCCGTCAGACGGAAAAAGCTGTCCTCCCAGATGGGCTTGAGCTGGTAGAAATAGGCACCCACCACATAGGATTCCACTGCAAACTCGGCGGAAGAAGTAAGAAAGATGATCTTGACGACGTTATCGTACTGCCGGATCTCCTTGGCGGCGGTAATGCCGTTTTCGGCCGGCATGATGACATCCAGAAACAGGATATCGTACCGGGTGCCCTTTTCGATCTCGGCCAGCAGATCCAGCGGGCTGCGAAAGGCTGTGCACTGGATCTGGACACAGCGCTGGGCGCGATATTTTTCCAGCAGGGCAGAGAGCTGGTCCAGAACTGTTTAGTCATCGTCGCAGAAGGCGATCTGGATCATAACGGGTTTAACACATCCTTTGTTCGCGTCAGCCAGAAATTACAGCTGGGCCTTGCCCATGCAGTAGGTCTGCAGCACATCGTAGTTGTCGTCCAGCACCACAAGGTCGGCATCCTTGCCGATCTGGATGGAACCCTTGCGGTCGTCCAGATGCAGGCAGCGTGCCGGGTTGATGGTGCAGGCGTTCAGTGCATAGTTGAAGGGCACCATGGCCTCCTCCACCAGAATGCGCAGGCCCTTGTTGATGTTCAAAGTGGAACCGGCCAGCGTGCCGTTGTCCAGATGGGCACTGCCGTCCGGGTAGATGGTGATATGGTTGCCGCCAAAGATGTACTCGCTGCCAATGGGGGTGCCCTTGGCCATCAGTGCATCCGAGATCATGATGGCGTAATCCGGGCCTTTGCTCATGAAGTAGTTGTTCAGGGCAGCAGGGGTGGAGTGGCAGCCGTCGCAGATGATCTCGCCGTACATGGTGCGGATGCGGTAGGCTGCGCCCACCAGACCGTTGGCGCGGTGGGCGAAGGGGGACATGCCGTTGTACACGTGGGTCATGGAGCGGGCACCGTTGGCATAGGCCATCACGGCCTGCTCATAGGTGGCGGCACTATGGCCGATGCTGACCACCACGCCGTGCTCGGTCAGGTAATGGGTCAGTGCAAACCCTTCGTCGTGTTCCGGTGCAAGGGTCACATAGCGGATGTGGCCGCGTGCTGCCTGCTGGTAGTGCTTGAACTGCTCCACGCTGGGCTTTGCGATGTACTCCGGAGGCTGTGCGCCCTTGTACTTCATATCGAGGTAGGGGCCTTCAAAGTGGATGCCAAGGATCTCGGCACCTTCGTAGCTGCCCTCCATCACGTCGGCCACATTGGCCACGGCGTTGGTCAGCACCTCCACGCTCTGGGTGACGGTAGTGGCCAGAAAGCTGGTCACACCCTCAGAGACGATATGCTTTGCCCAGTAGCGCAGGCCCTCCGGCTTTGCGTCGTTGGTGTCGAACTCGTAGGCACCATGGCAGTGGATATCCATAAAACCGGGCACGATGCGCTTGGAACCATAGTCCACATCGGCCTGCTTTTCACCATAGGGGAAGATGCCGGTGATTTTGCCCTGCTCCAGCTCGACTGCGGCAGAAATGAACTGGTCGGCGATCCATACTTTTTTGCTCTGGATGATCATATAATCAGCCCTCCGATATCATCATAAAACCTGCATATGCTGCACACGACAGCACAACCATTCTGCAGAAAAGTATAGCATTTTCTGGCGGGAATAACCAGCCTTCGCGCGCCTTTTCAAAAAAATTAAGCTGGAAAATGAAAAAACGATCGCAGTTTGCACAAAGAAACAGCGTAAAATCAGAAACCCGGAGCCTTTTTGAGCCGTTTTGGCCGAAAAAAGGTTCCGGGTTTTGTGCATGATCTTTTCAGAGAGCTGTTTTGCAACAGCCCCTTAATATGAAGTAAGCCCCAGGCTTACATCCAAAGCCTGATCCACACGTTTCTGATCTTCCGGCGTGATCTGCCCGGCCCGCTCCCGCAGGCGGTGCTTATCCAGCGTGCGGATCTGCTCCAGCAGCACCACGCTGTCCTTGGCAAGGCCGGTATCCGCTGCCCGGATATTGATGTGGGTGGGCAGGCGGGCTTTGTCCAGCCGGGATGTAATGGCCGCAGCGATCACGGTAGGGCTGTGCCGGTTGCCGATCTCGTTCTGCACGATCAGCACCGGGCGCACGCCGCCCTGCTCCGACCCCACCACCGGCGAAAGATCTGCGTAAAAAACTTCTCCTCTGTGTACCTCCATGGAATCTCCCTCCCTGCATTTGGAGGATGCGCCCCGCTTATGTGATGCGTCCGGCGCATCTTCGTCTGATCTCAGTATGAGCCGGCTGCGCGCCGGTTATGCAGCGCAGGGGATATTCCATTGTATGCACAAAGGCTTACAGAGTTTCCAGTGTGCAGAAGGCCAGCGCCATGCCGCCCTCGTGGCTCAGAGAGAGCCGGGCGGCAAGGCCATGGGCCTGCATCCATTCCGCCGTCTGGCCGGAAAAATGATAGGCAGGTGCACCGCTTTCCAGCCGGACAGCCTCGATCTCACACAGGGAGAACGGCTCCCGCAGGCCGGTGCCTGCCGCCTTTAAAAAGGCTTCCTTGGCGGCAAAGTTGGCTGCGGCGCTGGCAAGCCGGTGGGCGGCGCTGCGCCCGGCGGGCAGTGGTTCGTCAAGGCTCAGCGCAGCGCGTTCGGCCTCGCCGTACACCCGGCGGATAAAGGCTGCAGCGTGTGCACCGGTAAGGCTTTTTTCCAGATGTGCGATCTCGCACAGGTCGCAGCCGATGCCATACAGCATAAAGGCCCTCCTTCTGCCGCATTTGCGGCGGTGCAGGCCGTCAGCCTGCAAAATCAGGACCGGAAATTTTATGCAAACTGTGCAAATCCGGTCTGTTTAGCTTGAAGTTTCCTCGCAATTCGTGTACAATGAATGTAGTTCTTCCTAAGGGGGTGTATTCCGTGAGTGGCGAGACCGCTATTTTTTCGATCCACGACAAAAAGGACTATGAGATCCATGAGATCGTACAGCAGGTGTACGATGCTTTAAAGGAAAAAGGCTATAATCCGGTCAATCAGCTGGTGGGCTATATCCTGTCCGAAGACCCCACCTACATCACGACCTATAAGAATGCCCGTTCCATGATCCGCAAGGTGGATCGTGACGATCTGCTGCAGGCCATGCTGCGCAGTTATCTGAACGTCTGATATCGCTTGTCTGCTCATGCCCCGCCGTCGCTATGATGGCGGGGCTTTTTCATAATAGAATGCAGATGCCGTTTACCGTTACAGCCTCTCCGGTGAAAACGCAATTCAGAAAAATCCGCAGATCTTTCTGAATTGCAACTATATAAAATAAAATTTTCGCTGAAGATGGCCAGAGCGAAACGGAGGCCATTCCAACCGTTACGGCCGGAACGGCAGCGTAAAGATCTGGTTTACGATGACCTCATATTCCCACGGTTCCCGCACCTTGCGCAGCTGCTTTTCCAGCTTTTCGGCCCCCTCAAACTTGTGAATGAGGTAGAACCAGTGTCCCTTCATGCGGCTCACCGCGCACCCGGCGCTGCCGAACAGTTCGGAGTATCCGTGGTAGAGGTCGTCAAGGTATCCGCGCAGCTCTTCCCGTGCGGCCGGTGCGCCGCCGCGTGCTTCACGGAAGAGCGCCGGGTCCGCAATGATGCCGCGCCCCACCATGATGCCGGACAGTTGCGGATACTGCGCTTCCAACGTGTGCAGGTCCGCAGCGGTGGTCACATCGCCGTTGTAGCACACGGGCATCCGGCACCCGGGCAGGGAGGCAGCAAAAGCGGCACGGTCGGCCTGCCCGCGGTAGAGCTGGCGCATCACACGCGGGTGGATGGTCAGCTCACAGATGGGATACCGGTTATAGATGTCCAGAATGGCAGCAAATTCTTCCGGCTTTTCCACGCCCAGCCGGGTCTTGACCGAGATAGGCCCTTCCGCATTGGCAAATACGGCGGCAAGAAAAGCGTCCAGCTTGACGGGGTCGCGCAGCATCCCGGAACCCTTGCCTTTGGCGGTGACGGTGCCGGAAGGACAGCCGAGGTTCAGGTTCACCTCGGTGTAGCCAAGGCCGCGCAGCTCGCCGATCATCCATGCGGCAAGTTCGCCGTCCTTTGCCAGCAACTGCGGGATCACCGGTGCGCCGGGGTTTGCCGCAGGGGCAAGCTCGGCCATCTTCTTTTTAATGAGCACTCGGTTCTCTGGCGGGGAGATGAAAGGGGCATAGTAGCGGTCGGCATTGCCAGCAGGGCCGAACCATTTCTGGTGTGCCTGCCGCCACACCCGGTCGGTCAGGCCCTCCATGGGGGCAGCATAGTAATTCATGGGCAAATCTCCAAAGTGTTTGATAGGGATATTGTAACAAAAAACTCCCGCCCTGTGAAGTCACAGAACGGGAGAAGCGAGCTTTTTGAAAGATCAGTCTGCAAACAGCGGGGTGGACAGGTAGCGGTCGCCGGTATCGGGCAGCAGGACCACGATGTTCTTACCGGCATTCTCCGGGCGCTTTGCCAGCTGCAGGGCAGCATAAACAGCAGCACCGGAGGAGATACCCACCAGCACGCCTTCCTTGTGGCCGATCAGACGGCCGGTGGCAAAGGCATCGTCGTTCTCCACGGCGATGATTTCGTCATACACCTTGGTGTCCAGTACGTCCGGCACAAAGCCCGCGCCGATGCCCTGGATCTTGTGTGCGCCTGCGGTGCCCTTGCTCAGCACAGGAGAGGAAGCAGGCTCTACAGCCACCACCTTGACGTTCGGGTTCTTGCTCTTCAGGTACTGGCCCACGCCGGTCACGGTGCCGCCGGTGCCCACGCCTGCCACAAAGATATCCACCTTGCCATCAGTATCCTCCCAGATCTCGGGGCCGGTGGTCTCGATGTGGGCCTGAGGGTTGGCCGGGTTCACGAACTGGCCGGGGATGAAGGAATTCGGGATCTCCTTTGCCAGCTCGTCGGCCTTGGCAATGGCACCCTTCATGCCCTTGGCACCCTCGCTCAGCACCAGCTCTGCGCCGTAAGCCTTCATCAGCTGGCGGCGCTCCACGCTCATGGTCTCGGGCATCACGATGATGATGCGGTAGCCCTTGGCGGCTGCCACAGCGGCCAGACCGATGCCAGTATTGCCGGAGGTAGGCTCAATGATCACGGAACCTTCCTTCAGCAGGCCCTTTTCCTCGGCATCATCGATCATCTTTTTGGCGATGCGATCCTTGACAGAACCGGCCGGATTGAAGTATTCCAGCTTGGCAATGATGTGGGCAGGCAGCTCCTGCTCCTTTTCAATGTGGGTCAGCTCCAGCAACGGAGTATGACCGATCAGCTGATCTGCGGCAGTATAAATCTTGCTCATTGTAGTTTCCTCCCTGATACAGTTATGGGCACATGTGCCCTGCTGGACGACCTGGTTCCAAAACCTTTATACCAACATTGTTTGTGGGTTTGATGGTATTATAGACCCGTTCTGTGCGGTTGTCAATGGATTTTTTGAAAAAAGTGGGATTGAAATATTATTTACCCTGTTGTATAATAGGTTAAAAACTCAATCTATAACCAACAAAGGAAGTACACTATTATGATCGTGTCCACCAAAGGGCGCTATGCACTGCGCGTGATGATCGACCTTTCCGAGCATCAGTCTGAAAAATATGTCCCTCTCAAGGAGATCGCTGCCCGGCAGGAGATCTCGGAAAAATATCTGGAAAACATCCTTAAGGTGCTGGTGCAGAACGGCTTTCTGGAGGGCTTGCGCGGCAAGGGCGGCGGCTACCGGCTCACCCGCAGCCCGGATCAGTACACCGTGGGCGAGATCCTGATGCTGACCGAGGGCAGCCTTGCGCCGGTGAGCTGCCTGACCCCCAATGCGACCCCCTGCTCCCGCATGGCAAACTGCCGCACCTACGAGATGTGGAAGGGGCTGGACGATCTGATCTCCAATTATTTCGGCAATATCACACTGGCCGATCTCGCCCGGCCTGATCAGGCCGGGAATGACTATGTGATCTGACGGTATTTCTGATAACATGCAAAAAGGCGCACCGGCTTGACCGGCGCGCCTTTTTTTGCACAGTTCTCGGCGAAATGTGCAATTTTTCTTATCCAGAATCACGGTTGATGGATTGGGGCTCCTGCGGTATACTTTACCCTTGATGTGTCCATTTACGCTTTTGATCGAGGAAAGGGGAACTTTACTACGAAATATATTTTTCAGTTTGCGCGCATTCTTGCGTTTTGTTTTTTGGGCGAGATCCTTCATGTAGTGCTGCCGCTGCCGGTCCCGGCCAGCGTCTACGGTCTGGTGCTGCTGCTGGCAGCGCTGAACTTCAAGCTGGTAAAGCTGGACGATGTGAAAGAGGTGGGAACCTATCTCACAGGCATCTTCCCGCTGTTGTTCGTGCCCGCTGCCGCCGGTGTGATGGAACTGTGGGCAGAGATGGGCGAGATGCTGCTGCCCATCCTCGTTGCCATTATCCCGGTCACTGTGCTGGTGATGGTGAGTGCAGGCAAGACCACGCAGGCCCTGACCGGCCGCAAGAAAAAGGAGGCTGACAATGACGCAGCTGCTGAATGATTTTTTGTCCGGCTCCGCAGCATGGGGCGTTCTGCTTACGCTGGCCGCGTTTGCACTGGGCACCCTTATCAATAAGGTGACAGGCAAAGCCATTTTTAACCCGCTGCTGCTGGGCAGCATCTTTGTGATCATCTTTCTGTCGGTGTGCAGCATCCCGTATGCGGACTACAAGGCCAGCGCGGCACCGGTGAACTATCTGCTGCTGCCCGCCACCGTGGCACTGGCCATTCCGCTGTATGAAAAGATCGACCTGCTGAAAGAGAATGCCGCCGCCATCATTGCAGGCATTTCGGTGGGCACGCTGGTGAGCCTTGGCAGCGCACTGGCGCTGGCACTGGCGCTGGACCTGACCCGTGAGCAGTATGCCACCCTGCTGCCCAAATCCGTGACCACCGCCATCAGCATGGATGTGGCCGCTGAGCTGGGCGGCATTGCTGCCCTGACCGGTGCGATCGTCATTGTTACCGGCATCGTGGGAGCGCTGCTGGCTGAGACGGTGTGCAAGATGTTCCACATCACCGACCCCATCGCCAAGGGCGTGGGCATCGGAACTTCGGCCCATGCCGTGGGCACCAGCAAAGCCCTGCAGATGGGCGAGGTAGAAGGTGCCATGAGCGGCCTTTCCATTGCGGTGGCCGGTGTGCTGACCGCAGTGCTCTGCCCGGTGTTTGTGAACCTGATCCGGTAAACGATTTAAAATAGCCGCTCTGGCTTTTTTCAGTAGAATTTATTTGCTGATCCGGGAACCTCAGTTTACAACAAAAAATGAGATAGGCAACCCCTTTCGGGGAAGTCTATCTCATTTTTTCGTTGAGGCTGTTTTTATACGCCGCTGTGTTCCCGTTCATCCTTCAGGATGGCCGTCACGCTCTGCATGGTGCTTACTGCACGATGCAGTTCTTCGTCGCCAAGCTCTGCACGCAGGCGGGCGTAACAGCGCTGCATGAACGCGCGCTCCTCCGCCATCAGCTCCACAGCCTTGCTGGAAAGCTCCACATAGGTGCGGCCTGCTTCACGGTCGGTCTTCCATGCCACAAAGCCCTTGTCCTGCAGCTTTTCAACGGCCTTGGAAAGCTCTGTCACCTTCAGGCCCATCACGGCAGCAAGGTCAGCCAGATAAACCTTACTGTCCGGGTGCTGTTCGGCCTGCATCTTGATGTAATATAAGATCAGGTAGTCCGCCCGCTGGATGGTGCTGAACACCTTGTCGATATCAAAATTGTGCAGGAAGAACCATTCTTCCGGGTGATGTTTCAGTTCCACGCTCATCATGCATCCTCCCTGTTATTCCCGCTCATTGCGGCGGATATATTCGTGGGTGCCGCCAAGGCTCTTGTAAGCCGGGCGGATGATCTTGTTTGCGCTGAGCAGCTCTTCAATGCGGTGGGCGCTCCAGCCCATCACGCGGGCCACGGCGAACAGCGGCGTGTACAGCTCCATGGGGATGCCCAGCATATCGTACACAAAGCCGCTGTAGAAGTCCACATTGGGGCTGACACCCTTGAAAATTTTGCGCTCCTCCGCGATCAGCTGCGGGGCCATGTGCTCGATCTTGTTGTAAAGGGCAAGGTCCTTGTCGCGGCCCTTCTCGTGGGCCAGCTGTTCCACATAGCCCTTGAATACTACCTCACGGGGGTCACTGAGGGAGTACACCGCGTGGCCCATGCCGTAGATCAGGCCTTTGCGGTCAAATGCTTCGCCGTGCAGCAGCTTTTTCAGGTAGGCTTCCAGCTCTTCATCGTCCTCGGTGTCGTGCAGGTTTTCGCGGATGTTCTGCATCATCTGCATCACCATCAGGTTGGCACCGCCGTGGCGCGGGCCTTTGAGGGAGCACAGGGCAGCCGCCATGGCCGAGTAGGTATCGGTGCCAGACGAAGTGACCACGCGGGTGGTAAAGGTGGAGTTGTTGCCGCCGCCGTGCTCGGCGTGCAGCAGCAATGCCACATCCAGCACGCGGGCTTCCAGCTCGGTGTACTTCATATCCGGGCGCAGCATCCGCAAAAAGTTCTCTGCGGTGGAAAGCTCCGGGTCCGGCCGGTGGATGTACATGCTGCCGTCTTTTTCGTAGTGGTTATAGGCATGGTAGCTGTACACGGCCAGCATGGGGAAGATGCCGGCCAGCTGGATGCTCTGGCGCAGCACATTGGAAATTTCCAGATCACCGGCCTTGGGGTCGTAGGATGCCAGTGTGAGCACGCTGCGGGCCATGGAGTTCATGATATCGTGGCTGGGGGCCTTCATGATCACATCACGGGTAAAGTTGGTGGGCATGGTGCGGCACTCGCCCAGCACGCGGCAGAACTCTTCCAGCTTTTCCTGCGTGGGCAGCTCACCAAACAGTAGCAGATAGCCCGCTTCCTCAAAGGCAAAGCGGCTGCCGGACGACCCGCGGATCAGGTCTTTCACGTCGTAGCCGCGGTAGAGCAGCTGACCGTCGGCAGGCTTTTTCACTCCGTCCACATACTGGAAGGCGCGGATATCGGAGATATTGGTCAGGCCTGCCAGCACGCCCTTGCCGTTTTCGTCGCGCAGGCCCGCTTTAACGCCAAACTCCTTGTACAGGTCCTTGCTGATGCGGTCATGTTCGGCGCACAGCGGCTGCTGCTGGTCGAAGTATCCCATTACGTTCTGCAGATGATCCATTGGTAGTTGCTCCTTTCCCATTGCCGTCAGCTTGCGCTCACTTGGCAGGCCATCAGGAAGTTTTCTCTGCGAACAGCCCGGAACTTCGGTCCCGCCCTACTGCCTGTGGCAGCAGGGTACCACCCCAGGACATTCGCTGGAGAAACTTCCTGCCGTCCTGCCCGAAAAAACCGTATTGATTCGGGACGGCATTCACTTACATTCAGAATACTCTTTAAGATTACAAAAAGGATATTTCGGTGTCAAGGTACTGTTTGTAAATAAAAAAAGAACAAAATCGGAAAGCTGCCGGGTGCGCATTTGCCCTTTAGCGCAGGGACAGTTTTTGAGACGGTAACGCACAAATAAGGCATCTTCCAGCCGGATCTCAGGGGACTGGCAACAAATAAAGCCACGACGAAACCGCATTTGTAAACGGTTCATCGTGGCTTTTTGTCATATCGAGCAGAGCTGGACAAATCCGAACTATTTCCCACTGCTTCAGCAGCAGTCAAGGCATCCTCAAAGCGGATGGTTTGAGAACCATCCTTGTAGTTGAACGTAATCAGCATCCGGTCATCATACAGGAAAATCGCGTTCACAAAAATCTCAATCAGTGCTTTGCGCTGTTTTTGCTGCGATATATCGAACTTTCTGAATTTCATCAGCCAGAACCGGATGAAATCGGCATTGAAGGATGGCTTTCTTAACTTCTCGTCAGCAATTTTGGCAGTCAGTTCATCCTTCTGAGCTTCCAAGGCATCCAGACGCTCCTTGGTCGTCCGGGTAAATAAGCCCTCCTCGATTGCTTTCATCAGGTTGTCCAGTTTCCTGTCCACCTCTCGGAGCTGCTTTTCCAAGAGCGGAATCGTGGTGTTCTCTTGGTTCTGAAAATCCATAACCAGTTGAACGATCCGTTCAATCATGGCATCATCCTGAATCAGCTTCATCGTCTCTTGGACGACCAAACTTTCGAGCCAGTCTTTCTGTACGGTTTTCTTATTGCAGCCTTTGCGCCGCTTGGCAGTAGCACATTTATAGTAATAGTAGGTTCGTCCGGTGGCACTTGTTCCGCTTTCGCCAAACATCAATGCTCCACACTTGCCACAGAACAGCTTGGTGGTCAATAAGTATTCCTCATCTGCCTTTCCGCGAGCTGGTGCGCGCTTGTTTTTCTCCAGACGCTTCTGAACACGGTCAAACAGGTCTTTCGGGACGATGGCAGGAATCGCATCTGGCACAACGGTATCTCGGAAAGAAAGCTCTCCAATGTAACGGCGATTCTTCAACATGGTGTTCATGCTGCTGCACGTCAGTTTTCCACCCAGCATATTACGAACGCCTTTTTCGTTGAGATAGTTCAGAATCTCAACGATTTTTTCACCATTGTCGTACCGCTGAAAAGCCTCTAATACAAATGGAGCAACAAGCGGGTCGATGCGATAGAACTTTTCTTCGTCGATTTTATATCCAATCGTTCCGGTGCCGCCTGTGCATTTCCCTTTCAGGGCGTTTTCGGTCTGACCTCGAATGACCTTTTCGGAAAGTTCAGCCGAATAGTATTCTGCCATGCCCTCCAGCAACGTTTCCACCAGAATGCCCTGCGAACCTTCAGCAATTGGTTCCATGACCGAAATCAAGTGGACATTATTCTTTTTCAGAATCATCTTGTAGTTTGCACTGTCAAAACGATTCCGGGCAAAGCGGTCAAACTTCCAGACCAGCACAATTTCAAACAGCTTCTTATTACTGTCCCGAATCATTTGCTGGAAATCCGGTCGATTATCCGTTTTGGCAGAAAGTGCACGGTCAATGTAGTGCCTGACCACTGTGATGCCGTTTCTTTCGGCATAGGCTGTGCATTCACGAATCTGACCCTCGATGGATTCTTCACGCTGGTTATCACTGGAATAGCGAGCGTAGATCACAGCATTCATGGCAAGCACCTCACTTTTATACATCGTTGCACGCTAAAGCGTTCATTCAAAAATTGTTTCGTATAATGTATATACCATAATATACGATGGATTGCAAGATATATTTACACTATTATAGGCAGAAGAGGTGGTGTTCATTTTGGACACCACCTCTTCTGTCGCTTGTGAATCGCTCAATTCAGCTTGTTCAGCGTAAATTTGAACTGCATACCCTTTTCTGCCGCAAAGCAGACATTTTCATGGGGCTTTGCGCCCCAGCTGCTGTCGCCACCCACACCACGTTGGAAGGCTGCGCACCGCACGATGGTTTTGCAGTCGTCCCGGGGCAGTTCGTAGAGGTGCCGGGCGTTTTCCAGCTCATGGGGTGTATAAGGCAAGGCGGAGAAGACCATGCCGGGATCACTCTCAAAGCAGATGCCCGGAATGCTACCGGTCACTTCGGCGCAGTATACCCCGGTGCGGCTTCCGCATTCCTGCGGATAGACCGGGCTGTTCTGGGCAAAATCTTCCCGGATATTATAGTTCCATGCGCCCATTTTTCCGCCCACGGTGCGGTCGGCTACGGTTTCACGGGGGCCAAGGCCCAGATAGGAAACGCCTGTCAGCTCCCGCCGCAGCGGCAGCAACAGGCCGAACTCCGGCAATTCCGCTCTTTCGCCCTGCCATGTCATGGCCACCTCACACCGGCCTGTGCCGTCCACTGTAAAATCAATGGGCAGGGTCCGTCCATCCGGCAGGGTGTAAACGGCGTGTACGGTCACGGTCTCCGTTCCGGCTTCTACGGTCAGGTTGTCGCACCGGGCATACAGGCCCGCCGTTTTCCAGAAGGCAAACTCGAATGGCTCGGCGCAGCCGTCATCGTTGTTGGTGGGCGCGCGCCAGAAGCTGGGGCGCACCGTATCATCCAGCAGCTGCACCCCGTCAAAACGGATGGAGGTCAGCCCCTTGCCCCGGCTGAAAATGTATTCATAGCCTTCGCCCCTTACGCCGATGTTGCAGTCCATCTCCACCAGCTGCGGAGCCGGGACGGTCAACCGGGCTTCGGCGTGTTTCTTCCAGATCTGTCCGAACGCCGCTTCATACCCGGCAGGTAGACCCGGCAGGGCGCTGCGCAGGATGACTGTTACCGTCATGCAGGCAAGGCCCGTTTCCGGCATTGCAAACGGGAACGGAATACGGACGCTTTCACCGGGGGCACAGTCTGCCCGCAAGACAGCCCGGCGCTCCGGTTTGCCGTTGATGGAAGATGCGAACACCAGATCATAGGCGTTCAGATCGGTGAAGAGGGTACGGTTTTCCACCACGGCTTCGGTCTCGGTCAGGGTGATCTTGAACGGCGTATAGGCCACCTTGACCGCATCCATCTTGGGGGTGTTGCGGCGGTCGGGCAGAACAAGGCCATCGATGCAGAATTCCCGGTCGGTGGGGCGGTCGCCGAAGTCGCCGCCGTAGGCAAAGCTCAGTTTGCCGTCCGGGCCGGTGACTGCAATGCCGTGGTCGATGTACTCCCAGATGAACCCACCCTGATAGAGCGGCTCTTCGTAGGCGTACTCGGTGTAATCCGTGATGCCGCCGCAGCTGTTGCCCATGGCGTGGCTGTACTCGCACATGATAAAGGGCTTTTCCGGGTGTTCAGTGAGGAACTTTTTGATGTCCACCACCGGGGTGTACATCTGGCTCTCCATGTCGGAGGTGGCGAGGTATTCCCGGTTCCAGAAAATGCCCTCGTAGTGCACAAGGCGGCTGGGGTCGGTGCGGCGGAAATACTCGCTCATCTCCCACAGCTTTTTCCCGCCGTGTCTCCCGTTGCCGCAGGACCAGATCAGGATGGCGGGGTGATTTTTGTCCCGTTCCAGCAGGGCTTCGGCACGGGCAAGCACATTTTCCCGCCACTCCGGGCGGTCGCCGGGCAAAGTCCATTC
>OJKW01001147.1_pt1 | contig 15942 bp, 15 predicted proteins | sample 1596591 | NCBI WGS metagenome assembly OJKW01 (sample SAMEA4350166, study PRJEB24818) | metagenome | biome: human; feature: gut; material: faeces | place: Denmark | collected 2013-09
ATATTATACCACATCTTTCAACAAAATGGAAGACTTATAATGATATATTTTTGAAGTAAAAACGTTCGTAGTAAATGATGTGGAAGCAAAGAGCCAAAATAAAGCAAAAATTTTCATTGAACTTAATTGACAATAGCGTAAAAGTGTTGTATAATAAAGTAAATAAAAAAACACCTAACACAGATAGAGCGGTTCCGGCAAGAACCCCTCTACCGATAACAGGAAAGATGTCAAATCCACATCTCTCGAGCTTAGTGTATCAGTGCTTTCATGTGCTTTCAGTATAGCACATCACATACATTTTAGCAAGGGTTTTCAGCTGATTTTCATCTTTCACCTATCGGCTGGGAACTCTTGTTTTTTGTTTACTTGATATACAAAGCGTAAATCCGCAGTGTATATCCCCACCTGCCGCAAACAACAAAGGCAGTACAAACTGAATAGCCAACTTTGTAATAACAAGACTTTGCGATGACAGCCGGTTCTCCGGTATGGGATACATTGTATCTGCTGAATATCAGCGAGCGAAGAAAGGGCGGATACCACACGTTGCTGTAGTGCTATAATTCGTGATGGATGCGTCAAAGTCAAAAGTAACAAAGCGACGGTAGCAAATTGTATATTATCACAGTGGAGCAGCTTGCATCTGCTTCGCTGTGTGATATATAATTTTATTTACAGCTTCAAGGACACTACTCCTGTAGTATCCTTGAAAGTGTAAATATAGATGGCGGAGAGGAAGGGATTCGAACCCTTGTGGGGTTGCCCCCAAACGGTTTTCAAGACCGCCTCGTTATGACCACTTCGATACCTCTCCGTATCGTGCTATGATATTATAGCACGGATTTTTAGTTTTGTCAACACTTTTTTCGGATTTTTTTAAAATTCCTGCATTTTTGTCCGTAATGTCGCTTTCAGACCGAACGGCACTTAGTCAGAGCTTAATGTTACTTCCGAACATTTTAACAAAATCGGGTGCTTTTGCTTTGAAGCATTTTCCGTCAAGATAGGAAAGACAGCCGGCATCGGTAGTAAATTTAAACTGCAGCTCATAACTGCACAGCGCCTGATATTTGAAGCCGTACTTTTTGTTCAGCTTGTTGTTCCCGTATTTTCCGTCACCGAGCAGAGCGTGACCGATATACGCAAGGTGCGCTCTTATCTGATGCGTCCTGCCTGTGAGCAGGTCGACCTTTAACAGCGAGTTTTCGCCGTTGTACGCTATGACCTTGTATTTTGTCTTTATCGTGAGATTGCTTTTTGTCTTTTTGTCGCTGATTTTTACCGTGTTGGTGTCGCTGTTCTTTTCAAGATATGCGGTAAGCGTTGCGCTGTCGGGAGTTACCTTACCACAGGCAATGCACAGATACAGCTTTGTAAGCTCTCTGTCCCTTATCTTCTGATTGAGTATTCTGAGCGATTCGGCATTTTTCGCCGCAATTACTATACCGCAGGTGTTGCGGTCTATGCGGTTGCACAGTGCCGGAGCAAACGAAAGCTCGTTTTCCGGATGATATTCGCCCTTGTGATAAAGATAACTCTTGATGCGGTTTATAAGCGTGTCGCTGTCGCCGCTCTCGTCCTCGTGGACTACCATTCCGACGGGCTTATCCACAAGCAGAATATTTTCGTCCTCGTATACAATGTCTATCTTATCGCTTACCGAAGTGAAATCATCCGGATCTGTCTTTGCTTTCGGTATCAGCATTTCATCGGGGATAAACAGCTTTATTATGTCGTTTTCCGCAATATGCGTGTCGACTTTACATTTCTTGCCGTTTAGCTTTATGCAGTTCTTGCGGGCGAGCTTGCAAATCTGTCCCTGACCCAGCGGAAACGATTTAGACAAAAAGCGGTCAATACGCTGACCGCTGTCGTTTTTTGTAACCTTTATTTCTTTCATCGGTGGCTCACTTCTGTATTCTTGAAAAGCCGTACTGCGAGAAATGCTCTATCGCCTTGTTGAAGTAATCACCCGAGCTTTGACAAGCCGTTGCAACATCGGTGAGCTTCGCTTTTGCTATTTCCCACTTTTCCTGCATTACCTCGTTATCATCGGCTTCAAGCCAGAGCTGGTTTTCCCAGATACCGTATTTAAGATTGATTATATATGCTTTTTTCATACTTCTCCTTTTTATTCCTGCCGAATTCTTCATTTCAGAAAAGCAGTTGAATACGGGAGGGGCGAGCCCACTCACCTATAATTTTGACGGTTCGCCGTGATTACAGCTTTCCGCCCTTTGTTCCGCCGAGCTTGCCGCCTGTAAAGCCGTCAAGAATGTTGGTGTCAAAGCTGAATGTCAGCGCCTTGTTTTCACGTTCACGCTTTAATGCGAGCGAAATCATCTCGTCTAAAAGCTCGGAATACTTCACACCGACAGGCTCCCACAGATAGAACGCAAGGCTACCCGGAATCGTGTTGATTTCATTCAGATAAACGTTGCCGTTGTCCATATCTATCATAAAGTCGATTCTTGACGTACCCGATGCGCCAAGACTCCTGAACGCCTTTACCGCAAGGGTGCGTATCTGCTCTCTTGTTTCATCGGATATATCGGCAGGTATCTTTCTCTTGAGCGTTGCCATACCGCTTGACTTGCCGCCCTTATCGCCTGCGATATATTTATCCTCATAGCTTAATATCTCATCGGTGTTTACAGGCTCTTCGCATTCCGATGCGTGAGCGGTAGCATAGTCGCCGCATACCGAGCAGTTGATTTCCTTAAGGTTTGTTATAGCAGGCTCGACAAGCAGCTTTGAAGCATAGGTAAATGCGTTGTCAAGTGCTTCGTCAAGCTGTTCGTCATTGTGCGCTATCATAATTCCTACGCTTGAGCCGAGATTTATCGGCTTTACTATAAGCGGATATGCTATCTTCGCCTTAATATCCGCCTTTACAGCGTCTGCGTCCTTTGCGTAGTCGCTTATATGGATTACCGTTCCGTCAAGGACGGGAATGCCGTTATCCTTGAATACGGTTTTCATAACATACTTATCCATACCTACAGCAGATGATATTACATCACAGCCGACATAAGGAACGCCGATTGTCTGTAAATATCCCTGGAATACGCCGTCCTCAACGTTCGTACCGTGTACTATCGGGAACGCAACATCTATCGTTGCATATACGTTGTTGCCGAATCTCTTTCCGGGATAAAGCACAAGCTGTACCTTTCCGCCGTCATTTACAAGTATCACCCTGTGGCTTTCCTTGAGAAGCGACTTTAAATTCCTGTACGATGCGATGTTTCCTATTTTTTCTCCGACATACATTTCATTGTTTTTTGTAATGTATACGGGTATCACCTCGTACTTATCCTTGTTTATGGAATTGCAAGCCTGAAGTGCGGATATGATGGACACCTCATGCTCAACGCTTTTTCCTCCGAAAAATACACCTACTCTGATTTTCATGTTCTTATCCTTTCTTTATGTCAATTAAGTATTATCTGTGCTTGTTTGCGAGCTTTCCGTCCTGTAGCGAAGATCTCTCAGGTCAATATTCACTCGGACATAATCGCCGTACGAAAGTACAACGCTCTTTGCTTTTTCGGGAACTATGTAGCAGACATAGCCGTCAGAGCCGATCCCTGCGGAGAGAGTCACTGAAGTGCTGAAGCTCTTTCCTTCGTCAAAACCCCACGCTCTGTCGCAGCCTATATCGCCGTCATAGACGCAATTAAGGTCATTGGAAAGCCACTGCTTTTCATCTGTTGTGTTCTTGACTTTCAGGTGAAACGCAACATACATATAGCCCTTATCCGCTCCTCCGTACATAATATCCGTTCTGAAAACCTCATCGCAGATAAAGCTGTATTCGGCAGTCTGAGCGGTTTCGTTGAAGTTTACACGCTGTACCTCCTGAGTTGCTGAGGATTCTTCAGCGACACTTTCTTCTATGTAATCGTAGTCGGCGTTGTCAAAATTGTCAGCGATCATTGAGAAAATTCCGCCTATTACGGAGATAATGATACCTATTACCGTAGGTGCAAAGAACATTATAATGAAAACCGTTATAATTGTCTTTACGATTTTTTGCTGCTGGGAAGCGTTACTTTGAGAACTATTTACATTGCTCTGTGACGGCTGTTGTGAGGCATTATACTCATTCTGGCGCATCTCTTGTCTGCGTCTGTATTCTTCTTCTTTCCTTTTCTTTTCTTCACGGTATGCCTTTACACTTGCGTTGTTGTCAAACGGTGCGCCGCACTGTGTACAGCAGTTTTCGTGTTCTACATCCAGCTTTGCTCCGCAGTAATCGCAAAATACGTCCATAATATCTCCCTCGTTTTAAACCTTTGCTTTACACACAATATCAATAATTATCCGGCAGATCGTTTTCAAGAAGAACTTTCTTCTTTTCTCCGCCTGTCTTTATATTTTCAACCTTTGCAAGAGCATCGTTCAGATTCTTTGCAACGTAGGTCTTTTCTTCGGGGTATCCCTTTGCCTTAAGACCGTCAACTATCGGCACTGCCTGACGTTCGCCTACTGCGATAACAAAGTCGCATATTTCAGCTGCCTGTTCTCCGAAACGCTTGTTAAGCTCGTATTCCTTTTCGCCAAGCTCCACCATTCCCGGTGAAACAAGTATCTTAAAGCCGTCGAATACGGCGAGCGTATCAAGAGCCGCCTTTGCGCCTGTAGGATTTGAATTGAAAGCGTCGTCTATTATCGTCTTGTTTGTACCCTTGATTATCTGCAATCTGTGCGGAACGCATTCAAGACGCTTGACAGGCATAACAAGGTCTGCAAACGGAACGCCGAGCGTATTCGCAACGGCTATCGCACCGACTATCTTCTGTACGTTGTGGCTGCCGATGAGCTTTGTCGCAAACTGCTTTTCTTCATTACCGTTGTGAACCGTGAACTGTGTGCCGTTCTCGCTGACGGAAATATTGTCCGCATAATAATCCGTGCCGCCGCCGAGCGAATAGGTCACCTTGTTCTTGTTGCACTCGTGCTTTGCTATATATTCGTTATCGTAATTGAGGAATATAATGCCGTCATTATCGGGAAGGCTGTCGGCAAGCTCGAATTTTGTCTTTATTATATTGTCGATTGACTTGAATGTTTCGAGATGCTGAGGGCCTATTGACGTGATGATTCCGTGCTTCGGCTTTACTATATCGCAGATTTCCTTGATTTCACCGACATTCTTAGCGCCCATTTCGCACAGGAATATTTCGTGCGTTGCGTTAAGCTGTCCACGCACCACCTTTACAACACCCATAGTCGTGTTGTAGCTTTCGGGGGTCATAAGTACGTTGTACTTTGCGCCGAGCAGCTTTTCAAGATAGAACTTTGTGCTTGTTTTGCCGTAGCTTCCTGTAAGTCCTACTACGGTAAGGTCGGGAAGACCGTTTATTATACGTTTTGCGTCATTGATATAATGACGGTTTATCATAAGTTCGATCGGCTTATTTATAAGGTTTGCAAGCATCGCCATAACAAGCGTTAAAATCTGTACGCACATTGTTATTGCAAGCGAAGCGTAACCCATTCCGAGCGTCAGGAATACAAGCAGGATCAAAAGTACATAAAGGATAACAGATGTTACCGTCATTCTCATTACTCTCGGAGTGAACACCAGCTTTTTCTTTGCCTTTTTCGGCGCAGAGAACACAATGTTAAGGAACAGAAAAGCCGCCGCTATAAAGCAGGTGGACGCATTTGTTTCGCCGCATATAATAAATGTAAGTATTGCACCTATCGTAAACACATGGCGCATTATGACATCTTTTATATTCTTTCCTATCCACCTGAACTGCTCATCGGCGTGATATGAGTTCAGCTGGAACATATGCATATAGTGTATAAAATTAAGTCCGCACGATGCGCCGAGCGCCATACCAAGTACGGCAACGGCAATTAAACGTAAAATATCCAAAATAAATTCTCCGTTCTGTTTTATTTAATGTCAAGGAATGATGCCAATACTCTTGAGAATGTGTACCAACCCTCAAGAAAAGCATAGTGTCCCGCACCTTCGATAGTAACAAGTCCGCTGTCTTTTATAAGCTCGCTCATTTTAACCCCGTCAGACAGGGGAGTAGCGTCGTCCTTATCGCCCCATATAAGCAGGGTAGACTGCTTTATTTCGGGCAGGAGATAAGTCAGATCCTCGTTTACTACCTTTACAAGCGTTGCCCTCATTACAGGCGATGCCGCAAGATAATCTGCACTGCCTCGCTTGTTCCTCATATTTTCAACTGCATCGGGAAACAGCTTTTTCATAGGTGCGGTGCTCATTACCGCTTTGCCGATTTTATATGTCCGTGTTTTGATTTTTGAGGATACGCTCTGTTTCGGCTTTATTCCCGCACTGTCCGTAAGAATTATCTTTTCGGGTGTCAGCACGGGTTTTTCACGGGTAACAGCCTTTATTATAACTCTGCCGCCGAAGCTGTGTCCGAGTACAACGGTCGGTACGATGCCGAGCTTTTTGCAGAATGTGCCGATGAAGTCAACATAATCGTCAACGCACCACGGCTTTTTCGGTTCGTCGCTTTCGCCGAAGCCCGCCATATCGGGCGCAACCACTCTCATATGAGGCGACAGCATATCGACAATATTTTTGAACAGCGTAATATTACTGCCCCAGCCGTGAAGAAGGAGAATTATCCCTCTGCCGTTATCTTCGCCCTCATCAATATAGTTTATTCTTAAATCGTTTATATCAATAAACAAGGTCATTCTTACCTTTCGGTTTGATTAAAATTAAACATCGGACGGAATTTTCACACACTCCGCCATTGTTTATTATATTATTTTTACGCTGTGATGTCAAGAAAAATAACTGTAAAGTGTTTCTGTGCGTCTGACGGGATTTTTAATCGCAATGCGATAAAAAATCCGCCGTCTGCCATCAGGCAAACAGCGGAAGGAATATATTATCGGTAAATGCGGTAAAAACGGCATTTTACCGGCTATATTGCCGTTATTCGTCTACATTCTTGAGAGCGTCGGCAAGAGGCACTTTCTTTATCTTTCTTGTAAGGGCAAGTGCGATAACGGCGAATGAGCCGATGCCGATAAGAGCGGTTTTTGCATATACCGAAACAAAAGACCTGTAGGGAAGCCAGCCCGGATAATCACGCATGAATATTACGAACAGCTGACCGAGCAGATAGTCTGACAGCGGTATGGTTACAAGCAGTGTGACAACCGTTACAATAGCGGTGGTTGCAATATATATGCCGTTTATCTCACTGTTCCTGTATCCGAGTATCTTTGCCATAGAAATGGACTGTGCGTTCTTTTCGATTATTATCTTGGACAGCAGATAGATTATCAGCACATACATTATAACACCGAAAACGACAAAGATATTCATCATATTGCCCATCGACCTTGTAAGCTGACGTGATACCTTTGTAAGATCGTCAACCGTTATCTCGGTCGCAATATAAAGGTCGTCTATATCGCTAATTTCCGACTTTGAGAAATAGCCCGTGAAATAGTCTTTATCACAGTCGAACTTTTCATTGAATGCGTCCTTGTCCATAAATACCGTAAGCGTTGACGGGTAGTAGTAAATTCCGCCCACCCTGAACTTGTATTCCTTTGAACCGAACTGTTCCCTGAGCGTTATTTCATCGCCTGCTTTGATACCGTGTTTTTCCGAGTAGGCATTTGAAATGTAAACCTCGTTGTCGCCGAGCGGCAAGTCAACGTATTTGCTGTTTTTAGCAATGCCGTAAACGGTTATTTCCTCGCTTTTGAGCGCACCCTCAATAGTTTTGAGAGTTGTTGCGGAAAACTTTTCTGCGTCCTTGTTTTCCGTTTCGACCTGAGCCTTCAGAAGATACTGGTGATCCGCAAGCAGATTGGAGGTTATCTCCTGCTGATAGTTGTCAAGCACAGGACCTAAAACAAGTCCGAACATCACAAGAACGTTACCAAGCAGTGCGCCTATAACCATCATAATGTAGTTAGGTATATTCTGGAACAGCACACGGAGTCTGAAACGCTTCATAATGCCGATTTTGGTGTTAAGCCTGAAGGCCTTTTTCTTCTTTCTGCGTGAAAGGTCATGGCGGATAAACTGAAGCGGTGACAGACTCAGCTTTCTTGTCAGCATCAACAGGTCGATAATGAATACAATTATTATCGGTATTACCGTTGTGTTTATAAATGCCTGCGGATTCCACAGCGTAACGTAGGTCGGTAGGCTGTAGCTTCCGTAATATGCGCTTGCCGCATAGTCCTTTAAAACCGTGTAGCCGAGTATGTTTCCGACAACCGCACCTGCAAATACAACCAGCATAGGAAGGGTAAGGTAATGCCTTACTATCTCCCACTTTGTATAGCCGGTAGCACGGAGCGTACCTATAACGCCTGCTTCCTTTGCGATGGTGTTTGACGTGGTTATCGCAAAGATGAATGCGATGATCACCACGATTATATAAAGGAACATCTGTACAAAGGCTGTATCGCCCTTAATATCATCGCCCGTGAAGATTATCGCCTGATTTGTATATTCGGGAATGTAGCCGGTGACCGCATTCATATATTTCGGAGCTTCTGAGGACAGCTTTTCAAGAAAGTCCTCCGACAGCTTCTTTGCCTCAGTATTATCGGCGGGACGCTCGGCATATTTCCACGAATAGACATAATGCAGCTTATCCTTCGGATATGTACCGAATGTATCTGCTGTCACTATCGCAACACCGTATTTTATCGAATCGAACATCATATCCGATGGGCTTGAAAACAGTGCGCTGTAGTCCGACAGTGCGACAAGTCCGCATATCCTGTATTCTTTGCCGTGAAGCGTCAGCTTGTCGCCGACTTTTAGGCTGTTGTTGTCAGCATACATTCTGTCGATGGCAATTTCGCTGTCGCTTGACGGAAATTCGCCGTCCATAAGGCATTCAAGGTTTATATCGGTACGCTTTTTGAATATACGCAGTGTGCTGTCGACCTCTTTGGTCGGAAATTCAACATAGAAGTTTTCGTATATCTTAGCGTCAAACCTGTCGCTGTCCTCAACAGCCTTTATAAGCTCATCATCGGCCTTTGCATAAAGCTCGAAATTACCGTCCTCTATATTGTACTTTTCAAAGCTCTCGTCATAAGCCGTTGCCATACTTCCGCCTGCAACACTCCAGCCCGATACAAAAGATACCGAAAGCGCCATGAATAAAAAGATTACAATATATTTGCCAAGCTCGTTTTTGAATTCGCTCGGCAGACGTTTAACAAGAGGATTTCTCATCGTTATCCCCCTTACCAGTCAAGATCTTCTGCGGCGATCTTGTTTTCATTGAGATAATTCTTTCTTATCATGCCGTCACGCAGCTTTATTACCCTGTCCGCCATATTTTTGATAGCGTCATTGTGGGTTACCATTACGACCATATTGCCGAACTTCTTGTTTACATCGCTTATCAGCTTGAGTATATCCTTTGAGGTCTTGTAGTCAAGCGCACCGGTAGGCTCGTCGCAAAGCAGAATATCGGGATTTTTGATTATCGCTCTGCCTATTGCCGTTCTCTGCTGCTGACCGCCCGAAAGCTGATTGGGCAATTTGTGCCGATGCTCGTAAAGACCGAGCGTTTTCAGTATTTCATCCGTGTCAAGCGGATTGTCGCTCAGATATGCACCTATTTCAACGTTTTCCTTGATGTTGAGGTTGGGTATGAGATTGTATTGCTGGAAGATATATCCGAGGTGCTTCCTGCGGTACAGCGTCAGCCTTTTCTCGTTCATATCTGCGGTTTTTTCGCCGTTTATGGCAATATATCCGCTGTCGGCACTGTCGATACCTCCTATGATATTCAGAAGGGTGGACTTGCCCGAGCCGGACGGACCGAGCAGTACGCATATTTCTCCTTTTTCGATTTCGGCATCAATTCCGTTCAGCACTTCAACACGGCTGTCGCCCTCACCGAAGTGCTTTCTTATCTCTTTGACAGTAAGAAACATTTTACATTTTTCCTTTCATATTGCTCCGTTCACACAGATTGTACAGAACTGTTTGATTAGTAATAACTAACCATATTATATATTACTAACTTAATTAGCTATGACTAACTCAAGTGCTCCACAACCGTCTTTTTCACGAATATCTCCAAAAAATATTTTATCACAATAAAACCGTGTAGTCAACAAGTCGGATGCTTAAATATTAACGATTTTCAGTTTTCATTTACTTGCGTTTTTGGGTATATAGTAGAAAAACGGTTGTGTAAACATTTTGATCTTTTATGCGGGAATTTGATAAACGGGCATTTTTAATTCTCGCTGTTCAAGTCTGCTATAAATATACACTCTGCAGCGGCTGTAAAGTCGGGAGGTGTTTTTAATTTGAAAACCGCTTGCTTTTGTGCTATACTTTATATCACCTTGTTTTTGGTTTATAAAGAAAGGAAAAGATATGACCTACGTTATGAGCGACCTGCACGGTATGTATGATAGATTCATCGCAATGCTGGAAAAGATTGATTTCTCAGACAGCGATGAACTGTTTATTATAGGCGATATAATCGACCGTGGGGAACGCCCTGTCGATATACTGGAATATGTTATGGACAAGCCGAACATCACTGTACTTCTCGGAAATCACGAGGTGATGGCAAGGGATTTCCTGCGTAGGCTGACCGCTGAAATTACCGATGGAAATACATCTTCTTTTGATAATGATTTTATGGTTGAACTTGCTATATATAAACATAACGGCGGTATTCCGACTATAAACCGGCTCCTTGCATTGCCGCCGGACAAGCAACAGCGTGTACTTGATTTCATCGATAGCCTTTATGCTTATGAAGCGATAGATATAGGAGATAGTACATTTGTTCTTGTACACGCAGGACTTGGAAATTTCCGAAAAGATAAGAAGATATCCGAGTACTCTCTTTACGAATTGCTTGAACTGCGTCCCGACTATGAACGGCAATATTTTGACGATGACAGCGTTTACATCGTTTCGGGACATACTCCTACAAAGCTGATAAGCGGCAAGTGGGAAATATATCACTCTCACAATAATATAGTAATCGACTGCGGAGCGGCTTTTGGCGGAAGGCTTGCGTGTCTCAGACTTGAAGATATGGCTGAATTCTATGTGTGATAGTATTATCGGCATCGAAACAGCCGCTTGATATAAAAACGGATAAGTGATATAATGATATTATCAAACAGCCCTTACGGACGGAAAAGAGGAAAAGATGAAAATAGCGGTAACTTATGAGAACGGACAGATTTTTCAGCATTTCGGCCATACGGAAATGTTCAAGGTGTACGAGGTCGAGGATAACAGCATCAAAAGCGAAAGCATTATCCCCACGCTCGGCAGCGGACACGGAGCGCTTGCAGGCTTCCTTAAGCTGAACAATGTCGATACACTTATCTGCGGAGGAATAGGCGAGGGAGCAAAGAATGCGCTTGCCGATGCGGGAATCAAGCTGTACGGCGGTGTTACGGGCGATGCGGACAGTGCGGTAAAGGCTCTGCTTTCGGGAACGCTTGAGTTTAATCCTGCAGTACATTGCTCACACCATGACGGCGGTCATAATCATGGCGAGGGTCACACCTGCGGTGAGCACGGCTGCAAGCATTGAGCAAAACCATAATCGTATAAGTAAACCGCTGTCCGTTTATAAGCGAACAGCGGTTTTCTGCATCTTTTTTCTGTATCTTGCGGTATCATTACTGATACATTATATCGTCCTTGTTGAATTTCTGCGTATATCCGAAATAGTAGCCGAGATGCGTTGCTACCGGTATACCTGCGTAGCACAGCATATAGATGAACGGCACGAATATATCCATAGAATCAATTGTGTTTTCGGGAACTATCATCAGCGACAGAGGATAGACAAGACCGTCTATTATCCTGTGTACGAATGTCATATCGAAATACCATCCGCACAGCTTGTCAAGAAGCAGGAGCAGTGACGGTACGAACATTATCACCATAAGGATTATGCCGATAAGCACCCATTTGCTTTCCTTTGGCGGCTCTGCCTTGTGAAGTCTGACATATTTCTGCTCTCTGTCGCCGTCACGGTATCCTGCCGTGAACATCAGCGAATAGAATATAATAAGCGTAAGTATAAATGCTATCACCTTGAAAAACTCAAAATTCATAAACGGCGCTGTTGAAACAGTAACGATAGTGCAGAGAAGATTTCCGAACACCATAAATAAGAGTCCCGATAAAAGCAGTTTGAAAAACGGTTGTCTGCCTGATTTACTGTAATAGTCCATAATTATTCTCCTTGCACGGTCGAACTGCCGACCTCTGTATCATTTACCTTGTTGTCTGTCAGAATGTTCTTCAGCACTTCTTTTGCACGCTTTTGATATTCTTCCGATTTTGTGTAGCTTACCATACCCGGTTCTTCACGTCTTACTGAGAACGCAAGCGTATCAGGACAGGAATTTTCCCACTTTGCGTCATACACAAATCCCGTATCCTTAAGATCTATCCTGAGCTTGCCGTTATATTCGGGCATTTTGAGAGCCTTGCCTATATCGCTGAACATATTTTCATACGTCAACGCTATCGTATTCTCGTCGGGGTCGTAGTCCTCCGTTGACGTTTCGCCGGTAAGCAGATCGGCGTCGCATATATACAGCTCAGCAACGCCACGCTCTATTTCACCGTAGAATTTGGCTGTGTTTGACTGGATATACTGCATATTGCCGGACTTTGTGAGATCTATGCTGTAAACCGCAACGTGAACATATCCGTTGCCGTCAAAGTCGGGACAGTATTTTTCAAGCGCAAGCTCAATATCGTTGACCTTCTGATAAAGGCCCGGAGCTTTTGACGTATCCGATACCGCAAGTATAACGGTCAGATCGGGCTGTTCACGGGTGACTGCCTGATACACAAGGAAAAATCCTACAGCCGCAAAAAATGCGCCTGCCGCAACAAACCATTTATTGCGGAAGAAAAAGTTGTCGATTTTCTTGACAACAGTCTGCTTTTCGGGCTGTTCGTGAACATCCTGCTCTATAACTTCGCTCTCGCTGATAATTCCTTGCTTCAGCTTGAGAAGCTCTCTTTTTTCATCACTTTCTTTTGACATCGGAAACCCTTCCTGAATTTCGTTTTCTGAAGTTCATCATAATTTTAGTTCTGCTTGTAATATACGCCGTCATACAGATTCTTTACAAACTGCATGGCATTGCGTTCACTTTCATCGTCCGTACAGCGTACCGCAACATAGATTTCCGTTGAGTAGATCTGCATTCTTTTGCCGTATGCCGTGTTTTTGAGATTTATAAGATAACCGCTCTCGCCGGTTATTTCGGACAGATCGCTGAATATCTGCTGCCCGTAGGCGTTTTTGAAGCTGTTATAAGTGTCCTTAAGATTGCTCTCCTTGCCGATAAATACCTGACATTTACCGTTTTTTATCTGGTCGAAAAGATCCACGTCACCGAGATATTGATCCGGTACGCCCTGATCTATGGTTACGTTATGCTCGCCGTTTTTATCAAAGTCCGGAGTATAAGCCGACATTCCTTCTTCAAATCCTGTGCGGACAGACATAGCGTAATTTCCGAGGCTGTAAATTGTAATATCCGGCTTTTTCTTTACAAAGAACTCCGCATAGATAACCGCTGCGAGCGCTATCAGCAAAATACCGACAACTATCATAACCTTATGGTACCAAAGAAAATTCTTCGTTTTTTCTCCCGGAGTCTGCGCCATTCGCACATCATAGCCGGTTTCTTTTATATTGCTGTCCTTTTCGTCAACAAGCCCCTGCTTCAGCTTGAGAAGCTCTCTGCGGTCCTTGTCGCCGTTATCGTAATTTTCTGCCATCCGTATGCCTCCGTAACCGACCGTGTGAAACTGATTGATTGTATAATTAAAATATGAATATAATATGAACGTTACCGTAAACGCCGCATTTATTCAGTATAGCACATTAAAGACGATTTTTCAAGAACAGCCCGTCAGAAAGTAATAGCCTGTTATTCTGAATAAATATGACGCATTTCTTAAGAATTTTGAATTAAAGGTTGACAATCGGAATTATATTTAGTATAATGTAAACGATTTTTTTAATGGTAATTATTTTGGCAGATTTTGCGAAAGGATTTAAAGATGAAAAAATTAACGGCAATATTCATGAGTGCTGTTATGTGCTTTTTGTTTGCAGGCTGCAGCAATGAAACGGCACAGAGCAGTGACGGACAGGTATCGTCAGACAGCGTAAGCTCAGCAGCGGTTGAGATTCCTAAGCCCGATGGCTTCAAGGTTGAAGGAACAAAGCTGATAGACGGTTACGGCGAAGAATTTGTAATGCGTGGAGTAAACCATGCTTATACCTGGTTTAAGAGCGATACAGACACTGCGCTTGAGGGTATAGAATATATCGGCTCAAATACGGTTCGTCTTGTACTCTCCGACGGCGATCAGTGGGATAAGGTCACAAGAGCCGAGCTTAAGAGCCTTATCAGAAAATGCAAGAAGAAAAACCTTATAGCCGTACTTGAAATACACGACGGCGCAGGTAAGGATGAGGTTTCCTATCTTGAACACGCAGTGGATTACTGGATAGAAATGAAGGATCTGCTTAGCGAGAACAAGGCTTACGCTATCGTCAATATAGCTAACGAGTGGTACGGAACATATAACGATCTTGAAACGTGGCGTGACGCTTATATCAATGCCGTAAAGAAACTGCGTGACGCAGGAATAGAGAATACGCTGATAGTCGACAGTGCAGGCTGGGGACAGTGTGCAGACAGCGTTCTCAAATACGGAAACGAAATATTGAAGGCCGACAAGGACGCCAACACGATGTTTGCGGTACATATGTATGGTACGGCAGGTAAGAATGAAGAAACTGTAAAGAACACGATAGATACAGCTATAAAGAACAACATCTGCCTGCTTATCGGCGAGTTCGGCTGGAAGCATTCGGACGGTAATGTGGCTTATGATACTATCATGCAGTATTCGACAGAGAAGAATATCGGATACCTTGCTTGGTCGTGGAAGGGTAACAGCGATGATGTAAGCTATCTTGACATTTCTCGTGACTGGGCAGGTGTCGATCTCACTACCGAGTGGGGCAAGCCGCTCGTTGAAGGCGAGTACGGCATAAAGAAAACATCAAAGACCTGTTCCGTTTATACAAAGTACGCTTCAGATGATACAAGCAGTGACGATGAAGCCACAGAATAATATCACGGTATAAAACGGTTATAGAAAATATACGCAGAAAAATTATTCGCAGAGCGGTTTTTAAAAGCTCTGCGAATTAATTTTTACAGCATTTTTCAGGGAAAATCATAAGGAGAAAATATGACCCACACTGTAACAGTCGGCGACAGAAAAATAACCTATGAGCTAACACGGAAAAAGGTAAAGAATATAAACCTCAGGATAAAGCCCGACGGCACAGTTCACGTTTCGGCTTCAACCGCTGTTACAATAGCTGTGATTGAGCGTTTTATAAGGGAAAGAGCCGATTTTATACTCGGTGCAATTGATAAATTCAATGCAAAAAACGAGAACAGAAAAATCCTTTTTGTCAGCGGCGAAAAGCTATCGCTTCTCGGCACACAGCATATCCTGTATGTAAAAAAAGGCATCAGAAATTATGCTGCGGATTCTGACGGAAATATAAAGCTGTATGTTACCGACACCGATGATTACGAGTTGAAATATAAGACATACATAACGTGGCTCAGGTCGCAGTGTCTGCCTCTTATGGCACTTCTTTGCAAAAGAGCCTTTGACGAGCATTACGGAAAGCTGGGTATAGATTTTCCCACAATAAAGGTCAAGGATATGCGTTCACGCTGGGGAAGCTGTATACCGTCAAAGAAGATACTTACGTTCAACGTTCATCTTATGGAATATCCTCTGCCGGCGGCGGAATATGTCGTTGCCCACGAGCTCACACACTTTTTGCAGGCAAACCACAGTGCAAGGTTCTATGAAGAGCTTGCAAGGTATATGCC
>OJKW01001154.1_pt1 | contig 15859 bp, 16 predicted proteins | sample 1596591 | NCBI WGS metagenome assembly OJKW01 (sample SAMEA4350166, study PRJEB24818) | metagenome | biome: human; feature: gut; material: faeces | place: Denmark | collected 2013-09
CCGAGAGCGCCGCGGCTCACCCGCACCAAATTGCCGGCGGAGAGCTTGCGCAGAATCTGGTAGGCAAACTGATTGGGGATCAATTCCGTTTCCGACATCTCGGCCACCGAATGCTTCTCCCCGTCCATCAGCACCCGCAAAATGCGCAGCGCGTAGTCCGTCTCTTTGGTGATGATCATGCTCCACATCCTCTTTTCGCTTGCTTGTTAATACCATAATATCAATCTTGATAAATTTTGTCAAGATAGTTTCAAAAAAAATATCGCTTTATTACAGACCGCCCCAGCCCGGGTCAGCTTCGCTTTCCATTCAGCGAAAAGCCATGTTCCTTACAATTATAGAAGCCGAAAAAGCTGTGCCGTGGCAGTCCGCCGAAAGCAGAAAAGACTATGCCTGAAAACCAGAAAGCGGAGAAATTGGTTGGGGCTCGCAGGGGTCGCCCATCCAAGGCGGATGAGGCGATCCCTGACAAGCCTAAGCCATCCAACCGAAACAAGCAATAAAGTGCGTGCTTTTCATTTTATTTATGCCGATCATTCTTGGGAGACAGTAGAAAAATTTCCATTGTTATTGACATGATGTGCGTTACAGAGTAAAGTATTCATCAAGACTGATTCGCAATAAAGAATATCATGGTCGTTCCGTGATCGAGGTCGTTATGATAAAAGGAAATGTAAAAATAGATCGCAAAAATCTCATCAGCATCCTGCAAAGCTGCCTTGTGCTGATTTTGGTGATCCTTGTCGCTCTGATGATGGTCGAGATCGGCAACCTGAAGGGCACGGCCCGCGTCATCAATTATGCCGGGCTGGTGCGCGGAGACACGCAGCGGGCGGTAAAGCTGGAGATCACAGGCACCCGAAACGATGAGTTGATCGCGTATTTAGACGATATCTTAAGCGATCTGACATCCGGAGAAGGGCACTACGAATTGGTAAAGCTCAAGGACGCGGCCTATCAGGAAAGGCTGGACAGCCAGCGTGCCTACTGGGAGCGGCTCAAGGCGGAGGTCGCGGCGGCCAGACAGCGTGGATATGAGAACACCCAAATCGTTGCCATGAGCGAGACCTATTTTGAAATGGCGGACGAAACGGTGTCTGCCGCGGAACACTATTCAGAAAAGATCGCCATGAAGATCCGCACTATTGAGATCCTCTCGGCACTGGATATGCTGTGCCTGGTGATCCTGATCATGCTCCAGACCGCCATGGCACTGAAAATGGCCCGGAAAAACCAACTGCTGGAGCAGAAGGCATACATCGACATCCATACCGGCCTGCCCAACAAAGGCTCCTGCGAGGAGCTTCTCAACAACAGGGAAATTCTCCGGGAGCCTACGGCCTGCGTCATATTTGACCTGAACAATCTGAAAACCGTCAACGATACGAGGGGTCATTCGGCGGGTGACCAACTGATCCTGAGCTTTGCCCGGCTTTTACGCCGGGTGATCCCGGAAAAGCATTTCGTGGGCAGATACGGCGGCGACGAATTTATGGCGGTCATTTACCATACGGACCGGCAGGAGGTGGAAGGCATACTGGACAGTCTGCGCAGGGAAGTCGACGCTGCAAACCGTGACGGCAATCAGCTTCCTCTCAGCTACGCCTACGGTTGGGCGATCTCCGCCGATTATGAAGACTGCATCATGCAAACGCTGCTGGACAAGGCCGACTATTGCATGTACGAAAATAAGCGAGCCTACTACGCCACCCACGACCGGAGAGCGCCCAGGTCATAAGGCTCTTTTCAAACGAAAAACAGCAAGAACGAATTCGTCGCCACTATTGCGAAAAAAGCCTGGCCTGACGAAGAAAGGACAGGGAGGCGGCACTGAACGTCCACGTCGCAGTTGTGATGGAGGTACTGAAGGCTGGTGGCAGCGTGCAGTTCATTAGCTTCGTTAGCTTTGAGGTGAAGGGGTGCGCTGCCCGATCTGCCGGTTCGATGGTTTGCTGTACAGGAAACTCACCAGCAGGTACTTTACGATGAACGCTGGGGCGAGGGGCGGACGACTATCTTCTTTGCTGCACAACTGCACCATTTTCTCATACACGGACGGTAGATCCAGCACTGCCTCACATTTCCGGAGGATGGTCTCCTGCTGCATTAGATACTCGATTAATCCGCCAAGCTGATCTGGCCATTGCTGTAACGATACATAGCTGCCCTCCAGGTACAAGGTTTTTGCTGGATTTTTTCCAGTTCTCTTGCTCCAATTATACCACAGATTGGCCTCTATGGATTGAAATATAAGGCTTTTTCTTTTATTCAGTGCATATTAAGTTAGGATGTGCAGTAGATGCTCCATTTTAGCGTTTATCTGGAGATTGCCAAAGGATAAATAGAAGCAGTATTATGATGAGCAGCTTGCCGCAGAAAAGCAGCGCACCGAGCGTGTGCCCAAGCGCATTTTGACCGAGGAAGAAATGTCGGCTCTGTCCGATCGGCTGATGCAGGGTAGTGCGGTTGGGTGACTTAGGAGAAAGAAAAAAGAGACCTCATCTCGTTGAAAATCAAATTTCAAAATCATTAAAGGAGCTATTCAAATGAAACGAAATCAGAATTTCGACCTTAATCACTCTCAAAAAGCGCTTTCCTGCCGCTACAACATGGACACCAACCGGGTGGAAACCCGATTTGAAGATGGCACAACCCTTTCCATTGATTGTATCGCCATTGAGGACGAGTACGGCAATACCCCGGCACAGCGAGCTGAACTTGATTGGCTGCTATACAACAATCCGCTGGAGTACGCACGGATGGTGCTGAGCGGGGAGATAGAGCACTACCTCACGCTCGGCTGTGACCATGGCAAACTGAAAGACTAACCTCTAAATAGGCCAAACAACCCGCTACTTGCAGTCGCTGCAAATGGCGGGTTGTTTGCTTATTTTAAGTTTTTCCTTTGCTCATAGTAGTGCAAAATCAATGTAGTGCAAAATCAATGGCCCAACGGTCAAAGAAATCACAAATATCAGGCAAATCTACTGGTTTCTTATAAATGTCATTCTAAAATTCAATGGATTTTGCTATTTCTAGCACTTGTTTTTTCGACACGAAAGTCGATTTAACCCTATATTTTATGTATCTCTCGATGATTTCAAGTTTGCCATTTTGGGGGCTTGATTATTGAGAAAATTCTAAATTCCAAAAAGGTCTATCATTTTCATCAATCGCATCGTTATTGAGAATAAGCACTGCACCACCACTTAACAGAGGAGGCAGCTGTAAATAGCTTATATTATTTATTGAGAAAATGAAACGCTATTGCAACAGTTGAATACTGTATATTTTATCAAATTGATACGGATCTGATAGCAACACCTTACCGTTTGATATCACAAGAATGCTTTCGCCTTCTTTAAGATACGACAACTGAAGATTTCCTTTCAAGTAGTTTGATGCGCCATAAATTATATAATTGTCATCCGTATCATATAATTGATTTTTTGCAGTCGCATAAATACAATTGTTCTTCAGGTCAACTTCTTCAATTATAAGTTCCGATTTTTTTCTTCCGAATGTATTCGATTGAAATAGAATGCAGAGAACCACTGCCACAAATGCTATGCCAACCATAATCTTCCGTTTGCATTTCATTTTATCAACCTCTGTATGAAAGGAACAGCGTATAAAGCGATTGTGTTATTCTCAATGCCCCTGTATAAGAAGTTGGATATGAAGAACCATCAATTGTGCTTCCATCTTTATGGATTCCGATAGCTACATACCCAGCTCCAGAAATATATTCTACAAGAGGACCACCACTAAAGCCACCTGTCAAATCCCAATCGCCCTTGAGATATTTTGAAGTCTGACTTCTAATATACCCAGAAGATTTACACATCCGATATCTCGCATCGGCACCATTTATTTGGCTCGGATAGCCATAAGCATACACCAACTGTGATGATGAATAATTGCTAGACTGCCAATGTAACCCAAGCCATCCCGTTTTCGTTCCTAAATTATTCTTGAGCGTAATAATCGCCCAATCCTCCGAACTTGTTCCAGCAAGATAAGAATCACTAACAATCATCGAACTTGCCGATACATTTTCGCTTCCAAAAGGTTTACTATTATCAGATCGAGCAGGTGCGACATTTACCGACTTAACGTAGGCTTTTTCCTTTATACTGTATAGATTATGTGCTGCTGTTGCAAGTGCATTAGGCCCAATCATAAATCCAGAACCATAATTTGTCCCTCCATTATTGGTCGTTATCTGTAGGCATACCGTACTACAATATGGTGTTGCCGTTGGATTATCAACAACAGTGATATCATTGCTTCCGATAATCGCATACAGATCGGATAGATCAATATCCGAAATCTTTCCATTTGGAAAATAGCCTGCAGTTGTCTCTCCATCCGTGAAGGAATTGGTTTCAACTATAATTTCCTCTATAGATTCTTCTTTTGTATCAAAATCGTATCTATGGTATCTCTCGATATGAGATTTGCTTCCATCACTTTGATTATCTGCAAAAGCAGTCAGCCCAGAGTTAAGCTCCATTGAAGAAAGAGCCACAATCCCACTTGCTTTCAAAAAAATTCTACGAGATATTTTTTCACTAGCTATTTTAATTTTCCTTCTTTACTTTTAGAGTATACACAAGATTTCTTATACATCAGTTGCTCTGCATTGGAAACACCTCCGTAAAATTTTTCATACGTTAGAGCCATCCTTATTTTAGATTTCAACTTTTACTTTCGCAAAAAAATAAATACCACTGATTTTTTATCCAATAGCCGTGCTAAGATTTATCTCTATGGGATTCAACACATGCGTCTGCTGGCACAACCAAGCCCAATTGTTCACTGTAGTAGTAAACAAGTCGTCATAGTTGTTGTCATATGCAAAATCAAATGTGTCATGAACGGTAATCAAGTAATACATTATAGAATTACCAATCATGAAGCCTGTTCCAGAGGTGCTTACCCTATGCAATGCATAGAATAAATCTGCATTATCAGACTTTTGAATTGTAAAAGACCAACTTCCTCCACTAAAATCTTTCAAGCCACTATTAAGTACTTTGTTTTTATAATTATTAAAAACTGTTGTCGTGTTTAACTTGTCAAGCAATGGCGTCGAAGAATCCGTCACACTCTCAGAATAGTCAATATTATATACAGAGAATTCAACCATAAGAGCCGCACATTCATATCCCTTATCCCGTGCAATTTGCGCAGCTGCCAACCATGCAAGCTGTGTATTATTTAACAAATTTCCAGATGCACGTGTTTGATCTTCATCTTTCATCTTATCGATAAACTTATTTAATTCATCTATCGACATTCCCGAAAAATCAACATGATACTTATCATTCATGCTTTGAATAACAGGATTGCTAGCTTTACGGCTGCTTATGTTAGCAGCATAAGACACAGTATTTATCGAAAACAAAAAACACACTGAAAGAATTAATGATACGAACCTCTTCATAACGAACCTCCTTAAATTCTGTACTCTACTATATAAATTGTGTGCTTCTCATCATCCCAGACAACGAGACTAAAATTCACATCTTCAGAATGTAAAAGCAATGTATTCATTTCGGCTTCCGAGCGTAGTTCCTTATGCTGACTATTATCATAAAGAAAAAAATTTCCACTTGCAATTTCAGGAATCACAAAATCTAATCCAAAATATGACGACACATTTTTTAATATAGAAGATATGGTTGGAGAATCATTAATTTTCTCCCATGAATCGAGTTGATGAATAATTTTGGCTGCATCCACATCGTAGTATACCGCTAACATTATCCCATCATTTTGCAATCCGCCATAAGCCTCATATATCAACGATTCAGAGTATGTTGCTTTTCCAATTTTGAATTGTTTCAAATAATCTCGTTTTTCATATTTGCTTTTTCTTCCAAGCATAAAGCCCAAAAGCAAGCACAGTGCGACTATAGCTAGGTATCGGATAACTCGCGTTGGTCTCGCCTTTATAATTACCTCACACCTTTCTAACTTGCTGAAATATATAACAAACTCCACTTATCTACTGGTACTTCCGGTAATGGTTTCGCTCCGTCCATCGGAATAGCTAAAGGTCGCAGAATACTCAAGCCTATAAGATTTTCCGGGCTTAGTGTTAAAGCTACTGCTCACCATGCAGGTTGAGGTCGTGCTGCTGTTTGAGCAGCTACTTACTTTTTGCCATGTTCCAATTGTCCCCTTTTCATAGAGAACGCCTGAAACGCTGATTTTCTTTACTCCAGTTCGAGTCTGGGCATCAACCTGATAGTATGTTTGGTAAATAGATCCGTTGACCGTACTATCGCCTACATACCGTTCAGACTTTTCAGCGGCCATTGCGGTGCAGGCAAAGCTCAAGAGAATCACCGCTGAAACAACAATGGACAACAAACGCTTTTTCGACATAGACATACACCTCCGTTTTTTTGCTCCCATCAAGAGCCTTTGTATAATCAACGCAATTCGCATTCGCTTCGTTTCAATTTTCAGGAGAAAATTTTTCAAATTTTCCATCTTTGTAAGTTCAGACAAAAAGAAAGCCAGACATTTGTGAACTCTCACAAGTGTCCAGCTTTCTTAACGGATACCTTCCGCAATTTTCATAATCTCATCGTATGGAATGTTTCCCATAACGGTATGTGTAATCCCCCGATGTTCCCAACTTAGAGTATAAACATTCTTTCCATGTTCATCCGTACTGGTTCCAAGTACACCATCTGCTTCTCCGACCTTTACGGTTTCGTACACTGTATGCTCATTATCAAACAGGGACTGCTGCCCTGGCTGGATAATTGAGCAACGGACTGTGTAGCTTTCCTCTGTTTCTTTTGACGAGTAAACATGTAAAAAGTTTTCTGCTCGCTCAAATTTCTGCACATCGTCCATTTCAAAGCCGTTCGGCACATAATGGTCGCTGTATCCATCCGGGAGCCACTCCAGCGGTTCGCCATCCACCTGATAAGTCAGCTGCATCTCAATGGGCAGAAATTTTTGAATCATCGTATAGACTGCCCTGCGGAAATCAGCGCTGACCGCAAGAGCACCAACCGTCAGCATTACGAGTGTCAATGCCGCAATTAGTACTCGTTTCAACACTGGGTGGTGCTTTTTCTTCTTTAAGGCCTCTGTCATTCGTTCGTCCCATTGGGACGTATCTGGGTAGATTTCCTCAAACTGCTTTGGCGTTGGAAGCGAATCCAGTTCTCTTTGCGCATCTGCACGAAGTGCCATCATCAAAGCCGCATCAAATGAAATGTCTGTCCGCTCACTCATGGCTGTTCATCTCCTTCCATAATAGTTTTCGTCCTCGAAAGAGCCGTGTTCGTACCACTTCATCCGTTAATCCCAGCGATTTTGCAATCTCACGGTTTGTATATCCCATTGCCAAAAGGCGTAGCGGATCACGGTACATCGGTTTCATTTGGCCAATCAGTTCTGTTAGACGTTCAATGTTATCGGTGCTAACTGCTGCATCATCCGGCACCGGAGCGGCATCTGGTTCGTTTGGGACATCTTCCAGCAATTCTTCTCGTTGTTTGCGAAGCATATCATATGCACGGCTTCTACTACAACTAACGAGATAAGCAGCGAGTTCGTGACAGTTTTCTCGATGAATTTTAGAAAAATTTTTTGCAACGTACAAAAATACCTCTTGTAGCACATCCTCTGCCAGATACGAATCATCCATGATTTTGTAAGCGGTATGGTAAACCAGCCGTTTGTATGTATTGTACACCTCGGTAAAATCTTCTTCAAAGTTTCGATCATCAAGCACACTTAGATATAACGCAAGCAACGCAGTCACCTCTATTCACATTGATTGTGTGTAGTGTACCACGAACCAATAAAAATGTCGAATACAACCAACTTTTGAAAAGGAGCGTGATGCCATTGACTCAACCCAAAACTGACCTTGCCTACCTCCGCAGCGAGAAAGCCAAAGCGGAGCAGCAGCTTCGCTACTACAAGCACCGTGAGAAAATTCTGGAACATCAGATACCGGAGTTGACCCGAAAAGCCCGTGTGCATCGTCTGTGTACCCGTGCCGGAATGCTGGAAAGTTTTCTGATTGCACCAGAAGATCTCACCAACGATCAGGTGATGGAGCTGCTGAAAATTGCATTCCGTCAACCAGAAGTTGCGCTGGCTCTTGCAAAGATGATTCACGACCTGCACGAGAGCCGCAGCGTTCCGAACCCTTTAGAATAAAGGGCGCAATTATACACCGTTCCGGTGAAATTGCGGTCTTGCAGACGGCTCGATGAAATCGAAGCTGGCGTTTGTGCGCCAGCCCGATTCCATCCCAAGGAAAACTGCATTTTCCTTGCGCTGCTTTGCAGCTATCCTTTTGCGGCTCCCGCCTGAGATCGAAGCGCATAGCACTCCGTTCTAAGGCGGTGAGCACAACCGAATACGATTCCAGACCGTTCACCAAGAGCAATCTTGCTGGGCGGTCTTTTTGTTTGGGGGTGATGCCTATTCCGTGTCCGCATTTCAAAATTACCATCGTCAAACGCAGCCAAGGGCAGTCCGCTGTTGCCGGGGCCGCTTACCAGAGCGGCGAACGGCTGTTCAGCGAGTACGACCAGAAAACGAAATTCTACAACAAGAAGAAAGAGCTTGTCCACGCCGAGATCATGCTGCCGTCCCATGCGCCGCCCGGATATGCAGACCGGGCGACCCTCTGGAACGCCGTGGAAGCCGTGGAGAACCAGTGGAACTCCCAGCTTGCCCGGCGCATCGTGCTGGCATTTCCGGTGGAGGTGCCGAAAGAACAATATCTCTCCATGATAAAAGAATTTTGTCAGGAGCAGTTTGTTTCCAAAGGGATGATTGTCGATTTTGCTATCCACGACAAGGGAGATGGCAACCCACACGCCCACATTCTGCTGACGCTCCGGGCAATGGACGAACACGGCAAGTGGCTTCCAAAAGCCCGCAAGGTCTACGACCTTGACGAGAACGGTGAGCGCATCCGGCTCCCTTCCGGGAACTGGAAGTGCCACAAGGAAAACACGGTGGACTGGAACGACCAGAAGTACGCCGAGGTCTGGCGGCATAGCTGGGAGACCATCACCAACCGCTATCTGGAAGCTGCTGGCAGACCAGAACGTGTTGACCTGCGCTCCTTTGAGCGGCAGGGCATCCAGCAGATACCGACCGTCCATCTCGGCCCCGCCGCACACCAGATGGAAAAGCGTGGGGTGGAAACCTTTCTCGGCAACCTGAACCGGGATATTCGTGCGGCCAACAGCCTGATGCAGTCCATCCGCAGCGCAATTCGTGGGCTGCAACGCTGGATCGCAGACCTGACTGAAAAGAAGCAGATTCTTCTGGACGCTCTGGAAAAGGCAAAGGAGCCCACGCTTTCTGATTTGCTGGTGGACTACTTCAACCTCCGCAACGAGCAGCGCAGCGGTTGGTCTGGCAAGGCAAAACTGAAATGCACTGTCCGGGACTTTGAGGAAGTCAAACGGGCGGTGGACTACCTGAAAGCTCATTCTCTGGACACCGTTGAGGACTTGAACCAAGCCATTGACAGCTTAAACCAGACCGCCGCCCCACTCCGCAGGCAGTTGAAGCAGAACGAAAACCGTATGCGGGCAATCGCCCAGATCAAGGACGCTGCCACCGTCCATGCCAAGCTGAAGCCCATCCATGATACCTTTATCAAGAAGAACTTCAAGCTGACCAAGGACGCTTATGCCGCCCAGCACAAGGAGGAGCTTGACACCTTTAATAAAGCTGTCCGCACCCTGATGAAACTGAACGGCAGCACAGCGGTGAATTTTTCGGCATTGGATGCCGAATTTTCTGCGCTGCAATCGAGCAGCGCAGAGCTGCGCACCCAACTGGAAACCTTGCAGCCGGACATCTCTGCCCTGAAAAATATCCGCAAGTATATTGACATGGTGCTGAATAAGCAGCAGCTTTCCGCACCGGGCGGCAAGACCCCGGAGAAGGAATCGGTGCTGAAAAAGCTGGAAGACGCCAAGGCGGTGCAGACCACAAAGAAAACGGAAACGAAAAATCACACACAGGAGATTTAAGGAGGGAGCAGCATGACCTACACCCAAGCCCAGATTGACAAAGCCAATGCGGTGGATCTGGAAAAATTTCTCCGGGCACAGGGCGAAACGCTGGTGCGCAGCGGAAAAGAGTACCGCTGGAAAGCCCACGACAGCCTGACCGTCTGCGGCAACAAATGGTTCCGGCACAGCCAGAGCAAGGGCGGCTTTCCGGTGGATTTCGTGATGGAATTTTACGGCAAGTCCTTCCCCGAAGCGGTGCAGATGCTGACCGGAGGGCCGGGCGAAGCCCAGCCGGAGGCTGACCCCGCCCCCTCTCCGGCGTTTCGCTTGCCGCTGCGGAACGTCACCAACGCCAACATCCTGAACTATCTGACACAGGAACGGAAACTCAGTCCCTCGCTGGTGAACTTCTTCATCGCCGCCGGAGATATTTACGAAGACGCCGCCCACCACAACGTGGTCTTTGTGGGGCGGGATGCAGACGGGCGTCCCCGCTACGCAAGCAGCCGTGGGATTCGGGAAAAGTTTCGGCAGGATGCAGCCGGTGCAGAAAAGGCATTTGGCTTTGCCCATCGCGGCACCGACAAGCAGTTGCTGGTCTTTGAAGCCCCCATCGACCTGCTGTCCTTCATCGAACTGTTCCCGAAAAACTGGCAGCAGCACAATTATCTGTCGCTGGGCGGGGTGTCGGGCAAGGCGCTGCGGCAATTTTTATCGGAACGCCCGGATGTGGAGCGGGTGTTCCTCTGTCTGGATGCCGATAAAGCCGGAGAGGATGCCTGCAAGCGGCTGGCGGGACTGTTGCCGGACACGGTGAGCGTGACCCGCATCCAGCCCTGCATGAAAGACTGGAACGAAGTTTTGGTGCACCGGGCAGAGATTCCAAACCGCAATTATTTCAAAAGCATCGTGCTGAAAGAGCCGTCAAAAGCGGAAACGGTGAAGATCATCCGCATGAGCGATGTGGAGCTGACCCCGGTGGACTGGCTCTGGAAACCGTATCTGCCGTTCGGGAAGTTGAGCGTGCTGCAAGGCAATCCGGGTGAGGGCAAAACCTATTTTGCCATGCACCTTGCCGCTGCCTGCACCAACGGAAAGCTGCTGCCCAACATGGAACGGCTGGAACCCTTCAATGTAATCTACCAGACCGCAGAGGACGGTCTGGGCGATACGGTCAAGCCCCGCCTGATTGAAGCGGGTGCAGACCTTGACCGGGTGCTGGTCATTGACGACAGCGATGTGCAGCTGACGCTTTCGGACGAACGAATTGAAAAAGCCATCATCGAGAATAACGCCAAACTGGTCATCATCGACCCGATTCAGGCGTATCTCGGCGCCGATGTGGACATGAACCGGGCGAACGAAGTCCGGCCCATCTTCATGCGGCTGGGACAGGTAGCGCAGCGAACAGGCTGCGCTATTTTGTTGATTGGGCACCTGAACAAGGCTGCCGGAATGCAGAGCCTGCAGCGGGGTCTCGGTTCCATTGACATTGCCGCTGCCGTGCGCAGCGTCATGTTTATCGGCAAACTGAAGCACGACCCAATCATGCGAATCCTGACCCATGAGAAAAGCTCCCTTGCCCCGCCGGGCGTGTCGTTGGCATTCTCTCTGGGGGACGAGGGCGGTTTCCGCTGGGTCGGCGAGTACGACATTACCGCAGACGAAATGCTGTCCGGCATCGAGCCGCAGCGTGAAACCAAGACCCAGCAAGCCAAAGACCTGATCTGCACCCTTCTTGCCGGAGGAAAGCAGGCGCTCAGCGAGGACATCGACAAGGCGGCTCTGGAAAGGGGCATCCCCGGCCGAACTGTCCGGGATGCCAAGCGTGAACTGGGCGATGCTCTGAAAAGCAAGATCGTGGAAGGCCGCAAAAAGGTCTTTTGGATGGAATAAGCCATTTGGCTGGCAGAAAATTTTGGCTGGCAAGAAAATCATGGTACCCCCACAGTTGCCAGTCTGCCAGCCAAATTCGGAAAATGACGATTTAAGGAGGAATTGAATGGAAAATGTGAAAGTGCCCGAAAACAAGAACGCCCCTTTCATCAAGCGCACCATCAATGGTCAGGAATTTACCGTTCTGATTCACTTCCGTGCCGGATGCCGTGAAAAGGCACAGGATAAGGTAAAAAGGATGCTGCGTTCTGATGTGCAAAACGCCGAACTTTCTGCCTGATTCGTAGAAAGTATTAAATTACTGTTGACATTTAGTTTCTGGCAAGACGGCTAAGTCGATCCTTATTTCCTGCGGTGCCCGTTTATCTCCATTCGACATTCAGGAAGTTCGGGATGCCACCATGTATGATGAACTGGAACTCGACAAGCTGGGCGACCGGAAAACGGCATTGTTCCTGATTATGAGTGATACCGACAGTACATTCAACTTCTTGATCTCTATGATCTACACCCAGCTTTTCAATCTGCTCTGCGACAAAGCCGATGATGTGTACGGCGGTAAGCTGCCCATCCATGTGCGGTGCCTCATTGATGAGTGTGCTAACATCGGTCAGATTCCACAACTGGAAAAACTGGTGGCCACTATCCGCAGCCGTGAGATCTCGGCGTGTCTGGTCTTGCAGACCCGCAGCCAGTTGAAAGCCATCTACAAGGACAATGCGGATACCATCGTGGGCAACATGGACAGCCAGATTTTTCTCGGCGGCAGCGAGCCTACCACCCTGAAAGATCTTGCCGAAGCACTCGGTAAGGAAACCATCGACAGCTACAACAATTCTGATACCCGTGGCAATAGCCCAAGCTATGGCACCAACTATCAAAAACTCGGCCACGAACTTATGAGCCGGGATGAACTGGCGGTGCTGGATGGCGGCAAGTGCATCCTGCAACTGCGGGGTGTGCGCCCGTTTTTGAGCGACAAGTACGACCTGACCCAGCACCCGAGCTACAAGTACACCTCTGATTATGACCCCAAGAACGCACTCGATATCGAGAAGTTCTTGAACCGAAAAGAAAAAATCCACCCGGATGATACCTTCATCATGGTGGATGCCGATTCACTTCCGCCCGCCCGATAAGACGAGCGGTTATTTTTTACCCATTGACCCAACAGGTACACCGGAAAATCAGCCTTCGCCGTGGTTTTCGGCTTTTGCAAACAGATTTCAGGTGTGTGCAGGGTCACTTTTTCAAAACAAAGGAGATTTTTCTATGGAATTCTTTAACAGCGCAGTTGACGTTCTGAAGACTCTGGTTGTGGCATTGGGTGCCGGTCTGGGCGTGTGGGGTGCCGTCAACCTGATGGAGGGTTACGGCGGCGATAATCCCTCGGCCAAGAGTCAGGGAATGAAGCAGCTCATGGCTGGCGGCGGTGTTGCCCTGATTGGCATCACCCTGATCCCCCTGCTGAGCGGTCTGTTCGGCTGATCTTTTCCGGGCGGCGATTGCCGCCCCGTACATATTTACTTGCAAGCATTTCCAACCCCTCCGTGGCAAACGGATTCTTATTATAAAGAGGAAACGCATTGCAAATCGAATATTCACCTTTATTCTGAAAGGACGGTGCTATTATGCAGATTCTGACTCACCTTATTTTTCTGCTCAACCTGCTCAAGACCCTTATCAATCATTTTTCTTGATGGGTGGTGGCACTGAGTGGAAACAGTTCTCAAAGCGATCTCCGATTGGATAAAGTCGCTACTGACAGCAGCAATCATGTCCAATCTCAACGGCCTGTTCGATGATGTGAACACCCAAGTGGGCAGTATCGCCCAGCAAGTCGGCACCAAACCATCCAGTTTTGAACCGCGCGTTTTCGCTATGATCGAAGCGTTGTCCCGGAATGTGGTGCTGCCCATTGCAGGTGTGATTTTGACTTTTATAGCCTGCTATGAGCTGATTCAGCTCATCACAGAGCACAACAACATGGCACAATTTGAACCTGCGCTGCTGATGAAATGGATCTTCAAAACTGCCATTTCGGTCTGGATGATCTCCAACACTTTCGATATCATCATGGCGGTGTTCGACGTGACTCAGCAGGTGGTGGCAAATTCCAGCGGCATCATCAGCGGCAACACAAGGGTCAACGATATCGGCTTGTCGATGCTGCAATCCAGCATGATGCAGATGGACGTAGGACCCCTGTTCGGGCTGTTCTTGCAGTCCTTCTTTATCGGCATCACCATGCGCATACTGTCCATTGTGATTTTCGTCATCGTCTACGGAAGAATGATTGAGATCTACATGATGGTCAGTCTGGCTCCGGTGCCCATGGCCACATGGGGTAACCACGAGCAATCCCATGTGGGACAGAACTACCTTCGTTCTCTGTTTGCGCTGGGATTTCAGGGCTTTCTGATCCTGATCTGCGTGGCGATCTACGCTGTTCTGCTTCAGAATGTTGCAATTTCCGGGGATGCCATCAACTCAATCTGGAGCATTGTCGGCTATACGGTGCTGCTCTGCTTCTCACTGTTCAAAACCAGCTCGGTTGCAAAAACTTTGCTGGGTGCCCATTGATTCGGAGGTAAAAATTTGGCAGCTTATATTTCCGTGCCGCGTGACTTCAGCAAGGTGAAGTCCAAAGTGGCCTTCAACCTGACCGCCCGGCAGCTTGTCTGTTTTGGGGCAGCGGCAGTCGTTGGCATGCCGCTGTTCTTTATTCTGCGGGATACCGCAGGCAACTCTGGCGCTACACTTGGCATGATGGCGGTCATGCTGCCCATGTTCTTTCTGGCCATGTACCAGAAGAACGGTCAGCCCGCCGAAAAGATTCTGCGGTACTACTTTCAGGCGCGCTTTGTTCGCCCGAAGGTACGTCCGTACCAAACCAATAACTATTATTCGATTTTGATGAAGGAGGGTTCCAGTGATTCCGTTTCTGAAAAAGAATAAGGATGGCAAAAAGCCGCCCAAGTCCACGGTGCCCCGCACGGCACAGGAGAGCATCCCGTTCCAGCGGATGTTTGAGGACGGCACCTGCCGTGTCCGTCCCGGCTACTACACCCGCACCATCCAGTATCAGGATATCAACTATCAGTTGGCGCAGCAGGAGGATAAGACCGCCATTTTTGAGGAATGGTGCAGTTTTCTCAACTTTTTCGACAGCTCTATCCACTTTGAGCTGTCCTTTGTGAATACCGCCACCGATTCGGCAGACTTTGAAAAGTCCATCCGCATCCCGTACCAGCAGGATGGCTTTGACGATGTGCGCGCCGAGTACAGCCAGATGCTGCGGCAGCAGCTTTCCAAGGGCAACAACGGCTTGACCAAGACCAAATTCCTGACCTACGGCATCGAGGGCGACAGCATGGCGCAGGTCAAGCCGCGGCTGGAGCACATCCAGAACGACCTGATGAACAACTTTCACAGGTTGGGCGTTCTGGCAAAGCCGCTGGACGGTACGGAGCGCCTGCGGCTGATGCACGGGATGCTGAACATGGACGGTGCCAACAAGTTCCACTTCAACTGGAAAGACCTTGTAAAAAGCGGCCTTTCCGTAAAGGATGCCATTGCACCCACTGCACTGGCGTTTAAGAACAGCCGTACCTTTCAGATGGGCGGCATCTTCGGGGCGGTCAGCTTCCTGAATATCACGGCTTCTGACCTGAGTGACCAGTTGCTGAAGGATTTTCTGGACATGGATTCCAGCCAGATCGTTACCATGCACATCCAGTCTGTTGACCAGAACAAGGCCATCAAAACCATCAAGCACACCATCACCGAACTCGACCGCAGCAAAATCGAAGAGGTGCGCCCAGATAGGGCATTGTGTAGTGTAGCGTAAGGGACTACCCCGTAGGATAACGCGGGAAACAACCTGCCTAACCGAAAGGCGAAAGCTGAAACGGGAACAGAGCACGGCAGGAAAGCGGTAA
>OJKW01001165.1_pt1 | contig 15738 bp, 15 predicted proteins | sample 1596591 | NCBI WGS metagenome assembly OJKW01 (sample SAMEA4350166, study PRJEB24818) | metagenome | biome: human; feature: gut; material: faeces | place: Denmark | collected 2013-09
CTGATAGAGGTCATATACCTCCTGGTAGTTTACTTTTTCTTTTGCCATAATCATTGTTGTTTAAGGGTTACGGCGCAAAGGTAGGTTTAGGGAACATGCGTGTCAAGGCGGAAAATAGAATGGTTACCAATGATTCCTCCGATAATGGCACATATGGTTCTTGCTGTATTTTTCTTGTTTACTGTGGTACTTTCCATAATATGTTCCTCGCTATATTTATGTTCGATTTGCTGTATCATCATAATTATTTTTGTTAGTCATCTTTAAAATGAGTGATACAGGCAAATACTGCACTGGGCGGAAACGATTTTTCTTATTTTAAGCCTTGTTAATTATCGGGAAGCTAAAATCTTTTATTTGTTCTTAAACAGTTGCACTTTTGCACCGAAAGAAAAGCGAAGTACATCTCTCATGGTCAGACTCCGGTTGGTCGCTTTGCTGATGATATACAGCTCGCAGGTACTGACCTCGTAAAATAGAGAGATATGTTGTACTATACTGTTTTTCAGATTGAAGTTCATACGTTGCCCGATAAAGATATACGGGCGAATTTTCGTACTGAAATTATAATATCGGTTAGGATAGCGTCCGGGTTCCTTCTCCCAAAACTCTTCTCCGGCAATGGTGGTAAGATACATTCCGCAGTAAAAAGGCTCTAGTGCCCAATGCTTGTCGAAACTCATGCTCCACGGTATGTAGTTTTGCTTTACTGTCAGTGTAAGAAGGAAATCGCTGGCATATTTAGCAGGCAGATATCCGAGCAGAACATCTGTTTCCCATTGCCTGCGTTTACCATAATCCCAACCTACACCGGTAGACAGTACTCCCATACCACCGGCATATTGCATTTTTACGTGAGTAGGTTTCATTCGTTCCCATCCTTCATATCTTAAGTGTATACGTTTGTCCCATCTTTTAGTATCGGAAACCTCTTGAGGTTCATCTGTTATAGCAAGCAGATTGACTGGGAAAGCCAGCAGGAGAGTCAGTAAATATTTAAAAATTGACCAGTTCATAATCGTAACCGTTTGGGGTGATAGAAAAATAAATATAGCTCCGCTTGTTTATGGAAGGAGCAGAATAGTACATAATGCCGTCATCGAAAAACTCATTTTCATTAAAGCTGTGTACATGTCCGTACACGCAGAATTGCAAGGACGGGAACTGAGTAATGTAATACTGGAATACTTTTGCTATATTGTTATTGAACTGTTCAGAGTAAGGAGGTGCATGCATTGCCACTACTGTCTTTTTTGCTTGAGACGGAACGTGTTTCAGTTCATCTTCTAGAAACAAAAGGTTGGGAACAGCTTCCGAATAATCAAACTCCAACGCATTCGTATTCAGGCATATAAAATGAGTATCTCCAGCTGTAAACGAAAAATTCTCATTGCCGAAGATTGTATTGAACACTTCTTTTCCCGTAGCAAGACAGTCGTGATTACCTAGTAAGCATACATAAGGAACGTTCAGTCGGTTCAAACGGTCACGTTGTTCTTCGAATTCCATTTTCATACCGAAATCGGATAAGTCACCACAGTGTATTACGAAATCGATATCATTTCGTCCGTTGATTGCATTTACTGCATCTTCCGTTTCGTCATACCAGCGCTGGGTATCGCTGATAAGCGCAAACGAGATACTTTGCTTTCCGGCTGTACTGGCTTCTATCGACTGAATGTTCCTTTCATTAATATTAGTTTCTCCCTCTATGTTTAAATCGTAGGGGTGATATTCTATCATGTCGCATCCTGTCTGGACTATGATTGTACTTCCAAGTAAAAAGCAGCCCAACAGGCTATGTAAGACATGGATATATTGCTTTTTTTTGAACATATATTTTTGTTTTTCTGTTTGTTATGCAAATGTTGCCATAAAATATCACATTGCGATAACTGTTTATACAGAAAAACTGTTCCAATTTGCTGAATATCACCCAAAGACCTGTTATTTTTCTATAACGAACTTGTACATGGTATGGCTTTGGAATATTTCTCCCGGAGCCAATGCTGTAGAAGGAAACTGCGGGTTGTTCGGGCTGTCCTGAAAATGACATGTTTCGAAGCATACGGCTCCTCGGAACGGATAATAGATGCCGTTCTTACCTTCAACCTTGCCTTTCAGTCCGTTTCCTGTATATATGTGGACTGCTGGTTCGGTAGTATAAATTTCCATTTTACGTCCACTTTTTTCATCATATATCCATGCTGCCGGGCGAGTATCATCTCCCGGATGGTTAAGTGCCCAGGCATGATCGTAACCGTTCACTACATGCAACTGTCCATAGTCGTCGTTTATATGTTCACCTATTGCATGAGGTTGTTTGAAATTCAGTGGAGTGCTTTCTACGGGCCAGAATTCTCCTGTTACGCATTTCTTGCTGTCGTAAGGAGTGAAATAGTCGGCATCTACCCACATGGTCTGATTTTCTACGCTGCTGTTCAGGTTTCCCGATATATTAAAGAATGAATGGTTACACAAGTTAAGAACGGTAGGTTTATCCGTGGTAGCCTTGTAGGATATATCTAACGCATCATCTTCAGTGACTGTATAAGTCAGCTCTATATGCAGATTCCCTGGAAATCCGTTTTCTCCATCGGGAGAGAGATAAGTCAGTGTAACAGACGAGGGAGAGGTTTGTCTGGCTTTCCACATTCGTGCACCGAAATTCGGATTGCCTCCATGAGCGGTATGTCCGTCAGCGTGATTGGCTTGCAAGTGGTATTCCTTACCATTCATTGTATATCTAGCATGCAGGATACGTCCGATGTATCGCCCCACGGTAGCACCATAGTTTTGTGACTGGCTGGTGTAGCTGTTTATATCAGAAAAGCCGCATACTACATCTTCCATTTTTCCGTTACGGTCGGGAACCATGAGGGATACTACCCGTGCACCATAGTTAGTAATACATGCTTCAACACCATTTTTGTTATAGATCCTATACAGGCAGGTCTTTTCTCCGTCTACCTTTTGTTGGAAATGAGCAGAGTGTAATCCTGACGAGGAGATAAATTTGTTTCCGCCACAGGAGTTGAACATGCAGGCAAAAGCCATACAGGCAAGGATATATACAGATTGTTTCATACGTGTTTATATTGGTTTGATATAATGTTAAGCAATGCTAATAAAAAATATGCTGATATTTTCCTGAAAAGAAGGTGATATTTTGAAAAAAAATGTACAAATTTTTATTGAAAGATTACCTTCTTTTATTAGATATTTTATGAATAGGGATAAATCGGTTTATCAGAAGCTTAAAACAAATCGCTTATTTGGAGTAATTTGTTTATTATCAGATTAGTAAGGCGGCTGCGAATCCTAAAAGGAGGATTAACGGAATTAAGTCTACCAAGCTGATGCACAATCCGGCAATGGCTAGTCCGCGGGGAGATTTGAATATGCCGATAAACGAAAAAATGAATCCCAGCAACCACAATATCCAGTTGAGTACAGGTATCCAGCATCCTAAAAGCGCCAGCAGAGCCAGTACAAATCCGGCAGTTCCCAGACCGTTCGATTTTCTGGATTCTTCTCGAATGATAATTGTTTGGCGTACGGGATTGCCCGACATCTTTTCTTGATTTTCCATAATATTAAGTACAGTCCTTCAGTCCCGAAAAGACATTTAAGTAATACAAAAAGTGTGGAACTGCAATATATGTTTTAATTACAGATTGGGAAAGTCGAAAATGAAAAGAAAAGCATAACAAGAGAAAATAAAGTAGTTGTTATATAGTATTTTATGTGGTATCACTTTCGGGACGTACTCTTTAATTTGTCTTAATCCGCTGTAAGTTTTTTCGGGATATATGGGAACATATACGGGAATTTATTTACCTTTGCAATGTAATTCAAAAACGCATTGCCGATGAAAGTTTCCGTCTATCTGAAAAAGAGCAGTTCCTCGACCTCGAACATCTGTTTCCGTGTCCGTGAGAGGAACGTGGATATAAAGGTTGTTTCGCCTCTTGTAGTCCATGACAAGTATTGGGATTCCGATACTCTCCGTTACAAGCGCACGACAGCCGTACCTGCCGTTGAGCAGAAACTGCTGCCCGAACAGATTGCCGCCATCATCGAGAAAGTGGAGAAGACCTTTTCTGACAAGGCAAACAGCGCATGGCTGAAGCAGACCATCGAGGATGTGCTGTACCCTGCACGGGCTTTCGAACGAAACCATCCGAATCTGATATGCCGTATTCATGAGTATCTGGAAAAATTTGACGGAGCGAACAGAACCAAAGAACACATCATCCGCTTCGAGCGCAAGATGATACGTTACCATGAATATCAACGTGAGATATTAGGTAATACCGATTTCACCCTCTTTGTTGAAACCGTCACACTGGAGCAGATGAACGGTTTCCGTGACTATGTGTCCAACGAATACCTGTTGCGCCAGCAGCATCCTGATTTCTATGCCGGGCGTATGTTAATCAACCATGCTCCAAGACCATTGTCGAATACGACCATCATCAACACGATGAACCTCTTCTGTACCTTTCTCCATTGGTGCAAGAAAATGAAGTATTCCGACAACGAGGTATATGGGCTTTACGGATGCAAGGAACCGACTTATGGTGATCCGTTCTATTTGACATCCGAAGAAAGGAATATCCTGTATGATGCGGATTTGAACGACTGTCCTAAACTGGCAGTTATCAGGGATATATTCGTGTTCCATTGCTATATCGGCTGCCGTGTGGGTGATTTGTACAGAATGACGAGAGACAACATCAAGGACGGATTTCTGGAGTATATGCCGCAGAAGACCAAGAAATGTCAGGCGAAGACAGTCAGAGTACCGCTTCATCCCAAGGCATTGAAAATACTGGAACGTTATGAATCAAGTACGGGCAAGCTGTTACCGTTCAAGCCCATACACCAGTACAATCTCGGCATACGGGAACTGTTGAAGCATTGCGGTATAGACAGAATGGTAACCATCCTTGACACACACGGCTACAATACCGTGCAGAAACCATTATACGAGGTAGCCACCAGCCACACGGCACGGAAGACTTTTGTAGGCAATCTGTACAGACAGGTTCCCGACCCCAACCTGATAGCATCCATGTCGGGACATGTGGAGGGCAGCCGTGCATTCAACCGCTACCGCACGATTGACGATGAGATGAAACGCAAACTTGTGGAAATGATAAACTAAGGAGGACGCATAATGAAAGTTACCGCATTTATAAGAAAGACCGCCGCCAAGAATAATGTCACTGACCAGGCACGAGTCTATTTCAGAGTCCGTGACGCGGGAGGCGTTGACATCAAGGCTGCTAGCGAACTCTCCATAAACCCCAACCACTGGAGTGCGGAACGGCAGGGGTACAAGCCCCGTGTCGCACTGGTGTCGGAAGATAAACGGATGGGCTTTGAAAAAGACATCCAAAACATTACGCACCTTATTGCCGAGAAATACCACCGTGGAGTGGACGGCAACTGGCTGAAAGGACTTATTGAGGAATACCACCACCCGAATATCAACTTCCGTGGCGGCAATCCGGCAGACGAGTATCTGCTATCTTACCAGATACAGAAGTACATGGACGAGACACCCCTTGCCGCAGAAAGCTGGAAGCACCATCGAGACAATCTGAAAAAGGTACAGCGTTACGAGCGTTTCCGTCAGGAGGTCATGCACCAGCGGGGCTTCCATCTTTGCATAGATTCCATTACCACTGATGACATCCGTGATTTCAAGTTGTGGATGCAGGAAGAGTACAGGTATATGGAAATGTATCCCGTATTCTATAAAGACGAGCTGCCACGTGATGTCGCCCAGCAACGCTCCGAGAACAGCATGTCGGGTACACTCTACCGCATCCGCACCGTCATCAAATGGTGCATCAAACGCAAGCTCACAAGGAACAATCCTTTTGACCAGTACCAGATAGCCCAGCCCATGTACGGCGACCCGTTTTACCTTACCCTTGAAGAGAGGGACAAAGTCTATTACGCCGATTTAAGCGGTTTGGGCAATTCCTATCCGGTCTATCGTGACATTTTCATGTTCCAGTGTCTGATAGGTTGCCGGGTAAGCGACCTGAACAGACTTACCAAAGCCAATGTCGTGGACGGTTGCGTAGAATACATTCCGCAGAAAACCAAAATGGAGCACGCCAATACAGTCCGTGTCCCTCTCAACCAAAAGGCTTTGGACATATTGGAGAGATATAAGGACTTGGAAGGCGCATTACTTCCCCGGTTCTCGCACTTCGGCTATAACAAGAAGATAAAGGAAATCCTTAAGTATGTGGGTATTGACCGCATGGTTAGAGTCCTCGATCCGAAAACGCGCGAGGATGTGGCACGACCGTTATATGAAGTGGCGACCACCCACACGGCACGAAAGACCTTTATCGGCAACCTCTACAAGCAGGTCAAAGACCCGAACCTGATTGCCTCCATGTCGGGGCATTCGGAAGGGAGCCGTGCCTTTGCCCGTTACAGGCATATCGATGACGAAATCAAGAAAGAACTGGTAAACCTGCTGGATTAAAATCGCCTGTCCGCTGTATTTTATTCTATCCCTATGTTCCATTTATATCCAACTACTTGCAGATAACACTATGCCTGAATCCCGATTGATATACGACCAGTTCAAGGCTGACATTCTCCAGTGGAAGAACAGCCACAGGGAAGAATACAACCGCTTCGCGCGTCTGATGACAAACGGGGACGAGAGGCATTATCTCGCTATCTGCCGTGCCATTTTCAAACAGCTGCCCAAGGTCAAGACGGAATGGGAATTGTGCTGGGGCGATGACAGTGTGGAAAATTTTGACAACATAAGCCTGCTGTTCAGTGAAGAATCCGTCCCGGAACAGATTGTTGAAGCATTCCAAAAGCAGAGGGAAGAGAATAATTCATCAGACGGAACTTCATCGTCCTTTTGGAACAAAGTCAAATCCTTTTTTAGAAGCAAATCCAAAAGACATGGCATTATCCTTTCCGCACCGCTTGTACTGAGCTGGCTGTATTACGGAAAGAGTTTCGAGGCAATGGTCGGTATGGTCAGCAAACAATCAGCCAATCCTAAAGCGGACAGAATGGACAGGCAGAGCTGTTCTTGGGTAGCCGAACAGATAATACAGGTATCCATCAAGAATGGCTTCCGTACTCAATCTGACTGGGACAGATACTTTTCCATGAACGATGCCATTGAAAAGGGCAATATCGGAGAATGGGCATTGCAATCCGTAATAAATGAAAATGGGGGCAATGGCGATATGGTAAATGATACAACCAATACGCTGACCGATACTGACAGTGATGCCACATCAAAAATCCACCGTACAGCCGGAAAGAAAAAGATACAGGAACGACCTCTTATAGATTATCTTGACTGCAACAACAAAGAGGAAGTTTTAGGACATATCCGCAATTTCATTTCCATAAATACGAGTGCTGTCCATCAGGCATTGCCATTTTATGCGCTGAAAGACTTGCGGCTGGTCGCAGGTATGCACACTGCCAAAGAATACAGTGTCGGTCTGGCTTTGCAATTCCCGGATTTGCCGTCGCTCAAAAGCGAGAGTGCCATACGGCAGTCTGTCGGATTCCTGAAAACAGCCAAGTATGTCATCAAGGAGGGCAAAGACCAGTTGGCTCCGCTAATCGAAAGTGACGAAAACCAGGAACTGTATCAAAAATTGGTACAGACAATCACTGACATTACAGCCAGCAATACGACAGACATTGGCGCAAAATAAGGTCAGATGCAGCCGTTTTACATTGTCATATAGACTTATATTGTCGTGACAATTTAAGACAATGTATTCTGTATCAACCACTTTTAATTCCTATATACTTTTGCACCGTCAATCCTTTCCCGAGGTTTGGCGGTGCTTCGCTTTTATAAGCCATCGGAGGCGGGGCATCAGGGAACATGCAGATGGTCATTGTAAATTCCTAAACAAAAGATTTTATGATTACCATAGAAAGTCTGGTCGATATGGGAGCGAACGTGAAACTGGAGGTAACTCCCACAGACCTAAAGATGTTTGCCGAATCAATCATCCAGCGTACTATTGTGGCGCAGCAGGAAGAACAGAAGGCTGCGATGCAGCGTGAAGCGGAAGAGACATACCTGAATACAAAACAAGTCCGCGAGTTGCTGAACGTATGCGAAGGCACGCTCAACCTATGGGCGAAGCGTGGCTACCTCGTTCCCGTCAAAGTCGGCAACAAGAACATGTATGCCAAATCCGACATCCACAGGGTACAGACCGGAGGCAAGTCGGAAAGTGTGACATCCTATTGCAAACGAAAGGAGAAGTGATTATGGGTATCAGACAACTGGATATATGCAACAGGGTGATGGCTCAGGCGCAGGGCATTGCGGAATCGGATTTCCCGATTGACGCTTTCCCTGCCAAAGTACAGTCCGTCATCCTTGGCATGGTGCGTCATGAGAACTTCAAGGTGGAGTATCTTGCCACAGCCATGCTGTCGGCTACTGCTTCCGCGTTGGGTAACACTTACAATATCCGTGTAAAAGGACATTGGACAACCAACGCTGCCCTTTATATCATCATGGTGGGGCGGCCGGGACTCGGCAAGACACCACCGCTTGAAGCCGTATTCCGTCCGCTACGCAAAAGGGATTGCCGGGCACTGGAGAAATTCAAGGCTGAAATGGACGCCTATCAGAATACAATGAAAGAGAGCAAGGGCAACAACGATATGGACAGGCCTGTATTGAGAAGAACCATCGTGTCCGATTTCACGCCGGAAGCCCTGATGCTTGCCCATCACAACTGTCCCCGTGGCATAACCATACTTGCGGATGAGATTATGGGCATGTTCAATTCAGCCAACCGCTACAACAACGGGCAGTTGATAGAGCAGCTTCTGTCCGCATGGAGCAATAGTGCCATAGATGTGACCCGTGTCAGCAATCCCATTCCCATACACATTGAGAATCCGTGCATCAACATGGTCGGCACGACACAGACCAGGCGTGTGCATGAGCTGCTCAAAAAGGGATACGAGGATAACGGGCTGCTTGACCGCATCCTGTTCGTGATGCCCAAGTCGTATCTGGTGCCACGGTGGACGGAAAGCGAAGAGGAGGATACCGGGAGTAATCCGGCATCTGCATGGAGGACATGGGAGGCAATCATGGAAAAGATATTCGCCCTTGACTATGAAGTGAATGATGAAGGGAATATCCCTCATCTGATAGGCATGGAAGCGGAAGCGAAAAGGGTTTTCTTCAACTGGCACAACAATACGATCGAACGCATCAATTCCATCAGGGACGAAGCCCTTGTGGAATCGCGCCCCATGAAAAGTCCGGTACAGGTGGCGCGTCTGGCACTGGTTCTCCAAGTCCTGTTTTATGCATGCGGCGAGAGTCATCTGCAATTCGTGACAACGACCGCCATCGAAGGTGCTATCCGTCTGAATGACTATTTCGAAGCTTCTTATAAACGCATACGCGAATATGTGGCAAACGATGCCTGTGACGAGCCGTCGCTGGAATTGCTCGCCCTACTTAAAGATACATTTACCACAGCCGAAGCCCTTGATGCCGGAAGACAACTTATGGTAACGGAGCGCACGGTGATGAACTATCTTAAAGAACTTGCAAAAAACAGGCTCATCCACAAGATCAGGCAGGGAGTCTACGATAAAGTATCATATACCCCCATGAAACAGACAGAGGATGAAAACTGCAATGTGTAACCCCCGTTTGCAGCTTTCAGGATGTTCAGTTTTTCAGTTTCGGGATGGAGCATACCGTCAGCTCCTGCAAAACTGAAAGGACTGAAGACTGAAATTACTGCAAATCAATTTCAGAAATTATCATGGACAACTATAGATTTCATCTTGAAAAGTATTATCGGGGCAGCAAGAAGGCATGTCCCGAATGCAGGCGCAAGGCTTGTTTCACCCGTTATATCGACGAGTCGGGAGAGATTGACTTCCCTTCCCATGTCGGCAAATGCGACCACGAGCACAGTTGCGGCTACCATTACACACCAAAGGACTTCTTTCGGGAACATCCTGATGAATCGGAACAATTCAGGCGGGAGTGGAAACCGCAAGCCGTAACTCCAACAGAGCCAGTCAGTCCTCCGTCTTTTATGGATTCGGCAGTCATGCAGCGTTCCCTGTCACACTATGACATCAACCCGTTGTGCACATTCCTGTCCGACACGATTGGCAGAAGCAATGCTGAAAGGCTCTTCAAACTTTACCAGGTCGGGACTTCCAAAAAATGGAACGGTTCAGCTGTATTCTGGCAGGTGGATTCCAACGGACAGGTACATGCAGGTAAGATTATGGGATATGACGCCAAGACCGGGCATCGGCTGAAAGTTCCTCATCCGCACGTGTGCTGGGTGCATACCGAGTTGCGTCTGTCCGGCTTCAACCTATGCCAGTGTTTCTTTGGCGAACATCTTCTTGTCCGCTACTCCGACAAGACAGTTTTCATCGTGGAAAGCGAGAAGACGGCACTCATCGCAGCCCACTTCATGCCGGACGGCTTGTGGCTGGCGACTGGAGGAAAGAACGGCTGTTTCAACGAAAAGGCCGTTCGTGTACTGGCGCATCGGGATGTGGTACTGATGCCAGACCTTGGTGCAACGGAGCAGTGGAAGCAGAAGACTTCCATGCTTGCTAATGTCTGCCGGTCCGTATCGGTCAGTACGGTACTGGAAGATATGGCAACCGATGAACAACGTGCCCGAGGATTGGACATTGCGGACTTCCTTCTGATGGAGGACACCCCTCAGATGATACTTCAACGGATGATTAACCGGAACCCCGTCTTGCAGACATTGATTGACGAACTCGGGTTGGAACTGGTGGATGCAGAACAGATATGATAATTGGATGGATTGGACAGCTCGCTGTCCTTGAAAAAGGGTTTGTAAAATCCCGTAGCTTATTAGGGCATTTTCCCTGCAATCACTCTACGAGTGGCAGTCAAAAAGTCCATAAGCGGAGGGATGCCCTCTCGACACCCAGTTTTGTCTGTGGCACAAATGACGGGATTTTACAAACCTATAATCAAAGTTATAACAGCATAAACGAAATAGAAATGAGTAATACACAATATGCAGTATGTCACCTGCAACGTGGCAGCGGTAATGACTCCGGCATGTCATGCCATATAGAAAGAAAGGATGCCAAAGGCAAGGTATATGTTCCGACCAATGCCGATGCGAACCGGACATCACAGAACCGGGAACTGCTTACGTTTCCAAATGGAGTAGCCAATCGCACGGAAGCAATCCAATACCGTATCGACACTGCTGGACTGCACCGCAAAGTGGCCAAGAACCAGACAAAAGCCATCCGCATTATTCTGACCGGAACACATGAACAGATGATGAAGATTGCCCTAAAAGGGAAACTGGGAAATTGGATAGATGCCAACCTGAAATGGCTTCGGGAGACCTTCGGCAGTGAAAATCTTGTTTCATGTGTACTGCACATGGATGAGAAGACCCCACACCTGCACGCCACAGTCGTGCCCATTGTAACCGGAGAGCGTATCCGCAGGAAGCGGGAGGGCGAAAAGAAATATGAAACGAAGTCCGGACCCCGTTTGTCGGCGGACGATGTGATGCGTCGTACCAAATTACATGAATACCAGAACAACTATGCCAAGGCCATGAAACCGTTTGGGTTACAGCGTGGAATTGTCGGCTCTACCGCCAAGCATCAGGCGAACTCGGAATACTACAAGCAACAGATGAATAGGTATGAGGAAGACATTGCCAAATTACAGGCTGATATTGAGCAAGCAAAAGAAGGTAGAAGTACAGTCCTGTCATGGTTTGGTAAAGGTGATTTGGCAAAAGCTAAGAAAGAACTTGCGAATAAGGACGAGCAGATTGCCAAACTCAAAAATCAGATTAAAATACTCATGGCAGAAAAGTCCCAGTTACAAGAAAAACATAAAGCGGATATAGAACAATTACGGAATGGTTATCAAAAAGAGATTGACAAGGCCATTCATAGGGCAGAAACGGCAGAACGGCAGTCCAAAGAAAAGGATTCTGTTATAAATAGGCAAAATCAACGCATAGACCAACTTGACCGTAAAGCAAATCCTCACAGATACCAACTCTCATCAGGAGCGGAACTTGTACATTACAACATTCCAAATATGAGGAATCCGTCCATCCATATTTGGACGAGAGTTGGCAATGAGGAATATGATACAAGGACTTATATAGAATATTTCAGTGATATATGGGAACGGTTTAGCAAGGACGAAGCTACCGTTTACGAGCTCATCAATGAAGTATTTGAGCCACAGGAACAGGTCAATGAAGCACAAGCTAATCTTCTTGGAGCAGCCTTTGAACTTGTAGCAGGTGGTCAGGCACAAGTACATGTCGGAACAGGTTCCGGTGGCTCGTCTTCTGAACTTCCTTGGAATGATAAAGATAAATACTCCAATAAACAAACAACCACAAGACGATGATCAAAAAAACAGGTAAGGTATGGAGTTTTATAAAAAGTAGTACCTACGAGAACATCAATTTGTATAAAAAGCAGGCTAGTATCGAAAAATAATATCTCTAAAACCTTTGTTCTTCAAAATAAAAGAGGTATCATATACCTAAAAATGGTATATGGCTACATCCGCGTTTCCACCGACAAGCAGACGGTGGAAAACCAACGTTTTGAGATAGAGCGTTTCTGCAAAAAAGAAGGATTGACGATAGATGGCTGGATAGAAGAAACTATCTCTGGTACAAAGAACTATTCTAAACGGGCACTCGGCAAGCTTCTAAACCGAATTGTCAAAGATGATTTGATAATATGTACAGAGTTATCTCGTCTTGGACGCAACCTCTTTATGATTATGGAAATACTCAATATCTGTATGACAAAAGAGAGTCGCGTTTGGACGATTAAAGATAATTACCGTCTTGGCGATGACATTCAAAGCAAAGTACTTGCTTTTGCTTTCGGGCTATCCGCAGAAATAGAACGTAACTTGATTTCTCAGCGGACAAAAGAAGCCCTTGCTCGGTTAAAAAAGGAAGGACATCAAGTCGGTAGAGGTCAAGGTCAACGCAATAAGCAGTTGAACGCAAAATGTGTGGCAAAGCACAAATACATAGAGGGTCAAATGACAAAAGGGATAAGCGTTCCGCAGATAGCTAAGAAATTGAAAATTGCAAGGGGTACACTATATCGATATTTGGCATATACCGGATTGAGAACTCCAACAAAATCAAGGAATGGCAGATGGGAGCGTGGTATCTATTAACCGTCCGTTTTTTGAAGACAGACCCGAAAGCTCGTTACCAAGGTTATACGTTCTACTTTAGGGAGGGTTTTTGTTGGATAGATGTCAACTCTACATACCTTAAAGCCAGAATTAAAGCAAATGGCGTTTTTGATGTTTTGAGTATGAGCCTATTCACAATGACAAACCTTCCTGATTGGTACTATGTAGCCCTAATAAATTCAGAATTTATTAGCCTATATGTTGACAATTTCATCAACAACACTTCTCATTTTCAGATAAATGATGCTAGACAACTCCCAATAATAATCCCCCAAAAGGAAACATTTGAGTCATTGCAAAAATTAGTTACTGGTTGCATCAGCCTCAAGAAAGTTACAACCACGGATAATTTCCTTATGGGAGAAAAGCAGTATGAACTTGATAGATTGGTTCGTTCATTATATGGAGTAGAGGATTTTTATTAAATCCTCTATCTCCACTTCAATAGGTTCCAAATTTTCATTTGCAGATTCTTGTTTCTTTTTAATCGCCTTATCTGCCCAAAGTTCTATCGAAGAAGCAAGACTTTTCGTTGGAATAATTATTGGAAGTTGCTTAATATCATTTATTTGTACGTTAACGGAGCAGTTTATGAACTCTCGGTAATAATCAAATAATATATTAGAATTAAGCAATGCAACAATATACTTGTTTGAAAGAATATTGGTAGTGTATAGCGACATAGAACCTACGTCATTTACAGATTCGCCCTTTAATTTTACTTTCAATAATCGTGCATTGGGATTCAAAAGGTTATTCCAACAAAATCCCTCTTTCATCTAAGACGATAAAGTTGAAGAACTGCTTTATTCAAACATTCTTTTAATTCTTTGAGTTTTATCATAGAACTTTCATCCCATTTCAACATTATCATTTTAGCCTCTTCAAAGAGATTTTCAAATTCTTTTAATTCTTCATTAGTGGGTATGATTATTGGTATTTGCCTACAGTCATTTATTTGGAATATGACTGTAGAATTGACAAATCCTTCAGTATATTTACTAATAAAATCCGCATTACAGATAGCCGTAATATATTGGGATGTAATAGCTTCAGTTGCACAACAAAGAGACATTCCTTGTACATCATTTACACTTTTGCTTTTATAGCAGAATTTTAAATCGTTGGTACTTCTCGTACCGTTAATTGCAGACCATCTAAATCCCTCCCTAAAATAGAATTGAGGGTTACGAACAACGGGCATACCTTCCCCTTTCTTGCCAGAATTAGTCTTCAAAAAACGGACATTCTCCTTAGACCACGCAATAGCGAATGGAGTTTCAAGATACCATCGATTTCCGTCTTTATCTCCTTTATCATAAGGCACATAGTATGGTTTGGTTGTTTCTATACCGTTCTCTTTTTCGTCATCCGTCAAAGAATCCACATTTGCTATTTCGCAATCATCCACAATCTTGTAAAGATAACCTTGACCAAAAATGTCACGACCATACTGTTCTTTGAGAGAGTCGAAGAGTCCTGCGATTTCAGCTTCTGACAGTGATTGCAAAAAAGCTGCATACGATGGGTAACGGTACATTTCAGCGGTAATAGCTTTCGGGGTACGAGCCAAGAAATCTGCCAGTTTCTTAGGACGGGACATGCGGATGTTGTCTGCCCATTTAGTAGTGCTTCTTACAGCAATGTATTTACCGTTATTGGCGGTTGCCAAGCCCTGTCCGCCCTCGGTCAAGCACCCAAGAAGTGCAACATCACCGGGTTTCAGACTCGCCCGATATTCTTCAAGTTCGCGTTTGTTCTTTTCAATGTCACGTGAAGTCTTAATCTTGTCCCACCACTTATCATATAGAGCTTTTACCTTTTCACCGTAAAGCTCATAGATACGCATATTCAACGCGGACGGTTTGAATATTACGCTATTTTGAGTATTGAGATATACCGATTGAGCTACAATCAGACATTCGGGCTGTGATAAATTCTTACGACCGTCCATAAAGCGCACGAGATTGTCTGCGGCAGGCTTATTCTTAACAGCCGAGGTAATGCAAGTGTCAACCATCACCGCTTCAAATGGATTGGCTGTATCGAACACGTAATTAAGTGTATTGGCAAGCAGTAAATCTCTTAAACTGCGCTTGGTTTGAGTTGTCCAAAATGTCTTTGGAGTAATGTATGTAATACATCCGCCCTTACAAAGCAAGGAAAAGCCTTTGAAAAAGAACAGGTTGTATGTGTCATCAGAGAAACCAAATTCCGCCTCGAATAATTTCTTATCGGCAGTAGAAACCCCTTTTGTAGAAATATAAGGTGGATTGGCGATAAGAATGTCGAAGCCCTCTTTGACACCGAACATCCATTCTGGATCAAAGAAAGGAGCGAAAGAATTTTGATCAAACATATCCCACTGAGCAAGCTGTGCTGCTTGCTCATTACCGATACAGTCTTTGTCAAGTAAGAGGTCGGCTATTTCCTGACGCAAGCGAACCACTTCTTTGCGC
>OJKW01001179.1_pt1 | contig 15602 bp, 10 predicted proteins | sample 1596591 | NCBI WGS metagenome assembly OJKW01 (sample SAMEA4350166, study PRJEB24818) | metagenome | biome: human; feature: gut; material: faeces | place: Denmark | collected 2013-09
TCTTAAGAATTCAGAACTGGCAAAATTCAGACGCACGCATATTGGGTTCATATATCAGGATTATAAGCTGATTCCTGAATATACAGCATATGAAAATATAATACTTCCGTTAATTCTTGACAGTGAGCAAGCTGATGAGGAGAAAGTCACTGAATTAATGGAATCACTTGGCATAGATTACTGTAAGGATAAATTTCCTGCACAGATGTCAGGTGGTGAACAGCAGAGAGTTGCAATCGCAAGGGCACTGATTACACATCCGTCAGTTATATTCGCTGATGAGCCGACCGGAAATCTTGATGCGGCGAGTGCAGAAACAGTTGCCCAAATGCTTACTCTGGCAGCGTCTAAGTATCAGCAGACTATTGTTATGGTTACACATGACAGGCAGATGGCAGAATATGCAGACCGCATACTCACAATCACAGATGGAAATGTGACAGGGGGTGTGGGGGTATGAACAGCAAAATTATAGCATTGACATTCAGGGGACTTCGCAGGAGATTTAAAAACATTTTAAGGTCCATGGTATTAGTAGTGCTCGCATTTACATTTGTTACAGGGGTACTGTTATTGCAGGAAAATATGTCAAACTGGCAGAAGGCTGATAATAAAAAGCATTTTGGAGACTGGTTTGTAATGTACAGGTCTAAACAGCCAGAGGAAAACGAAAGCATTAAAAAACATCCTTATACCGGAAATGTGTACACTGCAAAAACTGTAACAAGCGTAAAGGATAGAACCAATTTATCAGATATTATGATTGGTACAATGTCAGATGGCTTTATCAGCATGGGCAGTATAGCACTTGAGAAAGGTAAGATGCCGGATAATGACAATGAGGCAGCAATAGACAGGAACTCTCTTATCAGGCTTGGGCAGGGCACAGACATTGGAGATAATATAACACTTAATGATAAAGAATATACGCTTTGCGGAATAATGAACAGCTATACAAATGTATGGAATGATGGTAAAAAGCTTCCGGGAATTATTGTTACGGAAAATGAGGCAGACAATATTGCGACGGATGAAACATACATATATGCATATTCATTACAAAGTTTCATAGATGAACAGGATTATAGCAGTATAGCTGAGAATTTAAGAAAAGAATCAGGCCTTAAGTTTAATTTTACATATAATAGTAATGTGTATGATTATAAGCCGTGGGGATATGCAAAAGTTAATAATTATATTTATGTATTTATTATGCTTGTTGGAATAACGATAATATCATATCAGATTACAATGTATAATAAGACAAGAAAAAATGTCCGATTTATTCAAAAATGCCTTGGGGCTGATAAAGGGCAGATAATTTTTATGATATTAACAGAGAATATATTTATACTTTTAATTTCGGCAGTCATAGGTTTTGGTATAGCATCTGGAACAGGGTATGTCATACAGGCTTTAATAAAATATTTTAAAAATGTGTCATTTTTCTCAATAGGACAATATACCCTGATAAGGATTATTCTGACACTTGTAATTGCAGTAGCAGTCAGTTTTATGTCGGAAATTATTACGGACAGATTAAGCAGCCTGAACCGAAAAAAACGGACATACAATTTTAAAAATGTTATGACAGAAAAAACGTTTGTTAAAACTACTGCGAAAAGATTTAAGTGGTCTGATGGCTGTTTCCAGAATATAGTAATAAGAGTGTTTTCTCTGGCAATGGCTGTTATTACTGTTGTATGTGCCATTAATTGTATCATTGCATACAGAGAGTACTTAAGGATAACGGATAAACCTGATATTGTAGGCTATGCGGTAAAAGAGACTCCCCGTTCATATACAGTTTATTATGATTACACAGCCAGTCTTGTGAAAAAAGGAGATGTGCATACTGCAGAGCAGATAGAGAAAAAAATACCTGATACATGGGAGTATTCTCCATTTCAGAATCATTCCATATCAGAATATTATTTTAATGATGTTAAATTTGGCGACAGCTGTATGTACAGGAATATAAGTGATGATGTTTTGAATTATCTTAAAAATATAGATGGCGTAGATGATATAACCATGGGATATTACGAAACAGCAAGAACATTTACATGGACAGGTATCAATACTGATAATGTTGGAAATGGTCTATCATTGGCAAGATCATTAAAGTCAGGTGGTGCAGATAAAAAATATATTTTTGCTGCCGGATATGTGGAACCGGAGGAGGATATATATAATTCTCTTAATGATTATGCTGGGGGAAATCTGGATTATGATGGATTCAAAGAAGGTTCAGAAGTTGTTGTATTTCTGGATGTAAATAATTCTGGGGTATATGATGACAGCATGAAGGATGGTGTTACTCTTAAACTTCATAATTATGAAATGGTTTTAGAAAGAAATGACAGTTATGAATCAGGCGACGAATATATCAATGCTTATAATAAATTGCTTGAGGAGACAATTGATGGATATGAAGGTCAGACAGATACACAAGCAATAAAAGATTATATATGTAAAAATATAACTGACCAGCAGATAACAGAAATTTTAGATGTATATGCCGAGACACATGATAATGCCTATATTATAAATACATATAATAAGTATAAAGCTGGGAATATAAGTAAAGAACAATTGCTCGATGCTTCAGGTTCAGATGAGTATTACAGTGGTGTCTGGAGATCAATTATTTCACAGGAGTGGTGGTATAGTCAGTATGGATTTTACACATATCTTGTGCCAGCAGCCAGCACTAAAGTGGTTAAAGTAGTAAAGGTAACTGATGAAATAAAAGAAAAATTCAAATACATAATACCTGAATTTGGCCAGTATACAGTAATTGGTTCAACACAGCTTTTGCATAATGCATTGGACAGCCAGAATGAACTTATTAAAAAATACCTGTTCCTTGATGAGCTGCCTGATTATATGAAATTAAAGATGAGTCCTAACCAGATTAATATAAAGTATAATCTTGGTTCGTCTGTAATGGCAACAGATAATGTTGTTTCTTCATATCTTGGTTCAGCCGGATTTGCGTATACATCATATTCAGATGAAAAGAACCAGATGAGACAGAAGACAATAGAAGCATTGATGACATATGGAATTACAGGAATTGCTGCAATTGTAATATATCTCATAGTAAGTACAATTATTCTGAAGGGAAGGCTGGAAAGGTATACAGAAAGGATTAAACTTCTTATCAATACTGGAGCAGAAAGAGATAAAATTGTAATGATATGCATGTATGAATGTATCAGGCAATCGATGTGGTTTATAGTGTTGATGCCGTTAGAGATTCTGATATGTCTGGTAATGGTAAGAAGATTTGTAAAACAATTATAATAATTGAGGCGCGGATTTTTCCGCGCCTTATGTTTTTAATTCGGATACTGTGAAGTAATTCCAAAGTACTCTTCAAGTGATAACCAGTCACCATTATTATATAACTTAGTGGCAAGGTCTACGCCTACATAACGAAGGTGCCATGATTCATACTGATATCCTGTAGCAGAATCTTTTCCTTTAGGGAAGCGGATACAGAAGCCGTATTTGTAGCAGTTATCATTAATCCACTTGCCTTCGTTAGTATACTGGAAGCTGTCCTCTATAGTGTTAAGGTCAAAGCATAATCCTGTCTGATGTTCAGAGTTGCCAGGTCTTGATGAATATGTGTCTGCTACAGCAGCACCATCACTTTTAACATATCTGTTATATACATTAACCTGATAATTATAGGAACGGTAGCCACTGGAAATGTATATATTAAGACCTTTAGCTGTAGCATCCTTTAACATAATCTTCCATGCACTCATAAGAGTTTTGTCAAGACATGTTGAACTTCTGTCTGCATTAACAGGCTGGTCAGGATTAGTGGGAATGAAATCCTGAGGCAGGGCATATGTCTTATTGGCAATAAGTACTCCGTCAATATAAGTTGCTCCGTTGATTTCCTGAATCTGGAATCCTTTAGAAGTAGTACCTTTGGAAACTGTATTACCAGATGGAACTACAGGAGGAACAAATTCAGAGCTGTCAGATGAAGCAGAGACTGATGTTGCATTTGCTGTTGTAGCTGATGAATTATCAGCGTTAGTTGAATCAGCTACTTCACTTGTACTTTCATTTTCCTTTGTCTGTGTTGATTCTTCAACCTTGGCAGTTGTAGATTCCCCATTCTTATCTGTTTTCTTAGACTTAGAACAGCCTTTCATGGAAACAGATATTATTACAATAATAATGATAAGTAAAGCAGCAGCTGCACAGGCGAGAATAATACGGTTTCTTCTTACCTGACGCTGTCTGCGTGTCAATCGTCTTTTAGTCATGATGAATTAATTCCTTTCAATTAAATTATTCAAAAGTAATTATTGCATTGTTTGCTGGATATTTCAAGGATAAATGTGTTAATATGTTTACTATATTGATATGTGAAAAGCGAGGACTAATATGTATACCAAAGAACAGTTAAAGAAGCAGGTAGAGAATATGGGCTTAACAGGCGAGGAAACAATTCTTATTCATTCATCAATGAAATCTATCGGTGAAGTTGAAGGCGGGGCAGATACAGTACTTGATGCATTGATTGAATATTTCGGACATGGACTTTTACTTCTTCCAACACATACATGGAAGAATATAAATGCGGACTCACCGGTATATAATCCTAAAGAAACACCATCATGTGTCGGACTGCTTACTAATATGTTTCTTAAAAGAGATGGAGTAATAAGGTCACTACATCCTACACACAGCATGGCAGGAATTGGAAAGAAAGCGGCAGAATATCTTGCAGGGGAGGAGAACAACAATACGCCGTGTACACCAGGCGGCTGTTATGACAGGTTAAGAAGCTGTGGAGGAAAAGTTTTGCTTGTTGGAGTAGGACATGAGCGCAATACATTTATTCATAGTGTTGAAGAGGTACTTAATGTACCACACAGATTATCAGATAAGCCGATGAAGTTACAGATTGTAATGCCTGATGGCAGCATTAAGGATTCATATATGAGAAAGCATTACAATGCAGACCAGCCTCACATATCAGAGGATTTCGTTAAGCTTAATCAGGCATTTCTTGACTGTAAGGCTGTGCGTGAAGTGACATTTGGTGACGCAGAGAGCCTGCTGTGTGATGCACAGGCGGTGTTTGAAGTTGTAAGGCATGTCATTGCACCAGACCCTGAATGTATTGTGACGAGCAGTTCAATTCCAAAGGAGCGCTGGGAAGCACTTGTTAAGTAGTAATGTTTTCTGAGCAGTACTGCATCGCAAAATCTATAAATAACTGGGCACTGTGGCTCAAGAAATTCCCCTTCTTCCATACGATTCCGATATTAACATCAATCGGTGGTTCAAGGGGAATTCCTTTATATTGCTTGAAATGAGGCAGCATATCTGAGAAAAGGAAACAACCGCAGCTTCCGTTGTCAATGAATTTCAATGCAGTATATAACTGGCTGCTTCGCATAATAATTCTCGGGTTAAGCTTTAGCTGGTCAAATCTGTTTTTCAAAAGCTCGTTCTGCACAGAGTCCACATTAAACATAAGCAGATTCTCATCTCTGAAGTCTTCAATTGTCATACATTTTTTCTTAGCCATAGGATGTTTCTTAGAGACAACGTACATAAGCTGTTCTTTAGCAAGAATACAGCTTTCGAATTTATCTATATTAAATTGCTCCATATTAACAATTGCAAGGTCAAGCTTTTCATCCTGTACGAGATCACATGCACGCACAGAGCCGAATTCATCGAGCTCTGTCTGGATATCAGGATGATTCTGTTCAAATGCATTAAGTACTTCAGGGAAAAAGATTGTACTGAACATAGGTGGTATTCCTATCTTAAGAACCGGAACCCGGTTGCCTAATTCTAAGAATTCATTCTGCATTTCTGTACTGTGTTTTAGCAGGTCTTTAGCTTTTTCATAAAATGTCTCACCGGCACTTGTTAGTTCCAGATGATTACCATTTCTTGCAAAAAGAATAATATTAAATTCAGCCTCGAGGTCTTTAATGGCAATCGAGATTGTAGGCTGCGTCACAAAAAGCTCTTCTGAGGCTTTGGTTATGCTGCGGGTGCGGCATGCAGTGCAGAAATATTTTAACTGATTAAGTGTCATAGCGCGCTTCCTCCTGTTAAATGCTGCAAAAAGCAGTGCATTTTATATATATATTTTAGCATAAAAATTTTTTATTGAAACATAAAAATCGTTAAATTGTTTTTTTACGAGAACAGGATTATACTTTAGTTACATTAAAGATGAGTCCGGACAGAAAGTTAATTAATAATATGTGAAAGGGGGAACGTTATGTCTCAAACCACAATAACATTACTGTTTTTATTGTTTGCTGTAGTCAGTTTCATACTTGAAAAGATTCCGCTGGGGCTTACAGCTACAATAGTTGCACTTGGTCTGAATCTTACCAACGTACTTACGGTAAAGGAAACATTTGCAGGATATGTAAACAGCAATGTAATACTGTGTGTCGGAATGTTCGTAGTCGGACAGGCACTATTTGAAACAGGTATGGCTAATAAAATCGGAGGTATTGTTACTAAATTTGCCAAATCTGAAAAGATACTTATTATTGCGATAATGTTAATCGTAGGAATTATGTCAGGGTTCCTTTCTAATACGGGAACAGCAGCAGTACTTATCCCTGTTGTCTGTGGAATAGCAGATGAATCAGGATATTCAAGAAGCCGTCTGTTAATGCCTCTGGTATTCGCAGCAGCACTTGGGGGAAACCTTTCAATAATTGGAGCACCGGGAAATCTTATGGGTGTAAATGCTCTTGAAGAATTAGGGCTTTCAACAAGCTTCTTCATGTATGCACCGATTGGAATACCAATGCTTATATGTGGAATTATCTATTTCGTTGTAATAGGCTGCAGGCTTCTTCCAGATAAGAAGGTTATTACAGAGGATGCACCAGAGCAGACAAGAGATTTCAGCAATGTTCCAAAATGGAAACAGGCAATGTCACTTATCGTGTTAATTCTTGTTATTCTTGCCATGATATTTGAGAACAAGATAGGAATTAAGATACAGGTTTCAGCATGTCTCGGAGCAGTAATACTTGTTCTTGCAGGTGTTATATCTGAGAAGGAAGCGCTGAAGTCAATTGATTTAAAGGTTGTACTGTTATTCGGTGGTTCACTTGCACTTGCAAGTGCTCTTGAAAAAACAGGAGCAGGAACACTTATAGCAGATAAGATTGTTGGAATTATGGGTTCTAATCCAAGTCCTATAGTTCTTCTGCTTGTGATATTCGTAGTCACATGTGTACTTACGAACTTCATGTCCAATACAGCAACAACAGCGCTTATGGTTCCAATTGCTGTATCACTGGCAGAGAGCCTTAACGCAGATCCAAGAGCAGTAGTAATTGCTACAGTTATTGCCGGATCATGTGCATACGCAACACCAATCGGAATGCCGGCTAACACAATGGTAGTTGGCGTTGGCGGATATAAGTTTAAGGATTATGTAAAATCAGGACTTCCGCTTATACTCGTATCATTTGTGCTGTGTATGATTTTGTTACCTATATTATATCCGTTCTATCCATAGGATATGGCGGAGATAAAAAATGTTACATAACAATGCAAAACAAGGAGGCTAAAATCCTCTGCTCCTGCAAGGGCAGTCGCATTTTGCTTCGCAAAACAAGGAGGATTATTATGAACAAAGAAGAGAGCGTAAAGCTGATGACAGACAAGATGGCTAAGTTTGTTGGCCATATCGGTAAGAAGTTACCAGATGATGTAATTGCAAAGCTTGAGGAGCTTGCAGCACAGGAAACAGCACCACTTCCTAAGGTATTATATGAGACAATGACTAAGAATCAGGGACTTGCAGTATCACTCGACAGACCTAGCTGTCAGGATACAGGTGTATTACAGTTCTGGGTTAAATGTGGAACCAACTTCCCGCTTATTAATGAGCTGGAGGGATTGTTAAAGGAAGCTGTTGTACAGGCAACATTTGCAACACCATTAAGACATAACTCTGTTGAAACATTTGACGAGTACAACACTAAGAGAAATGTTGGTAAGGGAACTCCAACAGTATTCTGGGATATCGTTCCTAATGACGACCACTGCGAGATATATTCATACATGGCAGGCGGCGGCTGTACACTTCCAGGTAAGGCAATGGTTCTTATGCCAGGTGCAGGTTATGAAGGAATAACAGATTTCGTACTTGACCAGATGACAAGCTATGGACTTAATGCATGTCCTCCACTTCTCGTAGGCGTAGGCGTTGCAACATCTGTTGAGACAGCAGCACTTCTTTCTAAGAAGGCACTTATGAGACCAATCGGTTCACATAATGAGAATGAAAATGCAGCTAAGATGGAGAAGTTACTTGAAGACGGAATCAATGCTATCGGACTTGGACCTCAGGGTATGGGCGGTAAATTCTCCGTTATGGGAGTTAATATTGAAAATACAGCAAGACATCCATCAACAATTGGTGTAGCTGTAAATGTAGGTTGCTGGTCACACAGAAGAGGTCATGTAATATTTGATAAAGACTTAAATGCAGTATGTGATACACATTCAACAATAGACCTGAACGCATAGGAGGATTAGAAAATGGTAGAAATCAGAGGCGATAAAAAGGTTCTTGTTACACCAGTAAGTGCAGAGGACTTAAAGGATATTAAGATTGGTGACATTGTATGGCTTGACGGAGATTTAATGACATGCCGTGATGTTGCACACAGAAGACTTGTAGAATATGGAAGAGAGCTTCCTTATGATATTAAGGACAAGGCAATATTCCATGCAGGTCCTATCGTAAGAAAGATTGAAGGAACAGAGAATGATTATGAGATGGTATCTGTAGGACCAACAACATCAATGCGTATGGAAAAATTCGAATACGAATTTACTAAGCAGACAGGTGTAAGAGTAATTGTAGGAAAAGGCGGAATGGGTCCTAATACAGAGAGAGCATGTAAGGAATTTGGTGCTATCCACTGCGTATTTCCTGCCGGATGTGCTGTAGTAGCAGCAACAGAGGTTGAAAGAATTGCTGAGCATCACTGGGATGAGCTTGGTATGCCAGAAACATTATGGTGCTGTAAGGTTAAGGAATTTGGACCGCTTATAGTATCAATAGATGCTAATGGTGACAACCTATTTGAACAGAATAAGGTTACATTCAATGAAAGAAAAGAAGAAGCCAAGAAGGCAATATATCCTAATGTCAAATTCATAAAATAAATATACATAAAAACAGGGGCGGCAGACCTTTATGGTCTGTCGCCCCAACTCCTTTATACGGAATATTATCTTATACCAAAGATAAGGTACAGTAAATTGTAGTTATAGAACATTACTGCTGCAACGAGTGAAACAGTAGACATAATCTTGATAAGGATATCAAGAGATGGTCCTACAGTATCCTTTAATGGATCACCTACAGTATCACCAACAACGGCTGCATCATGTGCTGGAGAGCCTTTGCCCTGTCCTTCAATAGCACCTGATTCGATGTACTTTTTACCGTTATCCCATGCACCACCAGCGTTACCTGTAAAGATGGCAAGCATGATAGCTGAAAGAGTAGCACCGATAAGAAGACCGCCTACGAAGTAAGGTCCGAAAAGGAATCCGGCAATTACAGGGAAGATGATTGAGATGATAGCTGGCATACGCATTTCCTTTAATGCACCCTGAGATGATATCTCAATACATGTCTTATAGTCTGGTTTAGCCTTTCCTTCAAGGATACCAGGAATGTCTCTGAACTGTCTTCTTACTTCTTCGACCATTTTACGGGCAGCATTGGCAACGGCTTCAATAAGCATACCTGAGAACAGATATGGAAGAGCACCACCAACTAAAGCGCCGGCAAGAATAAGCGGGTTAGTGAAGTTAAGGTCAAGGCTGCTTCCCTCTGGCTGGAATGCATAAAGGAAACTAACCATAAGTGAAAGTGCTGCAAGTGAAGCTGAACCGATAGCAAAGCCTTTACCGATGGCAGCAGTTGTGTTACCAACGGAATCAAGCTTATCAGTAATTTCTCTTACCTCAGGTTCGAGCTCTGACATCTCTGCAATACCACCGGCATTATCAGAGATTGGTCCATAAGTATCAACAGAAACAGTTGCTGATACGAATGAAAGCATACCAACGGCAGCCATGGCAATACCAAACATGCCTGAAACTGCATATGATGCATAAGTTGTAATACCTAAAACAATAAGTGGATACATACAAGACTTCATACCAACTGAAAGACCCTGTGTGATAGTTAAAGCTGCACCTTCTTTAGAAGCCTGTGCAATTGTCTGTGTTGGCTTGTAATCATAACTTGTATAGTATTCTGCGATACCACCGATGATAACACCACTCACTACGCCAAGTGAAGCAGCAATCCAAGGTGATATGAAACCAATGTTAAATCCTGCAACCTTAAGAATATCTGCATTCTCGCCATTGAATAACAGATATGTAGCAACGAATCCGCCGATAATTGTAATTCCGGCAGCACTCCATGTTGAGATATTAAGATCTCTGTGAGGATTATCAGAACCCTTCTTTAAGAGAACATAAGCGATACCAAGAATAGATGCGATAAGTCCGATTGCAGCGAATACAAGTGGGAAATACATCATCTTAGAGAGCATTTCGTCTGAAACTTCAAGGTTATTAGCTACATTTGAAAGGTAAAGACTTACTGCAAGAATAATTGCTGAAGATATAGCTCCAACAAATGATTCAAGAAGGTCAGAACCAAGTCCGGCAACATCACCTACATTATCACCAACGTTATCTGCGATAGTGGCAGGATTTCTTGGATCATCTTCAGGAATGTGTGCTTCTGTCTTACCAACAAGGTCAGCTCCCATATCAGCTGCCTTAGTATATATACCGCCACCAACACGGTTGAACATAGCAACAATAGAGCAGCCAAGTGCGTAGCATGAAAGACACTGTGTGAATACATGAGCACCACGGAGAGCCTCAATGTCAAGCATGTTAAGACCAAATCCAAATATGATGTATACAAGGAAAAGTCCTAAAAGTGCGAAACCGCCAACGCAGAGACCCATAACTGAGCCACCTTTTAAAGCTACCTTAAGTGTTGAACCAATGTTCTTAGTGTTGCGGGCTGTATTAGAAACTCTTACATTAGCGTAAGTAGCAATTTTCATACCTACCCAGCCTGCTGATGCACTCATGATAACACCAATCATGAAACATACAGATGGCTCCCAGCTGAATTCTCCATACTGGACAGTGAATATAGCTGCAAATGCGATTGCAATAATAACAACTACTACTGCAATGATCTTATACTCGTATGTAATAAATGCGTTAGCACCAACTCTTATGGCTGCTGCGATTTCTTTCATACGGTCTGTTCCTTCATCAAGATTCTTAACACCGATGAAGTTGAATGCTGCATAACCGAGCGCAAGCAGGGCTGCAACGATGACTAGAATTAATAAAGCTTCCATGTTTTTCTCCTCGTTAAAAAATTATGTCCGTTACGCGTGCCTGTAGAGATAATAAATGTGGCGTCATTTATTATCATACTTCAAAACACCAACTTGTTAAAGTTTACTAAAAAATATTATGAAAGTCAAATGAAATTATGCATATTTACTATATAATTATGTTAAATTATTTAATGAAAGCGATAGGGGCACAATTGCTTAATTATTAAGAATAAGATATAATTAATGCTTAAATAAGGCACTATATATAAAATTAATTGAAAGGATAGTTTACCCTATGAAAATGAAATTAAGAAAATTAATGCAGCAGGCTGCCTCATATGTTGAGATTGTATTATCTGCATTTTTACTGATAGTTATAATGTTTCTTGCAGGAAAATTTATTGTGGAAAGCGTGCTGGGAATAGGCTGTGATAATGCCACGCTTGAGTATTTCCTTGAGAATGTTATGACATTTGCAATTGGAGTTGAGTTTGTAAAGATGCTTTGCACTCATACTCCGGGTACGGTTATTGAAGTTCTGCTTTTTGCTATTTCAAGACAGATGATAGTAGGACATGTATCAGGTTTTGAGGTACTGGCTGGGGTGGCTGCAATTGCGGGATTATTTGCAACACATAAGTATCTTTACGCTAAATCATTTGGAACTGAAGAGAAAGAAGAAAAACAAGATAAGTAGAAAAGGAAGTCTAAAAATGTATAGTTCATTTTCAAACAAGTTTAGGCAGATTAAACCTTACGATAATTATAATGTCACAGATGTGCCATGGCATGAGGCTATGGTGGCAGGTAATGGAAGGCTTGGCGTGCTTGAATCATGTGCGCCTATAGAGGACAGTCTTATATATCAGAATGTTGAATTTGTTATGCCATCGGAAGAGCCAAGACATGTGCCTTACGATGTTACAGCACAGTTAGATGAAGCCAGACAGTCAGTTATTAATTTTGATGATACATGGAATATACATGATAGAAAAAGAACGAATATGTACTGTTATCATCCAGGCCATATGATAAGACTGACACTTGAAGGAGAGCCGGATATTTCTGGTTACAGAAGATGGACAGATTATAAGACTGGTACAATAAATACTACATTTAAATCAGACGGAGCTTCTGTTTCAAAAAGTACATATGTATCGAGAAAACAGAATGTGATTATAACTAAAATAATATCTGAAAAGTCTGTGAATATGTCGATATCAATAGATGATTTTGAGTCTATGCCGAAATTCGGAGTTCAGAAGAACAATATTCCTGCACCTGAAAGAAATATGCTGTATTCAAGATTTGTAAGAGGTAACATAATAGGTACGGTTGTGCATTATCCTGAGTATGAGGGAAGTGAGCTTGCAAAGGGTGGATTTGCAGGTGTTACAAGGATATTGACAGATGGTGATATGAGGGTTTCATCAAAGCCTAAAGACAGCCGTGCATATACCTGCATTGATGAGACTGAACCGGTTATTGATATATCACATGCAGAAAGCATTATACTTGTAACTTACACTGACTGGACAGATGATTTGGGAGAATATTGTGAGTTCAGGGACAGAGTTAATGACAAAGATACATTTGCACTGATAGACAAATGTATTAACAAAGTTGACAGTGCCGATATAATGGAAGAACCGGTAAGCTTAGAACATAAGAATATAGAGCTTAAGCTTGACGGCGGATATTTTTGCGAGTCTGCTAATGAAGAACTGCTTGACTTGCAGAAAAATGAATATGACATTATGCCTCATCTGCTGGAGAAATTATATTATAACGGTCTGTATGGAATGCAGGCATGCGCAGGAACGACAGCACCAAGACTCAGCGGCTTGTGGGTTGGTGAGTGGAATCTGTTGTGGAGAAGTGCGTACACAATGGATGCCAATGTTAATATTCAGGTTTCGGGAATGAACAGCTCAGGGTTGTATGAAGCAGGTGCTGGTTATATGTGGTTTATACTTCGACAGATACCTGACTGGGTTAACAATGCGGCAATGGTGTATGGAATGAAGGATGCAGTGCTTGTTCCGGTTAATACTGATGGACATAGGGCAATGATGGTAGAGTACGATATTAATTATCCATTCCAGTACTGGAATGCCGGTGCTGGTTGGATGCTTATTCCTATTTATGAATTCTTACAGACTTACGGCGACGCTGTGATAACAACTTTTGATGCGTCGCTGATTAAGATGTACGGCAAAGATACATTTGATGTAAGAAAAGATGTATATGAGCCACTTCTTAAAAAAGCCTATAATTTCTGGAAACAGATAGGAAATCCTGAGTATTATACAGATACAGACGGTAATGCAAGGTATGAGAAGGGAAAATGCAGCCTTAATGCGGGGGAGCATTATCTTATTATTCCATCATTTTCACCGGAGAATAAGCCTCTTGGATATCATAGTGCGATTACTGCCAATGCAGCAATGGATATCTCTGCGGCTAAAGATGTAATTAATATGTACACGGAGATGCTTAATTATACGAAGGTTGATGGATATGAGCAGGCTGTATCAGAGGCGGAAGCACTCTTAAGATTGTTACCTGATTTTATGTATGATGAGTCAGGTGCAGTTAAGGAATGGTCTGTGAAGGAGTATGGCGAGAACAATGCACACAGGCATATAAGCCATCTTTATCCGGCATGGCCGGCTTTGCAGACTCAGCATGATAGTAAGTTAGCAGCTGCGTGTCGTCAGGCAATCATTAACAGAAACCATGAGAATAAAGGAAAAGATGATACCGCTTCACATGGCTGGATACATAAGGCGTTAGTAGAGGCTCGTCTTAAAAATGCAGATGCTGTATATGATACACTTAATCTGCTTGTACACAGTGACATATTCTACACAACTTTATTTACAGACCACAATACTGACAGGAGCAAAGGTGTGTATTGTACAGATACCGCATTTGGACTGGTTGGAATTATTAATGAAATGCTTATATATTCGGATGAACACACAATTGAACTGCTTCCGGCATGGTCAGACAAGCTTGGAAGCGGCATGGTTAAGGGACTTCGTACAAGATGCGGAATAACTATTGATGAACTTAAGTGGGATGTTGATAAGAAGAAAGTGTATGTGAGTCTTGACTGGGATAAGACTGAAGGTATTAATGTTGTATGCAGAAATTATGAAATTGAAAAAATCGGACATGAAAGGTAGAATTGATGATAACTACAACTTTATGTTATATAGAGAAGGACGGGAAGTATCTTATGCTTCACAGAGTGAAAAAGCATAATGATATTAATGAAGGTAAATGGATTGGAGTAGGCGGACATGCTGAGAATCAGGAGACTCCTGAGGAATGTCTTGTGCGTGAGGTAAAGGAAGAAACAGGTCTTATGCTTACTTCATACAGATTCCGCGGGCTTGTAACATTTATAAGTAATGAATGTGAGCCAGAGCTTATGTGTGTATTTACGGCAGATGGCTTTACAGGTGAGCTTATTGAATGTGACGAAGGAGAACTGGCTTGGGTTGATAAAGAAGAAGTTCCCGAGCTTCCGACATGGGAGGGTGACAGGGTATTTCTTAACCTTCTTCTTTCGGGAGAGGAGAGATTTTTCTCGATAAAGCTTAAGTATGAAGGCAGCAGACTTATGGAAAAACAGGTCAATCTGTATTAAAATACAGGTTTGAATATATTTACAGATGGAGTAATTTAGCAGCAATGCTTGACAAGTTCAAGAATATGGGGTGGAAGAAATTCTATCTCATATATGCAATGTGTACTGCCTTAAAAATGTTAATGTAACAATCTACAGTTATGGTCTGCCAGAGCTGATTGCAATTATTGTGACAGTTTTTCTTCACAAATGGAAAAGGCAGATGCTTGTTTCTATCGCAGGCGGAACGATATGTTATATGCTGCTTGTGCAGCTGGTGCGGGAGATTTTGTTGATTGGACGCTGAGGTAGATGAAAGGTTGCTGGAAGTCCAAAACAGCTGAGGAAATGTGAAAAAATGGATCTCGGGGCGATTAAAAGGTAAGTGAAAGTCCAAAACGGCTGCGAGTGCACTAGTCAACAAAAAGTAGACATCACTTTATATTTTTATACATCATTTAATGAGCATAATACTCCCTATACTGTTTTGGAGTCAGATAATTCAGAGAGTATGCCGGACGTTCTTCATTGAAGAA
>OJKW01001183.1_pt1 | contig 15561 bp, 6 predicted proteins | sample 1596591 | NCBI WGS metagenome assembly OJKW01 (sample SAMEA4350166, study PRJEB24818) | metagenome | biome: human; feature: gut; material: faeces | place: Denmark | collected 2013-09
ATACTGGATGTCTTATCGAGCATTTTGGCAACGCAGATGCCGTGCCGCAGCCGCCGGAGCGGTGCTTAAGCCGTCAGGCGGGAATTGTGCGGTATTGCCTTAGGTTTGCGGCAAGGAACCACCCCTCAGGCCGCTTCGCGTCCAGCTCCCCTCCAGGGGAGCCACCACAAGCATAAGGTAAGATACTGGCTCCCCTTAGAGGGGAGCTCCGGCGAAAGCCGGTGAGGGGTGGTTCCTCGCGCAGAGCCTGATAAATGAGATTTGTGACTGGGCTCATCCGGCGGCCAATGGGCTGGCCGCCCTACCGTACAGTTACCAACAAAAGGCCTGTAATTTATACGCTCCTCCGGGGCGTCGGGGACGCCGCCCCCTACGGCATAGCAAGGTATATTGCAATTTTTAAATTGTGTATTGTTCCCAGTATTTCGGCAGGGTGGGGTCCCCCGCCCTACTGGCCTGGCAAATATTTCACCGAACCCATGCCCACAAATACAAAAATGCCGCAGCAGACTGTCACATCTGCTGCGGCATTTTTATTTAGAGGTTAATGGGCTGGTTACAGCTCATTGTTCGGCTGTGGGATTACTGCAGAACGCCGGTGTTCTTATCAAAGTGATAAGTACGGCCGTCGATGACTGCATCGCCCTTAGCCATGGTGCCATAGATCGGGTCGAAATAGTAACGCTTGTCAGCGCTCCAGCCCTTGATCATGTGGCCCTGTGCATCGTAACGGACCCACTTGCCGGTACCATCGGCGCGGTCAGCCCACTGGCCAGCTTCGGATTCCTGATAGACATCCTTGCTGGTGGCTTTCTTGCCCTGGTCAACGGCATCCAGCCAGTACCAAGCGTCGGAAGCCGGGTCATAGATTTCCTTGCCGCGGCCATCCAGGCCCTGGCGAACGCCCTTTTCGTACCAGAAGTCAGCGCCTTTGATGGTCAGCCACTGGCCGTCCAGAGCGATACCGGTGTACTCGTCAAATGCGCAAGGTACACCGTCAATATCGCCTGCGCCCTTAGCCATAGCGCCGGTGATCAGGTCAAAGTAGTAGGTGCCCTTATCGGTCGTCTGCCAGCCCTTGACCATGTGGCCGTTCTCATCGTAACGGACCCACTTGCCGGTGCCATCGGGCTTATCAGCCCACTGGCCGGCGGCGGATTCCTGGTAAACGTCCTTGCTGACGGTCATTGCGCCGCCCTGGACAGCATCCAGCCAGTACCAGGCGTCGGAATCGGGATCATAGATCTCTTTGCCGCGGCCGGTGGTACCCTGCTTCACGCCGTTTTCGTACCAGTACTTCTTGCCGTTTTCTTCAACCCAGCCGTTCTTCTCGCCGTACTTGGCGGTGTAGTCCTTGCCGTTGAAGTTGACAGCAGCGGTGGTAACGCCGCTGGTCTGCTTTACAGTTGCATCCACGAACTGTGCACTTGCACAGTTCTTATCGGTGCAGGTAAAGACAGCCATTGCGGTAATGGTGGTCTTTTCAGCGGCACCATGAACGGTGCGCTCCTCGGCTTCGAGAGCCTGAGTTTCTTCGCCGCCGTTGTTGGTATTATCACTAGTGTTGTCACCCTCACTGGGAGTGGTGGGTTCCACAAACTCTGCCGTGATAATGACATCATTCTTGTCCATATTGAATGTTCCAACGCCATCGCTTACATTCAAAGTGGTGTGTAGGTTGCCAGAATCCAGCTTCGGATTCTCTTTCAGCACATAATTTGCCTTGTCCTCATCCGGCTTAAAAGTAACAGTAACGCTCGTACCTTCTTTAATTTCACCGGTCGGGTTAACAGTAGCAGTACCATTGGTTACATTGCAAGTTACGGTATGAGTAGTCTTTGCAAATACGGCCTTAACAACAACATCATAGTCCGGCATGTAGAAGCTATACTTGCCATCGTTCGGTGTCAGTGGCTTTGCGGTAGAAGGATCACCCTTCTTTTCGTAACACACAGAGCTTTCTTCCAGCTTATAGTTTTCGCCATTTGCCGTAAAGGTAACCTCAACCGGATCACCCATAGCTGCAGTTTTTACGCTGAGGTTTGCGGCACCGTTGGTCACGTCAGAAGTAATGCTATAAGTCTTATCCGGCATAGCTTCAAACTTAGCATCAACGGTAACATCAGCGGCAGGCATCTTGAAGGTTGCTTCTCCCTTTTCATTCAGGGTCAGCGTCACGGTCTCGGTCTTTTCACCGTTATTGTAGCTGTAAGTCAGGCCGCCCTCTTTGAGCTGATAGCCCTCTTTAATGTTAGCAACAGTAACGGTAATTTCGGTATCCTGCGCAGCCTTGTCCGGATTTACGGTAACAGTAGCGACTTCACCTTCAACAGGATTCACCTTAACTGTGTACTCTTTAACCTCTTCAAACGCTGCGCTGACAGTTGCATCGCCAGCGGGCATTGCAAAGGTGTAAGTGTTGGCCTTTTCTGTGTCAGGAGTTGCTTTCAGGGTCTGATTGTCGCCGTAAGTAACCACCACACCGTCAGCCGTCAGGGTATAGCCATCCTTCGGGGTAGCCACAACGGTAATGGTAGTGCCCGCAGTGACCTTATTCAGGTCAGCTTCGGGGCTGGTGATCTTCAACGTATCCTTGTTAGCATCGGCCACCTTGACCTCATAGGTCTTGGCGTTTTTGGTAACGCTGATGGTCACATCGCCGTCCGGCATGGTGAAGGTGTAAACCGTCTTAGCCTTTTCGGTGGTAGCCTGGGCGGCGGCTTCGTCCTGCGCTGCTTCCTGAACTTCATTCAGAGCAACTTCGGTATCGCCGCTCTTTGCGGTAACGGTAACGATATCGGTGCCTTCCTTTTCTACTGTCAGGGTAACGGTATCGTCCTTGATGTAGGTTTTGTTGGTGGTGCCCAGGGTCAGGGTAACGCCTTGAACTGCTTCCGGCAGGGTTACAGTGTGAGGTACGCTTTCGGTTGCGGTATGGCAATCAGAGCACAGGTACACATTGTTGCCAACGGACTTGGTTTCCAGCTCGTCCAGAGCCCAGGTATGGCCCTTGGGCAGTGCGCCGTCAGCGTACTTCTTTTCACCCTTGGTCAGGCCGTACTTGGTGGTGCGGTCCTGGGTGTAAGCGGGGGTATCGCACCATGCTTCAACGGAAACATTGGTGGTTGCGCCGCTGCTCAGGTCGCTGACCATGTCGGACATCGGCATGGTTTCAACCAGGTTAGCGCACCACATGAACTCTTCGTTCTTGTTCTTCTCGTCAGAGCTGCCCATGTTCTGGTTGTAACTCGGGTTGTAGTTCCAGGACTCGGTCTTGTAGCTCTTACGGTTTGCATAAGAAGTGCCGGAGGCATCGGTCTTGACTTCTGCCTTGCCGTCCACCAGTTCCTTATAGGTGTTGGACAGGTTGGTGCCGACAGAAACGACCAGCTGATCCTTGGTGGTGTTGATGCCGGTGATCACAGTCTGGCCCTGCTGGGTGGTGGTAGCAAAGCTGTAGCTGTCACGCAGGGTCAGGCCCGCCAGAGGATGGTTCATGAAGGTGCCCAGATACTTCACACTGCTGGTATCCTGGGCGCTATCCATGATAACCATGCTCATGCCGGGAAAGTGGGTATCGGGAACCATGTTGCCGTCCTTATCCTTGGTCAGCTTAATGCCGCCATAGACGGTGTTGTATTCCTTCACTTCTTCCACTGCGCCGGTGGTCGGGTCCATACGGTAGATGGCGTTGTTGACGTTGAAGTACAGCTTGCCATCATACAGTGCGGTAGAGTGTACCAGTGCGGGGTAGATCCGCTTTGCAGCAGCGTCTGCCAGGCACTCGGTGTTCAGGTTGTTTTCAACCTTGGTATGCTTATCTACTGCACTGGTATCGATCTTATAGATGGTGCCAGCTTCGGCCAGAACCTCGGCATTGCTGTCGTCATCATTGAAGTTGCTGCTGGTTTTCTTCAGATCGTTGTAGTACATCAGGATGATATCAAACGGGTCATCCGTCTTGGTAAAGCTGCTCATGCTGAAGCCGCCGGGTCTGCTGCTGGAATCCTCTTTGCGGATATAGTAGTTCGCATTACGCGGACGTGCTTCCAGAGTATCGGGGCCCTGGTTCTGCATCTTCTTCATGAACTGCTGCATCTGGGAGTTGTTACCAGAGCTGCCGGAACCAGAGTTGCCGTTGTTGCCGTTCTCGGACTGCTGGCGGCGCATGTTGTTGTACAGGTTCTGGTTGGTCGTGGTATCAACGTAATAGAAGTAATTATTGTCGAAGTAGATGGGGCTGCAGATAGAGGTGAACCAAGTATCCTCGTAGCAGGTATCGGTGTAACGGGTCTCGTTCTTGTTCTCCGCCTTGGTGTAAGAGTAATGCGGCTTGCCGTTGTTCAACACAACATTGCCGGCATCATCCTTATCGGGTTCCTTGTTTTTGGTGTAGGTGTAGCCATCGTACAGCGAGTCAATGTAATCATAGTACTTGCTGTAACGGCCTTCCAGACCGGAGGGAGAAACCAGGAAGTTGACATGGCGCATGTCGCCTGCGTTCTCAACGCGGGTCTGGGCCATGCACTCGGTGTTCACGTCGTCATAGCAGACATCAACATAGTACCAGTTCTTGTTGGGTTCGCCGGTGGTCATCGTAGCAGAGTTGCTGTCGCCCTGCAGCTTGTTGACCTTGACTGCGTTAAAGTAGTGGACGTTGTTGAACATGCCGCCACCGAACGCATTACCGGCAACACTGGTATCAGAAGTATCGCAGTAATACAGGATCTGGGCAAAGTCAACAACAGCGTTATCGCCTACTTCATCGGGGGTCTTCCAGCTGCCGTCATCATTCTTATAGATGCTCTTGTTGTCAGGCAAATTCTGGACCATGTAGTTAAATGCAGCTGCATAGCCCAGGCAGATGCAGCCATACTCAACGCCCTTAGCGCCGATCTCGCCGCCCAGCAGGGCACCGAAAGCAGTCGTCTGGATGGGGTCGTTGTTGCCGCCGCCGGTGATATCGCCCATGGAGCCCATATCGAATTCTGCAACCTGGGAGATCCAGTCGTGCAGGATCAGCAGCTTGGTGACATAGTCAGCGTCACCCAGCTTGGCAACCTGTGCCAAGCCTGCATCACGGATGGCTTTCAGAGCTTCGCCATAGTTCATGACGTAAGACATGAACGCCTGCGGCAGCATGTTCAGCATGAATGCCATGGTGGTCGGCGGGACATCATCGTTCGGATCAATGCTGCACAATATCTTGATTGCGCCCATGGTGCCGGTGATGCTGCCATCCTCGCCCTGCTTCTGAACGCCCTTGGAGGTCCAGAACGGGGCAACCACGCCGAAGTACTCTGCTTCGTCCTGGTTGAACTGCGACAGCTGGAAGTAGTAGTAGTTCATCTGCGCAGTCGAGACATCGTAAGTATTGGTGACCTGGTTGCCCTGGTCGTCCACATACACGGCAGTCTTCTGGCTGTCGTACAGCAGCAGGCTGTTCTTGCCCTTGTTGTCGCCGCTCTGATAGGTGAAGTTCACCTTGCTTGCGTCAACCGGGTTGTTCTGCATATCGTACCAGTTGCCGTCCTTCATTGCGGACACCAGGGTAACGCCGGTGCCGCCGGAGGTGGTATCCAGGGTCGGGGTGCCGCCCACGTTGATGTAGACGGAATTGTCATTCTGGTCTACCACAACGCTGACCGGCATGGTCATTACCGGCTGGGTTTTGATTTCTTCGCCGCAGACAGCGCACTTGAAGGTGACGCTGGTGCATTCCCAGTCAATGGTAACGGGAGCGCCGGCAGAAATTTTGCCGGTTTCGCTGTCATAGAACAGCTGGGCGTTGCTGTAGTCAGCTTCCAGCTTGCCCTCGACCTTCTTCATTTCCCAGTTGAAGGTAGCAACAAAGTTGCCATCTGCATCCTTGGACACAACATGGCTCTGGCAGGGCAGGGCGGCAATGTCGTCGGTGCGGGTGGTGGGTTCCTTGTATTCCTTCTTAAGCGGGCTCTTGTCAGCGGGCACGCTGGCAGAGTAAACGGTCTTGCCGGCAACGCCGGGCTTTGCATCGGTGGTATCCTTGGTTACGGTGCCTTCTACCTTCTGGTAGGCATCGTCCTTTTCACAGGTATACACAGCGGTGTAAGCCCAGCCGTCATCGGTCTTGGTCCAGTAACCATCGGGGGTTTCCTTCCAGGTATGGGTGTGGCCATCCTCCGGGTTGGTGTCATTCCAGTACCATTTCGGCTCGCCATAGGTATGGCCGTCTGCAGCGGCGCTGGCCGCAAAGGTATCGGAGTTTTCAGCAACGTAAGCCTGTGCGTAGCTGTCAGCCTGCTGCGCAATCACTTCATCATCGCTGTTGGTCATGGACTCCATCGCAGAGGTCATGCCGGAGCTGCCGGTAAAGGTAACGGCGGTCACAACGCCTGCGGCGTTCGTCTCATAGCCCAGGTCGGTAACGGCGCTGGACAGATGATACGTTTTGATGGTGGCAGCCATCACCGATGCCATCTCGTCCTTGTTCAGGCCATAGGCTTCGGTGTTGATCTTGCCGGCTGCGGCGTTGGCGTACATGGCATCGGCCAATGCATTTTCCAACGCTGCAAGGCTCATGCCCGCCTTGCTCTGTGCAGTCGCTTCCAGCTTGGCATCGTCCTGCTCCAGTTCATGCACTTCGCCCTGGGCAGCCAGCGTTTGGGCTGTCTGCTTGATCAGGTCTGCGGTGCTGGTGAACTTGGGCAGGGACTGCACAGCGCTGGCCGCGCTTGCTGCGCTAGCTGCAACAGACTGCGCTACCGAAGAATCAATCTTGGTAGTTTCGGCTGCTGCGGGAAGCGCCACGCTCTGGGCAACCATGGCTGCTGCCAGCACGGATGCACCAAAACGCTGAAGGTTTTTCTTCATAGTTTTATCCTCCCTTAAGTGTTACTACTTTCCCCTTTTGTGTGAAAAGTGGTACGGCAGATGTGCGGCACTTTGCAGGTGTTGATTGCAAAACGCCTGGTTATGCCCCCTCGGTCTGGCGATCCCTTGCCGGGCTGCGGCCTGCTTTTGGGGCTTTTGGCCCCGGCACAGCGGCTGACAAAACGTTGTACCGGCTGCATGCCTTGATCCTGCAAATGATAACCATTCCGACACATCTAGGTATATACATTATATCACAGTTGCCAGAATTTGCATAGTTAATTAGAGCGGTTTCTATGTAAATTTTTGTCCTTGAATCAACTGAAACCTGTTTTTCGCACATTATTTGCGTTGCGGTGCGGTGACCCTTTGGCGGTATTTATTAACATTTTTGAATGGTTTATTCCTGTTTTTATCAAATGATTAAACATTTACCCTGATAATGTTCTTTGCAATCTCTTAATACAATCACCCGGTATTGTAATCGCGCATTTTTTGTCATTTCGGTTTGGCTTGTTGTTGAGAGATTTGGCAGAGATTGGAGGAAACTTGAAGGGAAAATTGGAGGTTGAGAATTGCCCATTATAAATTGTACTGTAGAGAGCGTTCCTGACCGTTCCGAAAACTTAGGGATAGATCAACCCTTGCCCCTTAACCGCGACCTGAAATACACCTTCCCAAGGTAGGGCGGTGTGAGTGCCCCCTTCTGCTCCACTTTTTCAAAGTTCCGAATGGTGTCCTCTCCCCTATCTACAATTCCTGATGTTTTCATGATGCCTTCCTTGGTCTTCCACACCCGGCCTTTGCCCCCTCCCCGTCCCATAAGTCGTACACAACAAAAAGGCCCCTGCCTTAACAGCAGGAGCCTTGAAAGCTATATCACAAGCCGAAAATTACTTCTCGATCTTGGAAACAACGCCGGAACCAACAGTGTGGCCGCCTTCGCGGATAGCGAAACGCATGCCTTCTTCCATGGCAACCGGGGTGATCAGCTCAACGTGCATATCAACGTTGTCGCCGGGCATGCACATCTCAGTGCCTTCGGGCAGGGTGATGATGCCGGTAACGTCGGTGGTACGGAAGTAGAACTGAGGACGATAGTTGTTGAAGAACGGGGTATGACGGCCGCCTTCTTCCTTCTTCAGGACGTAAACATGGCCATCGAAAGTGGTGTGGGGATGAACAGAGCCGGGAACAGCCAGAACCTGGCCACGCTCGATCTGGTCACGGTCAATACCACGCAGCAGAGCGCCGATGTTGTCGCCAGCCTGAGCGAACTCGAGGCTCTTGCGGAACATTTCCAGACCAGTGATGGTGGTGGTCAGCTTCTCTTCCTTCAGACCAACGATTTCCATCTGATCGCCGACATGAGCAGTACCACGCTCAACACGACCGGTAGCAACGGTGCCACGGCCGGAGATGGTCATAACGTCCTCAACGGGCATCAGGAACGGCTTATCAGCAGCACGGTCCGGGGTCGGGATGTAGCTGTCAACAGCGTCCATCAGCTCCCAAATGCACTTGTATTCCGGAGCATCGGGATCCTTGGAAGTGCTCTCCAGAGCCTTCAGAGCGGAACCACGGATGATCGGGGTGTTGTCGCCGTCGAAATCCTGGCTGTCCAGCAGTTCGCGAACTTCCATTTCGACCAGGTCGAGCAGCTCTTCGTCGTCAACCATATCGCACTTGTTCAGGAACACAACGATCTTGGGCACGCCAACCTGACGAGCCAGCAGGATGTGCTCACGGGTCTGCGGCATCGGGCCATCGGTTGCAGCAACAACCAGGATAGCGCCGTCCATCTGAGCAGCACCGGTGATCATGTTCTTGATGTAGTCAGCATGGCCCGGGCAGTCAACGTGGGCATAGTGACGCTTCGCGGTGTGGTACTCAACGTGAGCGGTATTGATCGTGATACCACGAGCCTTCTCTTCAGGAGCCTTATCGATGCTGGAGTAATCCATGAAATCGGCGTCGCCCTTCAGAGCCAGAACCTTGGTGATAGCGGCAGTCAGAGTGGTCTTGCCGTGGTCAACGTGACCGATGGTACCGATGTTGACATGCTCCAAAGAGCGGTCAAATTTTTCCTTTTCAGCCATTGGAAGTATCCTCCTTTAATTCAAACAGATAAAATAGCCTGTTGTAAGGCTATCATACTAGATTTTTCAAGAAAAATCAAGTATTTTGCGCGAATTTGTGCAGAATCAGCCCTTATTGCGCTCGGTCATGATCTTATCTGCAACACTCTTGGGAACCTGCTGGTAATCAGCCGGCTCCATGGAGTACTGGCCACGGCCCTGGGTCTTGGAACGCAGGTCAGTAGCGTAACCGAACATCTCGGACAGAGGAACCATAGCGGTGACACGGGCAGTGCCATCGGTGGATTCCTGGTTCTGGATCGCGCCGCGGCGGCTGTTCAAGTCGCCAATGACGTTGCCCATATACTCGTCAGGAACAACAACGTCAACCTTCATGATGGGCTCCATAATGACGGGGTCAGCCTTCTTCATAGCATCCTTGAATGCCATGGAGCCGGCGATGGAGAACGCCATTTCAGAGGAGTCAACTTCATGATAGGAGCCGTCCCACAGAGTGACCTTGACATCCACGACGGGATAGCCAGCCAGAATGCCGGACTTCATCGCGCCCTGGATACCGTTGTCAACAGCGGGGATGTATTCCTTCGGGATAGCGCCGCCAACAATACCGTTGACAAACTCATAACCCTTACCCGGGTTGGGCTCAATCTTGATCTTAACGTGACCATACTGGCCCTTACCACCGGACTGACGTGCGTACTTGGTTTCCTGGTTAGCATCCTTGCGGATGGTTTCACGGTAGGCAACCTGAGGTGCGCCAACGTTAGCTTCGACCTTAAACTCGCGGAGCAGACGGTCCACGATGATTTCCAGGTGGAGCTCGCCCATGCCGGCGATGATGGTCTGACCGGTTTCTTCATCGGTCCAGGTACGGAAAGTCGGGTCCTCTTCAGCCAGCTTAGACAGGGCAATACCCATCTTCTCGCTGCCAGCCTTGGTCTTGGGCTCAATGGCAACGCGGATAACCGGCTCGGGGAAGTTCATGGACTCGAGGATGATGGGATGCTTCTCATCGCACAGGGTATCACCAGTGGTGGTGTTCTTCAGACCAACAGCAGCGGCGATATCGCCAGCGTAGCAGATGTCGATATCCTTACGGTTGTTTGCATGCATCTGCAGGATACGGCCGATACGCTCGTCCTGATCCTTAACAGAGTTGTAAACAGTGGTGCCAGCCTCAACGGTACCAGAGTACACGCGGAAGAAGCACAGCTTACCGACATACGGGTCAGTCATAATCTTGAATGCCAGTGCAGAGAACGGCTGATCATCGGAAGAAGTGCGATCTTCTTCCTCGCCAGTCTCCGGGTTGGTGCCCTTGATGGCCGCAACGTCGGTCGGAGCGGGCATATAATCAACGATTGCATCCAACAGTTTCTGAACGCCACGGTTCTTGTAAGAAGAGCCGCAGACAACAGGAACGATCTCGTTGGAAATAGTAGCCTTACGCAGAGCAGCCTTGATTTCTCCCTTGGTCAGCTCTTCGCCGTCCAGGTACTTCATCATCAGCTCTTCGTCGGTCTCAGCAACAGCTTCGATCAGCTTGTCATGATATTCCTGAGCCTGTTCTTTCAGGTCTTCAGGAATTTCCTCAACGCGCACATCATTGCCCATATCATCATAGTAGATATCGGCTTTCATGTCGATCAGATCGATGATGCCGCGGAAAGTGTCTTCCTGGCCGACAGGCAGCTGGATAGGCACACCGTTGGCATGCAGACGATCATGCATCATCTGTACGCAGCGGAAGAAGTCAGCACCCATGGTATCCATCTTGTTGACGTAAACCATGCGGGGAACCTTGTACTCGTCAGCCTGGCGCCAAACGGTTTCAGACTGAGGCTCAACGCCACCCTTTGCGGCCAGAACGGTAACAGAACCGTCCAGAACACGCAGAGAACGCTGAACTTCAACAGTAAAGTCAACGTGGCCCGGGGTGTCGATGATGTTGATACGATGACGGTTCTTTTTGAACAGAGCCGGATCGTGCTGGGTCTCGGTGTGGCTCCAGTAGCAGGTGGTTGCAGCGGAAGTGATGGTGATACCACGTTCCTGTTCCTGCTCCATCCAGTCCATCGTAGCAGCGCCGTCATGAACTTCGCCGATCTTATGGTTAATACCGGTGTAGTACAGAATGCGCTCGGTGGTGGTGGTCTTGCCTGCGTCGATGTGGGCCATGATACCGATATTTCGGGTCATTTGCAGGGATACGTCTCTCGGCGTTGCCATGGCTTAAACCTCCTCAGTAAGCAGATCAATAACGGTAATGCGCGAAAGCCTTGTTGGCTTCTGCCATCTTGTGGGTATCTTCGCGCTTCTTGACGGCGCCGCCAACGTTGTTGGTAGCGTCAATGATCTCGGCGGCCAGGCGAGCGGACATGGTCTTTTCACCACGGCTGCGGCTGTACAGAGTCAGCCAGCGCAGGCCGAGGGTCTCGCGGCGGGCGGGGCTGACCTCCAGGGGAACCTGGTAGGTGGAGCCGCCGACACGGCGGGCCTTAACTTCGAGGCTGGGCATGATGTTTTCCATGGCCTTCTCGAACATTTCGAGAGGATCGTTGCCGGTCTTCTCTTTGACAGTCTCAAAAGCTTCGTAAACGATCTTCTGAGCGACGCCCTTCTTGCCATCCAGCATGATGCTGTTGACCAGACGGGTGACGAGCTTGGAATTGTAAATAGGATCAGCCAGAACTTCGCGCTTTGCGATTTTACCTCTTCTGGGCATCTTTCTTCCCTCCTTCACATTAATGATATCATCGGTACTCGAAAGTTAAAGAAAACTCCCGTTATGCCACAAAAGGGTCAGCTGACCATTTTATGGCGAAAAGATGTTTCCTTACTTCTTGGCACCGGCCTTGGGACGCTTTGCGCCGTATTTGCTGCGAGCCTGGTTACGGTTTGCAACACCCTGAGTATCCAGAGTACCACGGATGATGTGGTAACGGACACCGGGCAGGTCCTTAACACGACCGCCACGGATCAGGACAACGCTGTGCTCCTGCAGGTTATGGCCGATACCAGGAATGTAGGAGGTGACCTCGATACCATTCGTCAGGCGGACACGGGCAACTTTACGCAGAGCAGAGTTGGGCTTTTTGGGGGTCATGGTACGAACAGCGGTGCAAACACCACGCTTCTGGGGGCTGTTCATGGTGGTGTACTGCTTCTTCTGGGAGTTGTAGCTCTTCTGAAGGGCAGGAGCAGTGCTCTTGGTTACCAGGACCTCACGGCCTTTGCGTACGAGCTGGTTAAAAGTAGGCATTTCTTTTCTCCTTTCTTGATTATTCCGCGCAGTTTTTTGCGGGGGTTGTGCTTCCATTTTGGCCGCACTTGACCCCTTAACTCACGCATTTATTATAATAGCGGATAAACCACGCTCTGTCAAGAGTATTCACAAAAAATATTTCAAATAATCGTGCAAGATGCTGATTTTCTGCACTGGGGGTTCTAAGGCAATACCGCACAATTCCCGCCTAACGGCTTAAGCACCGCTCCGGCGGCTGCGGCACGGCATCTGCGTTGCCAAAATGCTCGATAAGACATCCAGTATTATCTGCGCTTTTGGCTTAGCATCTGCCGCACCTCGCTCGCCGTATCGGCACTTAGAATTATGCGGTATTGCCCTAATTTTGCACTTAAGGTGTATCTGAAAACAAAGAGAACGACGGATATTTCGCAAACGCAAGCAGAATGTAAGGTAAAGAGCCATAGGAATCCTTTGCGGATTCCAAGGCTTTTTAACGCAAAATCCCGCTGTGTTTGCAGAAACAGACTAAATTTTCGAATTTTTCAGATACCCCCTCGGACTTTCCCCTGCTTATTTTGCAGCTTCCAGCTGTGCCACGCAGGCTTCGGCTTCGTCCAGAATGCGGCCGAACTTATCCAGGGCAGCATCCACCGGGGCGGGGGTGGTCAGGTCCACACCGGCATGGCGCAGCTCATCCAGCGGGTAAGCGCTGCCGCCCATGTGCAGGAACTCCAGGTACTTCTTAACAGCCGGTTCGCCGTTCTTCAGGATGCCCTCGGACAATGCCACGGCAGTGGAATAGCCGGTTGCATACTTATAAACATAGAACGGGCGGTAGAAGTGCGGGATGCGTGCCCACTCGTACTGTACTTCGTCATCCACAACCAGCTCCGGTCCAAAGTAGTCCACAATGAGCTTCTTGTACAGATTGTTCAGGGCAGCGGGATTCAGGGCTTCGCCGCGCTCGGCCATGGCGTGGGCATCGCGCTCAAACTCGGCAAACATCGTCTGGCGGTAGACGGTTCCCTTGAAATTTTCGAGGTACTGATTCAGCAGGGCTAGGCGGGTTGCGGGATCCTGGTTCTTTTCTGCCAGCAGGTGCTCAATGAGCAGGTTCTCGTTGACGGTGGAAGCGACCTCTGCGACAAACAGGGTATAGTCGGCATACTGGGCAGGCTGGGTATGGCGGCTGAACCAGCTGTGCATGCTGTGGCCCATCTCATGCGCAATGGTGGAAACGCTGTCCAGCGTACCGGTAAAGTTGCACATGATATAGGGGTTGGAATCATAGCTGCCGCCGGAGTAAGCGCCGCCGCTCTTGCCCTTGTTGGGGAACACATCGATCCAGCGCTCGGCAAAGCCCTTGCGAACGATGGTGCCGTACTCTTCGCCCAGCGGTGCAACAGCATCCAGAACCATCTGCTTGGCCTGGTCATAGGTGTAATGGGCGCTGACGCCCTTGGTCAGCGGGGCGTACACATCATAGTAGTGCAGCTCGTCCACACCCAGGATACGCTTGCGCAGAGCAACATAGCGGTACATATCCGGCAGGTGCTTGCGCACAGTAGCCACCAGGTTATCATAGACCTGGCCGGGCACGTTCTCCCCTGCCATGGACATGGCGCGGGAAGATTCATAATGACGGACGGAGGCTTCGGCGGTAGCGGTCTTGACAGCGCCGGAGTAAGAGGCAGCCAGCGTGTTGATGTGCTGGCGGAAGCTCTTGTAGTAGCTTTCAAAGGCATTCTTGCGCAGCACGCGGTCATTGGAGGTTTGCAGCAGGATGTAGTTGGAAGCAGTCAGCTCCACATCGTTGCCCTCGCCATCCTTGACGGAATCGAACACCATGTCGGCGTCTTCCAGGTTATCGGCAACATTTTTCGGGGTGCCGAATGCCTCACCGAAAGCAGCCAGCAGCTTTTCTTCCGGGGCGGTCAGGGTGTGAGGCTTTGCACGCAGCAGGTCTTCCAGAGCAAAACGATAGGGGGCAACCTGCTCGTCAGCCATGATGGCATCCAGGGTTTCCTGCGGCAGTGCCAGGATTTCCGGCTGAGCATAGGCGATGGTACCGACAGCCTTTACATATTTGGCGGTAGCGCGGGCATCCATGCTCTGGGCGTCATCAGCACGGGTATCCTCGCTCAGACGCAGACTGGTGTAGACAGCCAGGTTTTCCAGTTCACGGAACACGCCGATTTCTGCATCATAAAATTCACGAATGCTGGCAGCGTTGTTCAGCTTGCCCTCCCAGGCAGCCAAAGCTTCAATTTTGGGGTCAATGGCGGCAAAAGCCTTTTCCCATTCCGCATCGCTGGCGTACATTTTGGTCAGGTCCCACTGGTACTGCGGGTCCATCTCTTTGCGTTCTTTCAATGCTTCCGACATGGCGGATTCTCCTTTTCTATATGGTGTCTTTCTGAGCCAGTCAGGGAAGCGTTCTCCCCTGCCCTCCATGCAGGCACCATTCATCCTGCACAGACAAACCCAGTATAAAAGTATTATACACCAAATGTTAGAAAAAACAAATCCGTTTTTATTTAACAAAAAGCCTGCGCAGAAACAGTGTTTATGCACGGTTCCTGCACAGGCTCATTTCTCTAACTTTCTTTATTTGTCATTTGCCCGGCTTTCCAGCAGGCTTCTTCCTTCTCCTGCCAACGCTTCACTTTCATTTGTCGTAAAGATACAATCAGACTGGTCTTTCCCGATTCTGAAAAACACCTGATAGTCCTTATTTCCCTGAAACGTCAGCACATCCAGCATCATGGGTTCGCTTTCCCCTGCCTGATAAGTAACCCAAAAGCGCAGCCGCAATGGATTGGGGGTGATTTTTCCCGCCTGTTCATTGGTCACGCCATTGCGGCAGACAAGATATACCGTTGCGGTCCCCTGACTTGCTGGTAAATCCACCTGCTGCATATAGACACCGCTGCCCATTGTTTCACAATGCTGCATCCATGCGGCAACTGTGGGGTATTGCTGCCATACATCTTGTGGTACGTTCCACATCGCTGTACTTTGGTAGTTTGCAGATGCCACAAAAGCAATGCACCATAAAAGTACCACCAGCAGTGTTGCTGCCGCTAAATACAGGACCCGCCTTGCTGCTGCTTTTGCAGCCGTTGCAGCGCCGCTTTTTCCCGCCGCTATAAAAAAGAGTCCGCTTATTGAAATGAACAGAAGTATCAACAATCCAATCGCCGCGCCAAGCCCAACAAATTGCAGAGCAAACCATAGCAAAATTGCCATTACCGCAATCAGTACCCACGTTTGTTTTGCTGTCAGGCTTCCGGCCGTTTCTGCCTTTTCCTGTACATCTGGTTCTCTTGTTTCTGTCTTTTCTTCCAAAGCAGCCTCTTCCGG
>OJKW01001184.1_pt1 | contig 15536 bp, 12 predicted proteins | sample 1596591 | NCBI WGS metagenome assembly OJKW01 (sample SAMEA4350166, study PRJEB24818) | metagenome | biome: human; feature: gut; material: faeces | place: Denmark | collected 2013-09
CCTCTGCTGGTATCGTCCCGTCTGTGTGTCCTCGTTATGTTTTTTTTTTTCAAGCAGAAGCCGGCCTTCGAGGTAGGAGTCCGGCTCGTGGGCTCGGAGATGGGGATAAGAGCCTTGAGTGGAGGAGATCCAAAGCATTGCTGCCGGGCAGATCACCGTCAACGGCACGGCAGACGGGAAAATGGAAGAAACTGTGCCGGAAAAGGCATAAGGATATAGGGGGACGCTTCGATGGAGTATATCCGAATCACAAAAGAAAACATCGACAAGGAACACATCTGTTGTGCCATGTCCGGCAAACAGAGCCTTGCCAAGAAGGAATGGCTTAAGCAGCGATTTGAGGAGGGGCTTGTTTTTTACCGCAGTGCGGAGCGCGGCAAATGCTTTATCGAGTACATCCCGGCAGAAAACGCATGGGTGCCCATTGAAGCGGCAGGCTGGCTTTATATCAACTGTCTGTGGGTCTCCGGCTCCTTGAAAGGGCACGGCTATTCCAGCGAGCTGCTGGAAGAATGCCTTCGGGATGCCAAGGCGCAGGGCAAAAACGGCGTTTGTATTCTGTGTACAGAGGGGCGCAAACGAGAATTCCTTGCTGACCCAAAGTTTTTGAACCATAAGGGCTTTAAGGTTTCGGACATCTCCGATTGCGGCATCAACCTCATGTATCTGCCCCTTGCAGAGAATGCCCAGCCGCCAAAATTCAAGGCCTGCGCCAAGCATCCCAAGGTGGAGGAAAACGGCTTTGTCCTCTACTATACCGACCAGTGCCCCTACACCTATTATTGGGTGCCAAAGGTGCAGGAGGCTGCAAGGGAACACGGGATTCCGTTCAAAGCCATCCACATCACCGAGAAAGAGACGGCACAGAATGTGCCCGCACCCGTCACAACATACGCGTTGTTCCGGGATGGGAAGTTTGTGACCCAGAGCATCCAGTCGGACAAGAAATTTTTGAAATTGGCGGCAGAATAATTCAATCAAGCAAAACGCCAGACGCTCAGACGCAGTGCAGCCCATAGAATTGGGGTGCGCTGCGTTTTTTATTTTGGAAGATAAAGAATAGGAGACCCTGCAATGAAAAAAATAAGGACGGATTCGCTTTTCCTGCTTATGGTTCTGGGAACCGGGCTGGTGCTGATGGCTCCAAGGTGAAGGAAAAGCGGTTCCGTTATAGCTGCCATTATAATGTACGGCATCCGGGTCAATGCGATGGACAGTCCGGCTAGCCCCTTCATTTTTGCTTGTTTCCGGTGAAAGCTGCGGCGCGGGAATGTTCCATTCAGCGGGCCTTCTTGGGGCCGCTTTCGTCCGGGGTGCTGCCGCTGCCGGAGTTCAGGATCGCCACGAACTGCTGCAGCTGCTTGAGGGAGCTGACACCCAGTTTGTCGTAGATGTTCTTGTTGTGGAAGCGCAGGGTGCTGTCCTTGATGTCCAGCTGCTGCGCGATCTCCCGGGTGCGCAGCCCGGCCGCGTAGCCGTCAAAGATGCGGCGTTCGGTCTTGGTCAGGGTGGGGATGCCCGCCACAAAGGTCTGGAAGGCATCGGGCACCGACTCGTTGCGGCACACGTCTGCCAGCCGGGACAGCTCAGTCTGCATCTGCTGGCGTTCCAGCTGCAGCTCGTCCATCCGCCGCCGGGACTCCCGCCGGTCCTCCTCGAACTGCCGGAACGCCGGCGAGAGGATGCGCCGGTGGAAGTTCATGCAGCAGAACACCACGAAAAAGGCGATGAACAGGCCGATGAGCAGCATCTGCAGATTGCCGGAAAAGACCAGTCTCCGGTAGTCTGCCATGGGGATGCACACCGCCAGCCGGTAGGACTGGCTCTCGCTCAGGCGGCACAGCCGGGAGATGCCCGCATAGTCGCTGTCAGGGCCGGTCAACTGAGTCAGCCCGCCGCCCATGCTGCGCAGCACCAGCGTGTTCCGGGGGGCATGGTAGTAGCCGCCGGTGGTGCCGCTGCTGAGGGCGGCATCGGCGGCAAGGCCGTCCCCCGCCGGGGCCAGCAGACAGCTCAGCCGGTCAAAGCCGGTGGGCTGGGCAAAGTTCTGCTTGAAGTAGCTCTCGCTGATCTCAAAGCCGCACAGCCCGTACATCGTGCCGTCCCGCCCCCGCAGGGGCAGCAAAAACAACTGCACCTCCTCTGAGGTGCCGGGCAGCTCGAACCGCTCGGTCAGCGTGTAAGACTGGTACAGCGGGGCGCTGCCGGGGGTCATCCAGCGGTCGTAGTCCGGGAACTGGTCGGTCTGGAACTCCATGCGCCACTTGCGGTGGGGCATCACGCTGTGGTCCTTGCCCACCTCCGCACTGCCCCGGTACAGCAGCAGGGGCACGGTGGGGGTGTCGGCACCGCTTTTCTGCACATACAGCCCGGCGCGGGAATGCTCTGCTCCCTCCATGCGGGTGTTGACGGTAGCATCCAGCAGCACAAAAGCGCCGGAACAGCCGGTCTGGCGCAGGCAGCGGCACAGCGGCTCGATCATTTTCTCCTCCAGCGCGTTCAGCACTTCGGGAGAGTCGTTCAACTGGGCAAAGGACAGCTGCCGCAGAGCAAGCTCCTTGTCCACCTCTGCGCCCATGTCCTCGGACAGGTTCACGCCCATGACCGCCAACTGGTCAAAATAGCGCTCCATATCGTTCTGGAACACCGAAAACTGGATCTGCAGACTGCGGCTGATGTCCTTTTTGGTGTTGTGCAGACTGGCAAACAGGAACAGCGCCGCACCAAAGGTCAACACCAGCAGCACCACCAGCAGCAGACAGGCCCACAGCAGCCGGCTGCTCATGGGGCTTTGGCGGATCTTTTCACGGTGCCGGTCAACAAAGTGCATCAAAGTCCCTCCTTTCCGGCTGAGCGGTAGGCTCAGGCATTGTCACACAGCAGCTGCCATGTTTCCTCGGCAAGGGCTTCCAGCGTTTCGCCGTCCGCAAGGCGCTGGGGGTAGTCCTTCTGGCGCTGGCGCAGGTTGTCGTACAAGGTTTTGGCCTTGGCGTGGTACCCCACGATGCCCGGTTCGGACAGGGGGGTGTTCTGGATGCGCATTTCGTTGTAGACGTCGTACAGCCGCTGATAGCTCTGCTGCTCAAAGGGATAGTCCGCAATGGCGTCAAAGGCGGCGCTGGACACCGGCATGTAGCCGGTATCGGCGGCAAATTCCAGATTGCGCTGCTCTTCGGTGAGCCAGCGCAGAAAGACGGCGGCGGCTTCGGCTTTCTGGTCGGTGGTCTTGAAGGCGCACAGGCCCACACCGGCCTGCGGCATCAGGGGCGTGGCGGTGCCTGTGGCGTGGGGCAAAGGAGCCAGCAGCAGGTCGGTGGGCTCGGTGGTGTTGTCCGGGTAGGTGACGAAATCATTGTAATAAAGGATGGCCGCAGAGCTGCCAAGGCCCGCCAGCGTCTCGCCGGTCATCACCTGCGTGTTGGAGTACAGGTCCGAGATCAGAATATCGCCCTGCACCAGCGCCCGGGCAAACTCCATCCACGAAGCGCGGAAGGTCTCGTTGGTCAGATCGTACCAACTGCCCTTGTACAGCTCGCCGCTGCCCTGCTCCAGCGCGTTCAGCTCCACCAGACGCAGGGGGTAATCCAGCGCGCAGAAGGGCTTGCCCTGCGACCACTGCCGGTAGGCACCCGCCATTTCAAAAAAGCCGTCCCATGTGGCAAGGGTGGAAAGCTGCGCCCCGGTGTCCGCCGCAAAGCGGGCGTACTGGGAGCCGTTCAAAAAGATGAGCTGGGTGGATTTGGACACCGGGAACACCACCTGCTTCCCGTCAATCATGCCGTCCTGCACAAAGCCGGGCACATAGGCCGCCATGTCCTCGGCGGTGAACCAGTCGTTCCAGTCCACAAGGTTCTCAATGCCCAGACCGCTGGCGTCCGCGGAATGGGCCGAGAACAGGTCCGGCAGGTCCAGCGCGCCGGGCTTGCCGGCCTTGGCGTCCTGCAGTTGGCCGCCGATGGCGGCGCTGTTGGTCATGTTGGTCACGTTGAGCAGGATGCCCTTCTCCCTGCCCACCGTGTCGTTGAACTCGGTCAGCAAGCGGTTCATGGGCGAGTCGGCCTGTTCGCCGTACACATGCCAGATGCTGAGCATGGTGGGGTCCTTGGGCGAGAGCAGGGTCTTGCTGCCGCCGCAGCCCGCAAGCGCCAGACCGGGGACCAGCGCCGCAAGCTTCAAAAATGTCCTTCGTTCCATTTTTCATGATTCCTTTCCGCACATTGCAGCCAGAGGGGGAAAACCGGCACAGGCAGGGCTGCAGCCGCCTGTTTTGGTGGGAAACTCCCCCAAAATCCCCCCAATTTTGGGCTTTTTGGGGGGATTTTTTGAGGGGGAAGCCCCAAAACCCCAAAAATTTTTTTGGAATTGCCCCCCAAAAACGGCTTTTCTGAGGGGGCAATTTTTTTCCGGGTATGGTACAGTACAACTAGAATAAGTCCTGCGCCGGTGCAGAAAGCCTGTCGTTGTGCACAAAACGTGTCAACAGGCAACTGCGGATTCTATTCATAAGAATAGCATAAGATGGAGCGGACTGCAAGTGCAGAGAATACCAAAACCAGAGCCCTCTAAAAAGCAGGGGGACAAACAGAAAGGAGCACCCCATGAAAAAGATGAACAGACGCGAATTCCTCGCCCTTACCGGCGCAGCCGTTGTGGCGCTCTCGCTGGCGGGCTGCGATGACGCACCTCCCGCACCTCCCGCACCTCCCGCACCCACTACGTCCAAAGAAGCCGATCTTCTGGCAGCCATCAACAAGGTCTGGAAGGAAAAGCACGAGGCAGGGGCGGTTGACCATGAGCAACTGACGCTCAATCAGGATGCGGTGGACCTCATAAGTGCTTACGGGCATATTCTTGCAAAGGCCAACAAGACAACGCATCAGCTGACAGCCGAGGACGGTGAGATGTTTACGAATGGATACCTTGCGTTTGAGAAGAAACTGCAAAAGTATGGCGGCGAGGGCAGTTTGGCAGGTGTTGCCGGCGTCCTCCATCGGTCTGCCGATGATGTGGTGACTCTGGAGGATGAGTATTCTTGCGCGGATGCTGCCGTTCTGGCTTTTGTAGAGAAACTGTTGGACAGCAATCCTAATAGCCGCAAGGCAGAGTTCATCAGCATCTACTGCCCGGTGGTTCAGGGCAAGACTTACATGACCGCTGTTATGTTCCGAAATAACAAGCCATAAGATAACAAGACATCAAGACTTCCCCCTTTTGCCCCGGGCACACTCCCCCTGTGTCCGGGGGCTTTATAAGAAGAAAGGAGCACCCCATGAAAAAGATGAACAGACGCGAATTCCTCGCCCTTACCGGCGCAGCCGTTGTGGCGCTCTCGCTGGCGGGCTGTGACGACGAGCCCTACGCACCTCCCGCGCCTCCCGCACCTCCCGCACCTCCCGCACCTCCCGCACCCACTACGTCCAAAGAAACCGATCTTCTGGCAGCCATCAACAAGGTCTGGAAGAAAAAGCACGCTGCAGGGGAGGTTGTCCATGAGCAGCTGACCCTCAATCAGGATGCGGTGTGCATCGTAAGGGGCTACGGACGTGTTTTTGAAACGGCCAACGAGACACCGCATAAGTGGGAACCAACTGACGATGATATACTTAAGGATGAAGCCCTTGAGATTAGGGAGATGATGAAAAAGTATGGCGATAACAGTTTCGCAGGTATGGTCTGCGACGAGGATACCGAGGGTATGGTGGCTCTGAAGTATAAGTATTCTTGCGAGGATACTGTCGTTCGGGCTTTTGTAGATAAACTGCTGAACAGCAATTCTAATAGCTCCAATGCAGAGTTCATCAGCATTTATCTCCCGGTGGTTCAGGGCAAGACCTACATGACCGCTGCTATATTCCTGAACGACAAGGCATAAGATAACAAGCCCCCCTGTTTGCCCCGGGCACACTCCCCCTGTGTCCGGGGCTTTATAGAAAGGAGCACCCCCATGAAACGATACGACCGACGGACGTTCCTCAAGCTCTCCGGCGCATCGGCGGTGATGCTGGCGCTGGCAGGCTGCGAGGACGAGGGCTTCGGCGGCTCCGGTGCGCCGGACATCCCGGACTCCGGCAGCTCCATCGACCCCTCTACCTACGACCCCTTTCACAGTGGAGAGATCACCACCCTTGGCCCTCCGCTTCCGGAGGCTCCCGATTCGCCCCCGATTCCGGTGATCCGGGACGGCAGAAAGATCTTTGAGATCATTAACGCCGAGCTGACCCGGCGGAAGGTGCAGTACTTCAAAATGCAGTACAATGCAGGTCTGGAACACTCCATTCGGTCCGAGATGCAGATGTTTGTGGACTACGACACCCCCTCCTTCTCCGCGGAGGAAGGGCTGAAAGCCCGGATGAACGGAGACTATGCGGATGGAATGTGGGATGGCTTTAAGGAGGGCGGCTATGGATGGGGCGGCGGCTCCTCCGCCTTCATCCTGAGCATCCACCACTTCTGCTATGGCATCCAGTTGGACGATTACAGAGAGAAACGCTACTATCTGGACCGGCCCTACCCGGCCAATCAGGCCCAGTTCAAGGCCCTGATGGATGAGCTGGAAGGAAAATTCAATTACGCCCCGGACCCCAATATGCTGGACCCTGAGGAAGTGAGGAAATACGACATCGGCATCACTGTGGCGGATGTTCAGGGCAAGACCTACTGGGGGGCCTATATCATGCGTACACCACAGGACCCCGCCAACGATGAATGACGAAAAGGAGACAGCCATGAAACACAAACGTTTTGCTGCTGTGGTTCTGGCGGCGGCTCTCTGGCTGACCGGCTGCGGCGGCGCAACTGCCCCCACTGCCCCCGCTGCCCCCGCAAACTCCGGTGCAGCTGCCAAAAGCACCGCAAGCACGGCAGTGCAGACAGCCCAGAAAGAGCGCATCACCGACCAGTACACGCTGGAAAAGAACGTTTCGGACGTGTGGGGGGAGGAAGGGGTGCAGTGCATTTCCGTCCATGTGCCGCAGTTGGAATGCGACAGCCCGGACGCCGCCTCCATCAACGATGAGCTGAACGCCATCTATGGGGCGGATTTCCGGGAGTTCGAGAACAGCGAGGAGGCCGGGCAGCCGGGCGGCGAGTACCCGCAGATCGGTGTGGGCTGGGATGCCTACTGGTACGGCGATTGCGTCAGTCTGGTGGTGCGCAGCCGCTACGGCGGCACCGCCCCGTGGCGTTACAGCGGTTGGTGCTTCGATTTTGCCAGCGGCCGGCAGCTCACCGTGGCCGAGCTGCTGCAGCGGATGGGTCTGGACCCGGACACCGTGCAGCAGCAGGTGCAGCGGCAAGCCATGCAGGCCTTTGACCGGGAGATGGCGCAGGGCGCGTATTACGAGGGTCTGCGTCTCGGCGGAGAGCTTTCGCAAATGCGAATGGATACGCTGGAATACAATGAACTGGAAAACCTGTGTCTGCTTTTGCCGGAGCAAGATCAACTGGTGCTCCGGGGTAAGTACAGCTGCGAAGAAGGCTGGCAGCAGCTGGATGTGGAGATCCCGCTGACCTCCGCCGCCCCCGCCGATACCCCGGTGCTGACCGATACCTACGACGGTGTGCAGGTGCAGCTAAAGGGAACGCAGGGCACCATCACCCTGAGCCCTGCACCAAAAACCGCCACTTGGGACACGGAACTCAACCTCCGGCTGGAACAAGTGCACACCTATCCCATCCTTGGCTCTTATAATGAATATGTGGACGTGTGTATCGGGCAGCAGACCGACTCGGTGTTCCATCCGGTGATCTATCTGCTGACCAAAGACGGCGTGGTGGAGTATGTGGACGTGCTGCGCTGCCTTTTGCTTGGAAATGCCATGATCTGTCAGGACCCCATCTACTTTGCCAACAACGGCGTGTCGCTGGAGCGCAGCGGCAATAGTAAAGTAAACCTGCACCGGAAGGATGGCTCTGTGCTGGAGCTGGCCGAACTGTCGTCAGAGTGGAGCGTGCAGGAGATCCCCTATTCCGTCACCGGCTCCTACAACTACACCGACGAAAACGGCTGGAGCTGGATGGACCTGACCAGCGACGGCAGCGTCCAGATGGGTATGCAGGACAACAGCCGCATGGATCAGGGCGATGCCGCGTATCTGGGCGTGGTGCCGGAGGGCGTGGTGCTGGCCATCTTTACCGACGCAGGGCTCGACTTTGTGGCGGCGTTCAAGATGGACCAGTACAACGAGAACCTGACCCTGACCATGATCGACGGGCAAAACCCCTTTGCCGAGGGCGAGACCCAGCTGAAAATGACCCGCAGCTACGGCTGAGAACACAGGAGAACGACCATGAAACACAAACGCCTTACCGCGCTGGTGCTGGCGGCGGCGCTGGTGCTGGCCGGGTGTGGCGGCACAAAAAGCAGCTCCGGCTCCGCTGCCGCCAGCCAGAGCACCGGCAGCAGCCAGAGCACCGGCAGCAGCCAGAACACCCCGGCGCTTACCGCCCAAAAGGAACGTATCACGGAGCAGTTCACGCTGGAAAAGACCATCCGGGACGAGTACGGCAGCGCACAGAAGCTGACCATCCATGTGCCGCAGCTTGTGTGCGACAGCCCGGACGCCGCCTATCTCAACGATGAGCTTGCCGCCAAGTATGCGGCGGAATATCGGGATTATGAAAGCTATCCGCAGGCTGAGGTGCCGCAGGACGAATGGTGCTCGCAGACTTACATCGACTGGGACGCCTACTGGTACGGCGACTGCGTAAGCCTTGTGGTGAGCAGCTACTACGGCGGTACCGACCCCATCTATTCTCAGGGCTGGTGCTTCGATTTTGCCACCGGAAAGCTGATCTTCGTGACGGAAATGCTGCAGCGCATGGGGCTGGACCCGGACGAGGCGCAGCTTGCAGTGTACCGCGCCGCCATACAAACCTTTGACCGCAACATGGTGCAGTGGGAATATTACGATTATCTACGGGAAAGCGGCATGCTCTCCGGGATGCGCGCCGACACCCTGCGGGACAACGGGCTGGAAAACCTGACCGTTCTGCTGGAAAACGAAAATACCGTCACCCTTGTTGGCGGATACCACACCACCGCCGGCAGCGGCTGGCGTCCGCTGAAGGTGGAACTTCCGCTGACCCCGGCCGCCCCTGCCCAAACGCCGGTGCTTACCGATACCTACGGCAGCGTTTCGGTGTTGCTGGACGGCGACACCCGCACCGTTACCATCAAACGCACCCCTGAGACTATCGCATGGGCAGAGGAGTATGATATCCGTCTGGACGGCGATGTTACCCTGCCCATCCGCAATGCCTATAATAATTATGTAGATGTGTGCATCGGTGAGCTGGGCGCGACCTTCCATCCCGTAGTCTACCTGCTTACCGAGGACGGTTTTGTGGAGTACGTGGATGTGCTGCGCTGTCTGCTGCATGGGCAGAGCCTATTCTGTGCCGACCCCATCTATATTGCCAACAACGGCACTGCGCTGGCGCTGCGGGGCGCCGAGGTCAGCCTGCTGTGTGCAGACGGTACGGAAACAGAGCTTGCCCCCCTGACCGCTGAGTGGAACAGCCCGCAGGAGGTAGATTCCACCGGCCGCTTCACCCTTGGGGAAGGGGAAAACTTGTGCTGGCTGGACCTGAATTCAGGCGGCGGCTGCCAGCTGGCCACCCACAACAACCGCTATTTCTATCAGGGTGCTGTCACCTATCTGGGCGCTACCCCGAACGGCACCGCGCTGGGCTTCTCTCTTATCCGCGACACCGAAAACGGCCCGGAATGGGTTGCGTTCAGCGCTGCATTGAAGCTTGATTATAGCATCGATTACCTGATTTTTACCCCTCTGAGCGGGCAGAACCCCTTGACGAACGAAACGGTCCCGCTGGTGCTGACCCACAGCTACGGCTGATAAACGAGCAGGAGGTGCAAGATGAAACACCTAGCACTGTGCGGCGCGCTGGCGGCTTTGCTGGCGGCGCTGCTGGCGGGCTGCGGGGCAAAGACCGCAGCCTCTGCCCGCCCGGCTGGCAGCCGGGAACTGAAATCGACCCCGCCGGATTCCATGCACGCCACCGCGGCGATCACTGAGCAGTACACCCTTGAAAAGGTGGTGCAGGCGGAAAACGGCGGCACCGTCCGGCTGAACATCCACCTGCCCCGGCTGGAAAGCGACAGCGCCGACGCCGCCCGCATCAACGCCGAGATCACCCGCTACTACAAAAACGATGTGCTGGACTATGCGGAGAGCCCGGCGGCGGCCGACCCGGCCGTGTGGGATTTCAGCATTGAAATGAACTGGGAAGCAAGCTGGTATGACGATTGTGTCAGCCTTGTAGTCAGCAGCAGCTACGGAGGTACCGATGCCCCCTTCTACGACGGCTGGTGCTTCGATTTTGCCAGTGGAAACCAGCTGACCGTCACCCAGATGCTGCAGCGCATGGGGGCAGACCCCGCTGCGCTGGAAGAGGCGCTTTACCGCGACGTGAAGCGCCGGGATGAGCTGGACCGTCAAGCCGCCATCGAGAGAGGAATGCTGCCCACCGGCAGCCTGAAAGAGGGAAACACCGCATGGTGGACTTCGCTGGACGAGCTGCCTTTTTCGCTGGACGGTAAGGGAAACATTTCCTTCGTGGTCCACAGGTTCAGCGCGTCCGGGGAGGAGTATGTGAACGATGCCCCGGTCATCCCACTGGATGCACAGCCGCTGCCACCGGACTGGGAGTGGCAGGTGCTGGCCGAGTGGATGGCAGTCACGGCGGTGACGCAGGGTGAAAGCTATGCCCCCGCCGACCGCAACGAAAGCTTTACCCTGCGGCTGGAAAAGGCCGAGATCACCGGCACGGTGACCGTCTCCTTCATCCGGGAAACATACGTCAGCCCGCAGATCCAGTCCGCTGCCGAGACCCGCACCGGAGAGCTGAATGCCGGCGCTGTGACCGGCTGGGACGGGGAAAAAAGTCAGGGCTGGAACCTGACATGCCTCAGCGAGGACGGCAGAAGCCGCTGGACCATCTCCATGATGGAGGACCGCTCGCTGCGGATGCAGTCCACCGACCTCAAAAAGGGCAGTGAGGTCTGGTACGTTTTTCAGCGCACCGAGGCATGGGACGACATCGGCTACACCGCCATTCCCCGCAGGCTGTGGGGCACTTACCGCGCCGGAGACGAGTCCGCAAAGGGCATCCGCTGGATGACCTTCCTGCCGGACGGCAGCTGCTGTATGAGCGTGGAATGGGACGGGTGGAGCGGCATTCTGACCGGCACCGCCGAGGGAACGCAGGGCCGCACCGAGGACGGCACCGAGCTGCATTTTACATTGACCAATCAGAACGGCAAGCCCTGCGAGTTCTGGGCCATTCTGCTGAACGATGACGGCAGCCCCAGCGGCTGCAGCCTGAAATACCGCGCCGGAGAAGTGCTGTTTGACCGGGATACACGTCCTATTTACTGGAAAAACGACTCCCCGGATCTAACCCTTATACCGTGATCGAAACCGAACGCAATGCGATGACAAAGCGTTGTCGCTTACACCAAACAAATAACAGGAGGAAATTACTATGGGTCTTATCAAAGCAGGTATGGGCGCACTGGGCGGAACCCTTGCAGACCAGTGGAAGGAATTTTTCTACTGCGATTCTCTGGACAAGGACGTGCTGATGGTCAAGGGCCAGAAGCGCACCTCCCGCCGCAGCTCCAACAACGGCGAGGACAACATCATCACCAACGGCAGCGGCATCGCCGTGGCAGACGGACAGTGTATGCTCATCGTGGAGCAGGGCCGCGTGGTGGAGGTGTGCGCCGAACCGGGCGAGTTCACCTTCGATGCTTCTACCGAGCCCAGCGTGTTCACCGGCAACTTCGGCGACAGTCTGGCAGCCACCTTCCAGACCGTAGCCAAGCGCTTTACCTACGGCGGCGACACTGGAAAGGATCAGCGGGTGTACTACATCAACACCAAGGAGCTGGGCGAGATCCTGTACGGCACCGCCACCCCCATCCCCTTCCGGGTGGTGGTCAGCGAGGAGCGGGGCTACAAGCTCTCGGTGAACCTGCGGTGCAACGGCAGCTTCACCTGCCGCATCTGCGACCCGCTGCTGTTCTACACCAACGTGTGCAGCAACGTCTCCACCCAGTATGACGCATCCGAGATCGCACCCCGGCTGAAGAGCGAGCTGATGAACGCCCTGCAGCCTGCCCTTGCCACCCTTTCGGCCAACAAGGTGCAGTATTACGAGATCCCCGCTCACACGCTGGAGATCTCCGAGGCGCTCAACGAGCAGCTGTCGAATGTCTGGCGCAAAAAGCGCGGCATTGAAGTGTTCTCCTTCAACATCAACTCCCTGTCCATCCCGGAGGAGCAGCAGAAGAAGATCACCGAGTGGGAAGAGAACGCCATGACCACCGATCCCACCACCGCTGCCGCCCGTCTGGTGGGTGGTCAGATCGACGCCATGAAGACCGCCGCCGGCAACACCGCCGGTGCCATGACCGGCTTTATGGGCATGGGCATGGCAACCGGTGCAGGCGGTATGGGCGGCATGAGCGCCCAGAACCTGTTCGCTATGGGCCAGCAGGCCCGTCCGGACAGCGTGGACGCGCCCCAGCAGGTCAGCCGTCCCGCACCCGCCCCGGCGGACAGCTGGCAGTGCAGCTGCGGCGCCACCGTTACCGGCAAATTCTGCCCGGAATGCGGCAGCAAAAAGCCGGAGCCGAAGCCCGCTGCGGATAGCTGGACCTGCAGCTGCGGTGCCACCGTCACCGGCAAGTTCTGCCCGGAGTGCGGCAAGCCCCGCCCGGCGGCAGCAGAAGGCTGGAAGTGCAGCTGCGGCGCAGTGAACAAGGGCCGCTTCTGCTCCGAGTGCGGCAAACCAAAGCCCGCCGGTACGCCCAAGTATAAGTGCGACAAGTGCGGCTGGGAGCCGGAAGACCCTGCTCACCCGCCCAAGTTCTGCCCGGAGTGCGGCGACCCCTTTGACGACAGCGACCAGACCTGACCTGACAAATACAGAGCAATGAAAGGAGCATACCATGATGGGATTCTTTTCCAACCTGTTCGCAAAACAGAACTGTGCCGTCTGCGGCAAGGAGTGCGGCACCCTGCACCGCTCCAAGCTCCGGGACGGACAGTTCCTCTGCGACGACTGTGGCAACAAGTGCTCCAAATATATCCGGCTCAGTGAGCTGACGCTGGACGAGGCCAAGGAGCACATGGAGTACATGGCCCGGATGAAGCGGGTATTCGACGAGGTGTTCGACAAGACCGAGTTCCGGGTCAACGCATACCCCTCCACCCCAACGCAAATGGGGCTGGTGTTCTGCGATGAGCTGGGCATGCTGTACATCGACGACCGCACCGGCGGACGGGGCAAGATGCCGGAGCTGATCCGCTACGACCAGATCGCCAGCTATGAGGAGTATCTGGACGAGACCCCCGCCAAGGAGCCGGGCCAGAAACCCACCCTCAACGGCGGCGGCCTGAAGCTGAAGCTGGTGCAGCCCCGCGGCATCACCGAGGCAGAAACCAGACGGGGTCTGCAGCCCCACCCCTACATCAAGCAGGAGCTGGTCATCTGCTTCAGCAAGCGGGACCAGCGGGAGATCGGCTATGCCCACATCGCACGGCAGCATCTGGACCACATCTTCGGGGTTCACGATAATGAGACCAGCCTGTTCGGCCGCCGTATGTCCACGGCCGAGGAACGGGAGCTGAAGGGCCAGATGGGCATGATCGGTGCCATGGGTGCCGTGGCATCCGCCGCCATGAAGGGCGGGCAGCTCTCTGAGCAGGAAAAGGCCCGCTTTGTGGAGAACATCAATCTGGCCAACGACGCCCAGACCGGAGGCATGGCGCTTTACAGCCGCCGTGCTGACGAAGCCTTTGCAAAAGTGCAGTGACCCCAAAAGGAGGAACGGATATGAGAAAGATCCAGCGCAGAGATTTCCTCAAGGCCATGGGCCTTGCCACCGCCGCCCTCGGGCTGACCGCCTGCGGCGGCTCCGGTGCTGCCAGCGCTTCCAGTGTTTCCAGCGTTTCCAGCGCACCGGCTTCCAGCAGCAGTGCCCCGTCAGCCTCGACACAACCGGAAGCTGCAGAGGACAAAGCCGCCCCTGCAGGGGCCCCTGTGACCCAGTTCCAGACCGGGGAACTGACCATCGGCGACTACACCTTCAAGGCACAGTACATTCCCTTTGACATCCGCCGCGAGGTATGCGGTGCCTATCATTTGATCCAAGCGGACAGCTACCGGGGCAATTACTTCTTCAGCTTCTACAACGAGGACGATGAAGAGCAGTCTGCCAAGATCTTCGAGTATGCCATCAAGGACGACCGGATGGCCCCGGTGGCAGAGTACGACATTGACGGCAGAAACGCCCTCAGCATCGACCGCAATGGCATCCTCTATGCCATGGACACCTTTGACGTCTACTGCTACGATCTGAACGGCAGTGACCCGGAGGAGCCCAGCGACGCGCTGGACTACATGGGCAGCTGCTATTCCTCCAAGGACCGGGACCTGACCGTGATCTACTGGACCGACTCCGCACCGGTGCTGGTGCAGGACGGTGAGTACACTGAGCTGACGCTGGAGGGCGACAACGAGATCGGCCCCTTCTGCAGCATGCCCTCCCTGAACCTCAGCGGGGACGAGCTGCTGACGGTGGGCGAGCCGGACTCCAGCGGAGACTACTACTTTGCCGCCTTTGATCTGGACGGCAATGAGCTGGCCCGCAGCTCGCAGCCGGTGGGCAGCTTTGACGCCGTGATGATGAAGCGCCCCAACGGCTATCTGCTGGACACGGGCTATATGTGGGAGCTGTACGCGCCGGACGGCACTTTTTTGGAAAAGTCCCTCCCCGTGGGTGAGCGCGAGCCCCTGTGCCAGCTGTGCGGCGACTTCTGCACCTTTGATGTCTTCCTGCCGCTGGAGGAAAACGCTTTCTTGGCAGTGGGCCACCACGGCAAAGCCACCGAGCCGGACGAGCCGGTGGTGTTCCGCATCACTACGGATTTCTGAGCCGACCGCTTTGGCGGGGAGACCAACGCAAAAACAGCGGGGCCGGGGAAGAGCCCCCGGCCTCCTTTGAAACAACAGGAGGAAACGCTATGGCAGGAATGCTGGAATACAAGTGCCCCTGCTGCGATGGTGCCATCCAATTTGACAGCGCCACCCAGAAGATGAAATGCCCCTACTGCGACACCGAGTTCGATGTGGATACCCTCAAGGGCTACGATGAGGAACTGAAGGACGAAAAGCCCAGCGAGATGGAGTGGGCGACCCCCGGCGGCAGTTGGGCAGAAGGAGAGACCGCCGGTCTGCATACTTACAGCTGCAAGAGCTGCGGCGGCGAGATCGTGGGCGATGACACCATGGCCGCGTCCGCCTGCCCCTTCTGCGGCAACCCCATCGTCCTCACCGGGCAGTTTGCCGGGGCCCTGCGGCCCGACCTCATCATCCCCTTCAAGCTGGACAAAAAGGCCGCCAAGGCAAAGCTGCAGGAGCACCTCAAGGGCAAGACTCTGCTGCCCCGGGTGTTCCGCAGCCAGAACCACATCGACGAGATCAAGGGCGTGTATGTACCTTTCTGG
>OJKW01001193.1_pt1 | contig 15433 bp, 17 predicted proteins | sample 1596591 | NCBI WGS metagenome assembly OJKW01 (sample SAMEA4350166, study PRJEB24818) | metagenome | biome: human; feature: gut; material: faeces | place: Denmark | collected 2013-09
CAAAGGCGCTTTCACTAACGGCCTTTATTATATCTTTATGTGCAGGAAATTGCAAGGAGCGGACAGATGTATTTCTACGAAAAACACTCCAATGACAGAAATTCGTCATTATCGCCATGAAATCCGCCGTCTGTCGCTGTCTCGCAACACGAAATCACTCTTTCTGTCCGCATGCTGTAAAATCTTTCAGCAGCGCCACTGATTCCTTGGTGCCTTTTTCAAAACGCAAAGAAAATCTGCATCAAAAAAATCATCTCGCGGGCAAAAAAGAAGGATACGCCCCGCGGACGTATCCTTCTTTTCAAATCTGCTCCTCGCATTCTGTCTTGATCGTCTTCACACCGAAGAGGAAGTAGACGAGGTGGCAGAGCCACACAATAGCGAGAATAGTGCAGGGAATGTAGAGCGCTTTTCGCAGCATCAGGAAAAAGCCGACGGCCATCAGCAGCGTCACGGACATCAGGATGCCGGCCTTGGTCTGCGCGGTCATGCCCTTTTTCTTCACGAATGAGTCGAGGTGTTTTTGATAGAGCTCTGTGCCGAGAAACCATGTGTGCAGCTTTTCCGACGAGTTTGCAAAGCAGAACACCGTCGCAAGGAAGAACGGCACCGTGGGCAGCACCGGCAGCACGATGCCGACGCAGCCGAGGATCAGGAAGAAAAGGCGTTTCAGCTTCATCGGTTTTCTCTCTCCAGTCTCTTTTTTTCGCGCTTTGTCTCCACCACGTGGCGGATTGCGGCGACGGGGTGATAGAAAATCATCCGCGGGCCGGAAAAGCGCATCACGGCGCGGATCTTTTCACGCATGTCAGGTTTGTAGCAGTGCACGCGGCAGTTGACGCAGAAGGTCTTCGTCTCCATGAACGGGCAGTGCTCGGAGCGGGCGCGGGCGTAGTCGTTCAGCGCCGCGCACTCGGGACAGAGCACGCCCTTTGTGTGGTGATTGCGGCGGCAGTAGAGGGCGATCATCTGCGAGATCATCTTCTTTTCGCGCTCGCGCTTGGTTTCGATATCCTTCATCAGCTCATTCTCCCGTGCTCGACGGAGTAGACCGTGTCGGCGATGCGCATGGTCGACGCGCGGTGCGACACGAGCACGACGGTCTTGCCCGCGCACTGCTCGTGCAGCGATTTCAGGATGACCGCCTCGTTCAGGCTGTCGAGATTGCTCGTCGGCTCGTCAAGGAGCATCAGCGGCGCGTCGTGCAGAAACGCGCGGGCGAGTCCGAGGCGCTGGCGCTCGCCGCCCGAAAGCGTGTCGCCCAGCTCGCCGACCGGCGTGTCGTAGCCCTGCGGCAGCGTCATGATGAATTCGTGCACGGCGGCCTTTTTGCAGGCCGCGACGATCTCGTCGTCCGTCGCGTCGAGCTTTGCGATGCGGAGGTTATTTTTGATGCTGTCGTGGAAGAGATGCGTCTCCTGCGTGACGAAGCTCTCCATCTCGCGCAGATTCCCCGTGTTGATGCTGGAAACGTCCGTGCCTGACAGGCGGACGCGGCCCTTCTGCACATCCCAGAAGCGCATCAGGAGCTTTAAAAGCGTCGATTTTCCGCTGCCACTGCGGCCCACAATGCCGACGACGCTCCCCTCCGGGAAGCGGACGGAAACGTCGGAGAGAATGTCCTCCCCGCCGTAGGAGAACGTGACGTGCTCGGCCTCCGCGCCGGTAAATTCGACCTCTTTCTGTCCGCTGACCTCGTCGACCACGGGTTCTTCATCCAGAATGTCGAGTACGCGGTTGCCCGCGGCGAAGGTGTTTTGCAACGTCGCACCGAGATTTGCCAGCGCGACCGTGGGGCCGAACGACGAGAACAGCGCAAGGACCGCAATGAGCGCCCCGTCGAACGTCAGCTCTCCGCGCTGCACCAGCGCCGCGGAAGAAACCAGCATTGCAAGGTCGAAGAGCAAAATGGCCGTGTTCGTGATGCCCATGTTCTGGCCCGTGAGACGCTTGAGCTTGGCTTCCTCTTTGGATAGCGCATCGGTGCGCGCATCCATCTCGGCGCGGCGCTCTGCGCCCCGATCGTACTGAATGGTTTCGTTCAGGCCGCGCAGGCTGTCGAGCACGAAGGCCGACAGCGCGCCCGACTCCGTGCGGAATCGCATCCCTGTATCGCCCGAGCGGCGGGACGTGATGAGCGGGATGACCACGCCGACGCAGACGTAAGCCGCGAGCGCCAGAAGACCGAGCAGCGCGTGATAATGCCCGATGAACAGACACATGATGAGCGTGAACAGCGCCGCGATGGCCGCGGGCGAGATCGTGTGCGCGTAGAAGACCTCGAGCAGCTCAATGTCCGATGTGATGACGGAGATGAGGTCGCCGCGGTCGCGGCCCTCGAGCTTCGCGGGGCAGAGACGGCGCAGTGCGCGGAAGACCTTGTCGCGGATCAGCGCAAGCAGCTTGAAGGCGATGAAGTGGTTGCAGGACTGCTCGGCGTAGCGGAAGACGCCGCGCACGAGCGTGAAGAGCAGCACACAGACGAACGTCGTCTTGAGCACGACGGGCGTTGTGAAGCCGAGCAGGTCAAGCACGGCAAAGCCGCCGAAGATCGTGATGAACGCGGCGCAGAGGTGGCCGACAAGGCCCATCAAAATGGCGAGCACCATGTAGCCGCTCAGTGGCTTCACGAGGCCGATGAGCCGCGCCATGACGGTAAAACCGCTTCTCTTTTTCATTTTGCCGCCTCCTCTCCGTAGTGCTCCAACGCCTGCTGGGCCGACCACAGCGCGGCGTAAGCGCCGCCCTGCTTCAGCAGCGCCTCGTGCGTACCGTGCTGAACGATATTGCCGCGCTCCAGCACGTAAATTTCATCCGACGCTGTGACGTTCGCCAAACGGTGCGAGATCAGCAGCACCGTCTTCCGGCCCGCCAATGCGTGAATTTGCGCCATGATGTCGTTCTCGCTCTCAACGTCGATGTTCGACGTAGCCTCGTCGAAGATGTACACCGGACTGTCGTGCAGCAGCGCGCGGGCGAGCGCAAGGCGCTGGCGCTGACCGCCCGAAAGGTTCTCGCCGCGCTCGGAAAGTAAGGTGTCGAGCCCCGCTTCCCCTCTGAGAAAGTCCGCGAGATTGACCTGCGTGAGCGCGCTCCAGAGCTCGTCATCGCTCGCACCAGGCTTGCCCATCAGCAAATTGTCGCGTACCGTACCCTTGAAGAGGTAGCTCTGGTGGCTGACGTAGGTGATGCGCCGCATCAGGCTCGCCTCCTCAATGTCGCGCAGCTCCGCGCCGCCGTAGGCGATGAGGTCCATGATCGTGATGGAGTTGAGCTGCATCGTAAGAACCTTCATCGTGATCTTGCGGAACTTTTCGGCCTCGACGTTCATCTCATCATTTTTGAAGGCGTCGGCCTGATAGATTTTCAAGGTCGTCAAGCCCTGCAAATTTTCAAGAAACGTGTCGCCGAGCGCCGTGTACTGCCCCCAGTATTTCGAGAGCAGCTTCTTCGCCCATGTCTGTACCGCCGCGATGGCGACGGGGATGAGCGGCACGCAGACGAGCAGCACGACCGCCGCCGGCACGCTCACGAAGCACAGCACGACAAAAAGCGTCAGCGGCGCGAGCATCGCGTAGAAAAACTGCGGCAGATACGCGCCGAAGTACGTTTCGAGCTGGTCGACGCCCTCGACCGCGACCTGCACGACCTCCGACGTTTTGACCTGCTCGGAATACGACGCGCCGAGGCACAGGAGCTTGTCATAGATCGCGCCGCGCAGCGTCTTCTTGACCGCCTTAGACGATAGATACCCCATGCGCGACGCGCCGACGGTACAGCCGTATCGCACGGCGACAGCTGCAAGCGCGATCACGGCGGTCGTGACGATCTTACTCTGCGTCATGCTGCCCGCGAACAGCGAGCACCATTGCAGCGCGACGTTGCCCGCGATATATTTTTTGCTCTCCGGCACCGCGCCGATGAGCCGTTTGTTGATCATCATAAGAAAAAGGCCTGCCTTTCGGTGGTCGTTCAGTTAGAGAAGGTGAACCGCCGGTCGAAAACGGCCGACGGACACATGGTTCAAGATACCATATCCGCCCCCATTCCGCAAGCAGAAAATGCAGGAAACACAAGTATACGAGAGGCAATATGTCTCTTTCGCCCCTTTCGGTAAAAAAAGAAAAGCCGCGGCGATTTTTCTCTCAGGTTCAAGTCCCTTTACTCCGCCGGTTTTCCTACACAAAGCGCTTGTCTGCGCGCGCCACGGCTGGTACAATAGAGGCAATACAATATTCGGGCAGTGCTCGAGCAAAGACACAGGAGGTCGCCATGGTACTCTATTTCACCGGCACCGGCAACAGCCGCCACATCGCCGAGCGCATCGCACACGCGCTGAACGATACGCTCATCAGCCTGAATGACCGCATCAAATCAGGCGACATAACACCGCTCGCCGTCAATGGACGGCTCGTCCTCGTCATGCCGACCTACGCCTGGCGCATCCCGCGCATCGTGCGCGACCATCTGCTGCGAACAGAGCTGCGCGGCGCGAGGGAAACGTGGTTCGTCATGGACTGCGGCAGCGAGATCGGCAACGCCGCGAAGTACAACCGCGCGCTCTGCCGCGAAAAGGGCCTCGTCTACATGGGCACGGCGCAGATCGTCATGCCGGAGAATTTCATCGCCATGTTCAACGCACCAACCGTCGAGGAGGCGCGCCGGATCGTCGCCAAAGCCGAGCCGTTCATCGACCGCGCGATCGCCGCGATCCGCGCAGGACACATGTTCTCGCCGCCGCGCAAAAAACTCTACGACCGCATCGCGAGCAGCGCGATGAACCCGGTTTTCTATCCGCTGTTTGTGAAGGCAAATCCCTTTACTGCAAGCGATGTCTGCATCGGCTGCGGCAAATGCGAAAAGCTCTGCCCGCTGAATAACATCACACTGCAAAACGCCCGTCCCGTCTGGGGAACCAACTGCACACAGTGCATGGCCTGCATCTGCTATTGCCCGACAAGAGCCATCGAATATGGCAAGAAAAGCGCCGGCAAGCCGCGCTACCATTTTGAAGAATTGTAAAATGGTTTCACTTTACAGAAGTTCAGCAAGCAGAGCGCGTCTCTTACAAAAGTTTTTCTCTTTCGACATGGTCTTCCCATATGGGCAAAAACCTCGTGCTTTCTCAAAAATGTCATCCCTTTGCCGCGCATTTCGATCAGCGGCGATACCTCACAAAACTTATCAAAAGCCGCGCCGCTGCGCGTCCCGAGCATAAGGCCGACCGCCGTGCTCGCGTTTGAGTACATGATGAGCGACATCGCAAGCCCCATCGCAAGCATCAGAAAAAGGCTGCTACGAAACGATTCCTTCACACGCTCTTTCTTCCCTGCTCCCCGATTCTGTGCCACGAGCGCGGAGATCGCGGCGCTGCCGCTGTCGCCAAACGAGTTGGCAAAGTCCTCAACGCGCGCGTTTTCGCGCGCTGCGGCATCACGCCGAATCTCAAATTTTCCACGATGGATTCCCTTGCGACCTACTCGATGGTCGAGGCCGGTCTCGGCCTCGCCATGAACAACGCGCTCAATGGCCGCGCTTGGCCGGGCGGCGTGCGCATCCTGCCGCTCGACCCGCCGCAGATCGTCGAGATCGGCGCGGCGACGCTGTCGGACCTCTCCCCCGCCGCGCGGACGTTCCTCGATTTTTTGGAACCTCACCTTGTGGAATTCCTCTCGGAAAAATCTTAAGATTTTCTTAGCACCACGTTCATAATACATTCACTTCCCTCGTGTAGGCTATGCCACAGTGCAAACAGAAAGGGTGATTTTTTGCGTAAGCAACTGAGCAAAAAGGCCGCGGCGCAGGTACTGCTCCTGCTGCTCAGCGCGGCATTCCTCGTCTACGGCGCATCTCGCGGCGAGGCGGGCGTCGTGCTGAACAAGGCCGTCAAGCTGTGTCTGGAGTGTGTGGGCATTGGATAAGAAAAAACCATTTTCCTTTCTGCTCGCCCGCTGGCGCGGTCTGGTGCAGGCCTGTGCGGCACTTTTGACCAATCTCCACCTGCCGAACTTTTTCAAAGGCGAGCTCTACCGCGGCGCGGGCAAGACCGTCTGCGTGCCTGGGCTGAACTGCTACTCCTGTCCGGGAGCGGCGGGCGCGTGCCCCATCGGCGCGTTTCAGGCTGTCGTCGGCTCGTCCAAATTACAGTTGATATTTCACATATTTTAGGAAATTTAATAACTGTTATATTTGATTATCAAATTCTTCGCAAACCCTTGAAAATACTAAGTTTGTAGCAAGTGTACTTCCCCTTACTCTTTCCCTTGTGTTACATTCTCCCATTAGCTTTCATGAACCTTAATATGGGAAAAATTAAGGGAAAGAAAATTTCATAACACAGTATAACATATAACAATAACGACATGGTGAACTGATTGAAATGTTTTCGATATTTAACTCTATAACTGATTATCAAAAGAAAATGGAGATAAGATACGATGAGAACAATTTATGCAGAATACAACATAAATCACGATAGTATTGATGTTTACACAAGTGCTGGATATATGCTTCGCATTGACTGCTGGGAAGCTGAAAAAGATTTAAAAACCACATATGGATCAGAATGTGCACTTACTTCATTAGCTGTGGATGAGCCTTTGGAATATGCAAGATTATATCTTGAGGGCAATTTACAGATGTGGGTGGATGCAGAAGATTCATTAGAACTTTATTAAGTGAAAGAGGGATAGTGTTCATTAAGAGTGCTATCCCTCTTTAAAGAATGTGCGAAATGCAATAATTACATATTTTCTATGGATTAACAGAGCGCCTAAAAATAATCCATGTACTTATGAAGTAACAAATCAATAAAATTGCCAAAATCCCCATTGTTGCCCCTATTTGTAACATCAATGTACTAAACCCAATATAGGCTGAAATTTCTGCTGATATGGTTTGGATAAAGTAAGCTATTACAACAGCAGCTACAATGATTGCTGTGATAATTGGCAGCCCGAACCAAATACTTAATTGCTTCAAGATAAGCTTTCCTATATGCTTTTCCTCTACACCTAATTTTCGGAGTACAGAGAAACGATACTTATATTGTCCTGCGTCTAAAAGCTGTTGCAGGGAAAGTACCGTAAGACATATAACCATCAGTACGACAGCACCATAAATCATTGCAGTCTGTAAAATAAAGTTATTTGCTATGGAACTATTGATTTGCAGTGTGCTAAAACGCACGCCATAAATAGCCCCGGTTTCTGCCTGCTCGGGATATTTCTCTGTAAAAAGTTTTTCCAGTTTCCTTGCATTTTCATAGGAGATATTTTCCGTTGTTGTAATATATCGGTTTTTTATTACTGGCAACAGCTTTTCACAAATATTGTCTGGAAGTACATACAATACATTTGTATAGGAATTGTACGCTGTTTCTCCAATCGGATCCTCATAATAGGACTGCCCGGAAAGAGTCAATTCTCCTGCGTCTGTCATAATGCTGGTGTGTTCTTTCAAAAAGCTATCCCGTTCTTCCTCGGTGGCGATTGCTTTCCATTGTGTTGTAAATTCATCTTCCTCCAGAGAAATCTGTTCGTAACCCAGCATTTCCCGTATAGTGTTATAATCACTCAAAGAAATTGCTACAATCGGAAAATCATATTTCTGTCTGTTGTGAAAATCGTCTTTCTCTGACAGATATAGATTGAACGTGCAATCATAAACTGTATCTATTTTGTGTTCTGTCAGAAAATCAGTAATGATTTCATAACTGTCTTGCGGCAGATTTTCCTCTTCATATACGTCATTATATCTTGAATATACCTGCACATCATACATAGAGCGCATATCCAAATAACCTGAAGCCCAGCCCGTCAAAATAGGGGCGGCAATAAACATGAAGATTGCAAGGACAAGGGTTATACAAATCAGCGTCATTGTTTTGCTGGTTGTATTTAGTTTTGATATAATTTGCCCGAAAAAGAACAGGTTTTCTCCCTTGTATCTATGTTCCGGCGATTTTCCTTTCCATGCTACAATCAAACCACTGGTAAGATAAATGAAGGCACAAATGAAGAAAAGTAAGTCAATCACAACAAAAAACAGATATTGATTGAGCGTTCCACCACCTAAAGACAGATAATATTTATTTGTTAATGCTGCAACGCTGGCTGCTGTAAAAGCATTCAATACAGAACATATCAGCAAACCAGCAATGAAACATTCTCTTTTTTTCTTTCTAATTATGCAAAATATCGACCACAGCAAAGTAAGCAGCGGAAAAAGAATATTTCCCCAAAACATAAGCTGCACCGGAAACGCAAAGCGGGTGTCATAATAAAACCAGACCTTTTGTATTCCTGTCATCAATCCCCATACGGTAAATACTTCAAAGAGGACTACTACAACAGAAATGAAGCGGCTCTTTTTTAGCTCTGGTTCGTTCTCTTTCTCTGCGGAAAGCATATCAATAATTTTTGTTTTCTGAATGGTACGGGTATTGAAAATTCCTACCACAAAAAAACTTGCCACAAAAAATACCACTGTCAACAAAACGGTATCCGGGAATAATGTCCATGAGATTTCATAAGGCTTTCCATAAGCAGTAAGGAGCATTGCGGTAATGAATTGAGAGCAAAATACACCGCAAAAAATACCAATCAAAATGGAAAACATACCCATAATCAGTGTTTCTGCAAAGAAAATCCTGCCAATGGTTTTTTGTTCCATTCCCATAATGGACTGGACAGCAAACTCTTTTTGCTTCCGTCTTAGCATATAATGATTGACGAACCGTATTAAAAATAGCAATAGCAAGGTTATCATGCAGATTGCAATTTTCATTCCGTCACTTAACAGCGTAAAATCATACTCGCTGCCTATATCCGGGCTATAATAACTACTGGAAATAGACAAGAACGCATAAAACAAGGTAACACAGATTGTCATTGTGACAATGTAGACCAGATAGTCTTTTACAGACCGTTTTGCATTTCTGAAAACAAGTTTAGCATACATGGCTCTGTCCCCCTCCGATCATGGTAAGGACATTCAGAATTTTATCAAAAAAATCACTTCTGCTGTCGTTGCCCTTGCGCAGTTCCATAAAGATTTCTCCGTCTTTCAAAAAAAGAATACGGCTGGCATAGCTGGCGGTAAAAGCGTCATGGGTTACCATAAGAATTGTCGCCCTAAGCTGTTCATTGATACTTTGAATGGTAGACAGCAGCATTTGTGAGGAATGGCTGTCTAATGCCCCTGTCGGCTCATCTGCCAGTAAGAGCTTCGGGTTGTTGATAATTGCTCTTGCACAAGCACAACGCTGTTTTTGTCCGCCGGATACTTGATAAGGATATTTGTTTAGAATATCGCTTATATTCAGTTTCTCAGCTATATCCAAAATGCGGGGTTCTACACTCCCGGCAGGAACTTTATTGATTGCTAATGCCAGTGCAATGTTTTCTGAAATTGTCAATGTATCCAGCAAATTGAAGTCTTGAAATACAAAACCTAAATTCTCTCTGCGAAAGCGGGCAAGGGATTTTGGGTTGATTTCCGTTATATCTGTTCCCTCTAAAAAAATATGCCCTGCACTTACGGTATCAATCGTAGAAATACAGTTTAGCAGCGTTGTCTTTCCAGAACCGGACGCACCCATAATTCCGAGAAATTCTCCGGCTTCCACAGAAAAACTAATATCTTTAATGGCTTTGGTAATATTCCCCTCATTGCCATAATATTTCTGGATATGCTCCAGCTTCAAAATCGTATTCATCTGATAAACCTCCTTAACTGTTCCATATCTTTATTGTAAATGGAGTATCTCATTTTTTGTATCAAGTTTTCTTACACAGTTCTTACAAAAATGTAAGAAGTGCAGAACCTGTCAGCCCTGCACTCCGATAATAAAATCATTCATTTGAAAGATAAGTGAAATCGTTGTTCCTCTGTTTTCGGAATAAGCAGTAAGCCCTATTCCCAGTTTATCACATAGACGCTTGCAAAGATATAAGCCAATTCCAGTAGAATTTTTCCCGGTTCGCCCATTCTGACCTGTAAATCCTTTTTCAAAAATACGGGGTAAATCACTTTTAGGAATACCTATCCCATTATCGCTGATAGATAGCACAATCTTGTCATTCGTTTTTGTTGCCCTAAAGTGCAAAATAGGCTGCTCTGCATGGTATTTGATTGCATTACCGATAATCTGATTTAAGATGAACCGCACCCATTTTTCATCGGTATAAACTTTTGTTTCTATATCGTCTATCTGAATTGACATATTGCTTTGACGCAAAAGATACTTATTATCTGCGATTGCACTATGCACAACATCGCATAAATTGACTTCACGGACAGAATAGTCTTTTTCAGCGTGTTCACTCCGGGCATAGTAAAGTGCCTGTTCTGTATATTGGTTGATATTCTCTAACTCTGCCAATACCTCTCTGGAAAAGGGAGAACGGTTATTCTCACACAGCAGCTTCATCGCTGTAATTGGTGTTTTTACTTCGTGTATCCATTGTTCAATGTATTCTTTATATTCCCTGCGTTCCCTCTGTACTTCGCCAATCCGTTCCAACATAGATTTTTCAGCCATTTTCATAATCTGGTAAAAAACCTGTTCATCAGCCCTTTCCGGCACTTGCATGATTTCCGGCAATAAATATCGTTCTTCTAATTGCTCCGTCATATTGAGCAATTTATTCAGATATTTTTTTCGTGAGAAATAAAATGCCAGCAAAGATAAAACAAGGACAATCGACCAGACTGCAAAAATAAACAGGACTGTTTGGATAGGATTATCGCTTGCAATCAGGAACAAAGCAAGGACAAGCATACCCAGCAGATTGATTAAAATAACGGGGAGTTGATTTTTCAAATATTGTTTTCCACTCATAATGTATATCCTTGCCTGTGTTTTGTTTTAATGAAATCTACAAGTCCGATTGCTGCCAGTTTGTCGCGAATACGGGTAATATTGACACTTAGGGCGTTATCATCAACATAAAGCTGATTGTCCCAAAGAAAATCCACAATATCATTTCTGGAACAGATTTTTCCGGAGTTCTTAAAAAGGTAGTAGAGGATTTTCAATTCATTCTTTGTCAATTCTGCTTTCTGTCCTTTGTACTCTATCATGCTACTCTCCAAATGCAGGGTAGCTTCTCTCCACATATAAATTTCTGTTTGAGGGGAACGGTAGGCTTTCTTTAACAATGCAGCAATTTTAGCAAGAAGAATAGCGGGATTATAAGGCTTTGTGATAAACGCATCTCCACCCAGCATAATGCTGTTCAGTTCGTCCATATCTGTATTGCTGCTTGTTACAAATACAATCGGAATATCTGAAAAGGTGCGAATCCCCGAGCATATTTCAAAACCGTTATTCCCCGGAAGTTTTATATCCAGAATAACCAGATGTGGCGCAGCTTCTTTTAACTGCTCTATTGTTTTGGAAAAATCCGTAACTGCAAATACTTCATATCCATTCCCAGACAAAAGAGTTTTAAGCTGTGTTTGTATCGTAAAATCATCTTCAATGATTAGTATTTTTTCCTTCATAGAGATACCTCCCTGACACTTTATTATACTGTATCAGAGAGGTTTTCTCAATCGTATTATTGAATGGGAATTTTAGAATGATTTTGTACATAGCTTTGTAAAAAATGCTTAATAGTTTCTTTTCTCAAGGTACGATTCTAAATAACACCTAAGTCCAACATATGCGCCCTGCAAAAGTACAAAAAGCAATAGAAGATTTACTGACAGTGCTTTTTTGATTGCTTCTCCAAAATAAATGATGACAGCAGCACTTGTCAGTATCATCAGTAGAGTAATGACATCCCAACACTTTTCCCTATATAATTCTATAACCTTTATTTCTATCAGTATCGCCAGTATCCCTGTTCCTGCCACACATATTCCTACAATCAATATTAGCAATATCCAATATACCATTCCGGCTATAAAAGGATTTGGAATTTTTGTGCTAATCTGTGCCACAGATTGCCCGACCTCAATCGTCCAACCGATAAAAGTTTGTATGAATGACGCTGCATCATGGAAGAATGATTTGCAATCGGAAAGGAGCACATCTGACTGTACTGCCTGAAAAAGAGTGGTTGTCAGCGAATACCATGCAAGAAGGAACAAGGTTGTTTGGAACATTACCGTTTTTGCTTTATATTGTCCTGCAAGTCGCTCTTTTTGTGTTTCGTATTTTGCTTTTGCATTCTGATAGTCTGTCCGGTCACAGGCTTCACATTTTTCATAGAGTACCGGCTTTTCTACCGGTATCTCTACGATTTTCTGATGTGTCCGGGCATAATCCCGTTGTTGTGTTAAGCATCGTATTTTATCTTGACATTCCCCTATCGTGACGTTTGCGCTTCGCAGCTTCTCTTTCTCGTTCCGCAATGCTCTGTCTGCTAGCTTCAAGTCGTTCTTTAATGCTTGAATATTCCCGGCTCTGTTCTCTTTGTTTAATTTCTCGTTCAAGGTCAGAGATTCGTTGAGCTGCGTCTTTAGTTCCACGATAAGCTGGTCTTTCTGTTCCAGTTCTTCTTGTATCTCCTCGGTCAAGAGGAGAAGTTCTTCCAACTGTTCGGCGTTCTTTGATTCTCTGGATTCGTTCATCTATATCACGTCCTTTCTCTATCTGCTGTTCCAGTTCAGCAATTCGGTGTTCTGTTTCAGTAATAAACTGTTTTCGCTGTTCAGTTTCTGTACCAATTTCTGCCATTGCTGATTTTCGTTTTCCAAAAGTTCTATCTTCGTTTTCTGTTCTTCCATCTTGGAAAGCAGTTCCTCGGTATTTGGCAAAATGTTGAGCAGCTCGGATAACTCGCTGTTTAATTTTTGCAATTTCTGATTCTGTTCCTGCATAAGAGAGAGTTGGGTGTCCCGGTTCTGCATTTCCAGAATCATTTCTGCCATTAAGGTCTGCTGTTCTTCGATTTGCCCAATCATGGATTCCATTAAGGGTATAATTTCCCGGCTTTCTTCTAATGTCATTTAATCGCTCCTTCCATAATGATAATGCACCCGATACTTTTCCAAAGGTGTCCAGTATCTTTTGCAATAACGTGTTTTGTTGTTTTATGATTTGATTTTCCGCTACTTTCCACGAACCTTTTATTTCCTGCCCGGCAAGAAACTTTTGTTCAATCTTTCTTGCGTCAGCGCCTTCATGGATGGTAGGAATCTGGAGTTTTCCCTGTTTTTCATAAGAACGGTGATCGACCTGATTATGCAAAGGAAGATGTTCATTACACACCTTTGCCCATTCACTCCGCCACAGTTCACAATTTTTTGGATTGTTCCATCCGTTAGCATCGGTCAGCACCCGTTTCCATTGCAGGCGGTTTCTTGCACCCATCTTCTGAATTCCGTTTTCGTCTAATACAGGGATACGGATTCCATGACGGTCAGGGTTTTTCTTATCCTGCCACCAGTTCGGATGGGATTCATCAATCACGATATTTCCGTTTTTATCTCTGAGAAAATCCCAATCCTTGACTTCTTTCTTTCCCCAAGAATGATCCGGGTTAAAAGGACGCATAGTCAGAAGCAGATGGACATGGGGGTTGCCATCCCCTTTATCGTGGATACTCCAATCAGCACACATTCCTCTATCTACAAAAGTTTTTTGAATATAGTCAGTTGTATATTGAATTTGTTCCTGTCTGTTCCATTCTTTGGGAAGGGCAAATTCAAATGACCTGCCAAGTTGGGCATCTGCATTTTTTTCAATCTTCAATACCTCATTCCATAACCTTTGTTTCTGAAATGTGATTTTAAATTTTTCTAAAGCAGCTTCTTTATCTTCTGATCTTTTGTATCGGACAGATTTTTGAAAGCGTTTTATATTTTCTTCTGGTACTATCTGCCATTCAGGAGGTGCGTTTTCACACATCATCAGCCGAGTGTAGACCACTTCTTTTTTAGAAGTGTAATAACTGATTCTCCCGGTTTCCTCGTTTTTCATCACATCCCCATTGAGATATGCGGAAGCGGAGATAACAGATTTCCCTTTACTTCGTCCGACTATTTTGACTGTGTAATGAAAAATCGCCATGTCTGGATTCCTCCTTTCTGCACATCCGGCATAGATTTCCGGCAACATTGCTTTCGGTTTTAGGAAAAGCAGCATTGCCGGAACGCCCTCTGCGTAAGAGTGCCCTGCGCATAGCAGCCTGCATGGAATGCGCCTCTCTGGCGAAGAGTGCCTCCTGCGGCATGAGCAGGTCTGGCTGAAAGCCCCGCCGACGGAACGAGCCCGGCAAGCGTGAACGCAGACCGGTTGCCACTTGTGGCAAACTTATTGGGACGACCTCTGGTTGTCCATAAGTGCGCCCTTCATGAAAAAGCAATGAAGGGAATGAAAAACTCATCCCCTCCGCCATTACACTTCCTCCATATCGGTATTGACTTCTTTCTGCATTGCCTTTGAGAAAAATTTCCCGTTGGCTTCCTGCCTTTTCAGAAAACCAATCAGCTTTGGGATGTCTTCTTCCTCAATAGGCGCACCGAGAACGGATTCCACCGCACCGCCAATCTGACAGAGCCTATGGGTTCGTTTTTTACTTTCTTCGGCTTTCTTTCGCTTCAGAAGTTCTTTCTTCTGTGCCGCATATCGTTTCGCCTTTTCAAGGCTTTCCTGCTCTTTCTTTTCCATTTCAAGCATTCGTGCTTCATAACTTTTTGTTGATTTTGCCATTCTTACATTCTCCTTTCCTTCACAAACATAAGTTCTTGGTTGCGTATCAGAAGAAGCACATGGTATAATCTTCTTGCGTGTAGGTATATCATGGCTTCGGTCTGATAGAACCTTTGGCGGTTTCTTGGGAAGCCGCCTTTTTAATTTGCCGCAGTTCTTGTTACGGCTTTTACATTTCCTCTATCCCTCAAATCACGACCTTCATTCGCTTCCATAAACATTTCCAGAATATCGGTTTTAATCAGGACTTTACGACCAACCTTTAATACCGGAAGTTTCTTCCATTCTACAAGCTGTCTTAAGGTGTTTCTGCCGATTCCCGTATAGTCGGCAGCTTCTTCGATGGATAATGCAATTTTTCTTTGCGTCATATAATCACCTCCTTATAAATTGCATTATGCAATTCCTGTGATGTAAGTATATCCTTTTCACATCTTTTTGTCAAGCGTTACGAAATGTTAAAAATAAATATTGCATTGCATATTGCAATTTCGGAAAAACAATGCTATAATTCATACATACCGAAAAAGGAGGCAGTCAGCATGAAAGATAAAGAATTACGCAAGCTGATAGGCAGCAGAATAAAACAGCGCCGTCTGGAATTGAATCTGACACAGCCTTATGTCGCAGAGAAGATGGGAGTTACCGCTTCTACAATCCTGCGTTATGAGAATGGTTCGATTGACAATACGAAAAAAATGGTGCTGGAAGGTCTTTCGGAAGCACTCCATGTATCTGTGGAATGGCTCAAAGGGGAAACAGATGAAT
>OJKW01001212.1_pt1 | contig 15253 bp, 19 predicted proteins | sample 1596591 | NCBI WGS metagenome assembly OJKW01 (sample SAMEA4350166, study PRJEB24818) | metagenome | biome: human; feature: gut; material: faeces | place: Denmark | collected 2013-09
CCCTTCAGGTTCCACCCAAACCAGCGCTCACGTTAGCACTGATTGTTAAAAAAATAACTTAATATAAATGTAATAAAAAGGTGATGAAATAGTAATATTAATATGATACAATATACTTGTAATAAAGATAAGGAGGTAAATAAAATATGATTAAATATCTTAGAGAGAAATTATCTGAAATAACTGAGAAACTCAATGACGCAATTTATGATATTGACTTGTTTTATGATCATTATGAAGAATTGATATTAAGGCATCGTACGATCACAAAAGTGCTATACATGTGTATTGAGTATAAGAATGTTGATACACTAAAAGCATTATTAGCGGATAAGATCAGAATGGAGCAAATATTACAAAAGGGTTATAATAGACACTACAGTAATAATGATATTACCTATGACGAATATTCAGAGTTAACTGATCAAAGCAATATTGTTATTGACATTTTATCTGAAGTAATTGAATTTATCAACTCACATAGATAAGTCGAAACACCTCAAATGAGGTGTCGCCGGGAGATGGACTACCCGCGCCTGAAGATGACAGTCCAGAAAGGGAAAGAATGAAAATTAGGGAAGTAAATCAAGTCAGTCTGGATGAGATTGCAGGCTATATGAATGACGAAATCAGAGAGAACAAGTTCACGCTGAACTTGCGCCTTGTACGCCGGAAGAATTTTTAACAAGATACTTACAGCTTGATTGCAAATTTATCAATTTACTATTATCCGAATTTAATATCGAGATTGATTAAACGCTCGAATAATCGGGGCTTGAAAGGAGGTAAGATGACAAACATATTATTAATAATTATCATAGCTGAGTTAATTATGGTAATTGCCAATCAGTTCGGGGATTGAAAACGTAATACTTTTGTAACACTTTTGTAACCATTATAGCACTAAAATATGCTATACTCTAATTGTGGCAGAAAATGTGTCCTCTGAACTCTTGAATAGGCCGGGCCGCCACACCCGGCCAGAATAGTGAGGTAGATATGTTAAATGATATTGTAGGGCAATTTATTGAGTCTCAAAATATGAAACTGTGCTATCAGTTTTGGGAAGAGAATACAGAGACATTAATTGTCGAATATATAAATACAACTTATAAACTCAGGTTTTTATGCGAAACTAGCACACGTATACCAGAACTATTGATTTTGAAATATATAAATTGCAAATACATTGATGTTCAATTTTTCTCAATCAATAAAATTTAAGTCGAAACACCTCACTTGAGGTGTCGCCGGGAGATGGACTACCCGTGCCTGATGATGACAGTCCAGAAAGGGAAAACAAATGGCAAAAATGGTAACACGCACAATTTTATCAACAGAAGTAAAAGCAGTGACAGCTAATCTATCTGAAAACGTACTGGAAGAAGTAACTTATAACATTCCTGGGAAAATCACAAACAAAGACAAGGCGATGAACATTCTTAGAAAGAGTTACGCAAGTCCCTCAAGAATCCCAACAGCTGTAGTTGAACTCACGATTTGTGAAAAGCTTTATGGAATGCCGGAAGAGACTTTCATCGAACACGCTGTGGAACTTCCGCCCAGAGCGTCTAAGAAGGGGGTTGAATGATGGACACAACATACAAAGCAATGGTAGAGGATACCTCATGGACGATGACAGCAAGAGAAAAGCTTAGGTATACTGATTTAACGGATGCAATTCAACTCGACGAAGCCACACAATCGGGCGATCTTATTGTTGATGTAGACAAATGGCTTGTAATTAATGTGCATAATGAGAAATCGGATACAGTTGATTATAAAAAGTATGTCATAATCGACAAAGAAGGTCAGTCATATGTAACAGGCTCAGAAAGTTTTTGGAAATCATTTGAAAACATTTATGAGGTTATGAGTGATGAGGGAGAGGAAAATTACAGCATTAAGGTGTACCGAAGAGAGAGCAAAAATTACAAAGGAAAAGATTTCATAACTTGTAGAATAATTTAAAAATAAAGCCCCCCCTTATTAGGGTAGGGGCTTTATCATTAAAGGGGGCTTTAACATGACAGAGCGACAACGTCAAGAAAGAAGAATAAAACGCTTTATTAAAAACGCGACGGCAAGAGGATTTGTCTTTAACAATGAAGATGTATCGCATCTTATAAGAAATACCCCGGTAAATGACTTAAGCAAAATCACACCGAGTATTTTATATTCCTATTCTATTTATAGCGTGGAAGATACGGGCGAAATTTTATCGGGTGTAGAAGGCAGAAAACTAGAAAGAAGAGAAGCGGCCTATAAAGGTATATTACGAAAAAAACAAGCTAAAAAAGCTAGAGCATCTTTTGTTGATATTGTTATCCGTAATTATCGTAGACAGATATTAGGTTTTCCAAAAAAAGTGTCTGATATTGTTATACAAGCACTTAATAACGCAATAGACATATCAGGACGTGAAGCAGTGGCTACTAGGCTTGAAAATAATGCAGAATCATTATCAGACTATCTAAACCGCTCAAAAGTGTTTGGAGATAGCATCTCAGCAATTATATCTTATTGTCAAGCAATGTTTGGAGACTTGCCCGGAATGACAAATGAGGATGTAATTAATGTCTCAGACATTTTAGACGGTTTAGAATCGTATGAAACAACGTGATTTTACTTACTTTGTAGGAGATTTTGAAACTACAGTATATGATAATCAAGAGTATACAGAGGTATGGGCATCTGCTGTAGTTCCGTTATATTCTGAAAGCGTGATAATACACCACTCACTACTTGATACGTTTAATTATTTAAAAGCGCTTCCGGGTAATATATGTATTTACTATCACAACTTAAAATTTGACGGTTCTTTCTGGCTACCATTTTTAATAGAAAATCTAGGATTTAAACAGGCTTATCTCAAGATAAAGACAGAACAAGGTGAGCTTATAGAATGGAAGTCAGAAAAGAAAATGTTCAATAAGGAATTTAAATATTCTATTTCAGATCGTGGAGCATGGTATAATATTATCATAAAAGTGAATAATAAGATAATAGAAATACGTGACTCCCTGAAGCTTTTACCATTTAGCGTGGCTGAAATTGGCAAAAGTTTTGGGACAAAACATAAAAAACTTGATATGGAATACAAGGGATTTAGATTCTCAGGTTGTGAAATAACGCCTAAAGAGAAAAAGTACATTGCAAATGATGTATTAGTTGTAAAAGAAGCTCTTGAAATAATGTTCGATCAGGGCCATGACTCGTTAACTATAGGCTCATGTTGTTTAAAGGAATTTAAACGTACATATGACAAGGAATATTACAACATATTATTCCCAAATATGTATGATATATTACTAGATAAAAAAACTTACGGAGCTGAAAATGCAGGCCAATATATTAAGCGATCTTATAAGGGTGGTTGGTGCTATTACGTAGAAGGAAAGCAAGGTAGGATATTAAAAAATGGTTTGACAGCAGATGTTAACTCGTTGTACCCATCTGAAATGCATTCTGATTCTGGAAACTATTATCCAGTGGGAAAACCGAAATTTTGGAGCGGTGACTATATACCTGACATGCCGGAACATGCGTATTATTTTGTGCGTGTAAGATGTAGATTTTATTTAAAAGATGGCATGTTGCCGTTTATACAGATAAAAAACTCATTTATGTATTTAGGAAATGTGTGCTTGACTACAAGCGATGTATGGGACGACGAGCAAAATAGTTATTGTCAGGAATTAATTATGCCAGATGGATCAGTAAAGTCAACTGAGGTTACTCTAACTCTAACAATGATAGACTGGATATTGTTTAAGGAGCACTACGAACTTGTCGACTGTGTCATATTAGATGGGTGTTGGTTCTATTCAGAGATAGGACTATTTGATGAATACATTAATTTGTACAAAAAAATTAAAGAGGAATCAAAAGGAGCCATACGGACATTAGCAAAGCTTTTTATGAATAACCTCTACGGTAAGTTAGCGGCTTCTGACGATAGCTCATTTAAAATTGCATACATTAAAGATAATGGTTCTATAGGGTTTAAGCCCATCAAAGAAAACAAGAAACAACCTGGTTATATACCGTGTGGATCAGCTATAACATCATATGCAAGAAATTTTACCATACGTGCGGCACAAAAAAATTTTTATGGTGCAGACAAGCCAGGTTTTGCGTATGCTGATACTGACAGTCTACACTGTGACGATATGTCGCCTGAAGATTTAGTTGATATACCTGTGCATGAATCTAAGTTTTGTCACTGGAAATTAGAATCGTTTTGGGATAGAGCTATATTTACACGTCAGAAAACATATATTGAGCATGTGACTCATGAGAACCAGAGAAAGATTGATACACCTTATTATGATGTAAAAGGCGCCGGAATACCGGAAAGAAGTAAAAAGATATTTATTGATAAAATAGAAAAAGGTGAATATGATTTAACAGATTTTAAGGTTGGATTAAAATTAGAGGGTAAATTAGTTGCAAAAAGAATTAAGGGCGGAACTATATTGAAGGAAACAACATATGAAATGAGGTAAAATAAATGATAAAATATATAGAAGAAATGGAATATTGTCTTGAAGATTTAAAGGATACTATAAGAGCGATAGCAAAAGAATTTATTCTTAAACCATTCCCTGAAGGTGTCTATTCTGCTAATACCACGCAATATATTTACACTCAATTTTTTGAAAAGTTATATGATAAAATAGTAGCTCAAGATATACTTTCAAGGCAATTGGATGAAATAACTAATTATTTGTTACGTCAATATGAATTAATCGCACATTTATTAGAACAAAGGGATGATTTAAAGCAAATTAATATAAACTTAACAGAGAAATATGAAGAATTAGAAAATAAATATAAAACAATGGAAAGAAATTTTTACGATGCTTTTTCATAACATTAAAGAGAGGGATTGCTCCCTCTCTTATTATATCTTAATAACCGGTGCGTATAAGCATCTGACATTGATGGATATATAACAGGCGTTACATTTAAAACGTGTCTCCCTACTACATACATATACGCTGGCGGTTTTAGATATCAATATGATAATGTTTTTAATATAGCTTCTTTACATCTAAGGTCTTTAAATCTAAAGCAACCTTTTTCAAAATAATATCTAAGGGTGTTAATCAAAAAGCCACACCTTTTAAGCATTATGTAATTAATATTATGGTCTTCTGTAGTTACAGCTATCTTTAATTTAAACTGGCTGTCTGCCTTTGAATCACAATATATAACACCTTCTGTAGCATACTCTCTTACACCATAATCATTTCCATTATACCTAATAGTGCATAAATAATTGGACGTGCCTTCAGGCTTTTCTATAAAAGAGGTATTGTCATTGAGATAAACATTTTCAGAAGAATAAGCAACGTAACTGTTATTACTAAAAGCCCTGTTGAATCCGCTGGCTTTTTGAGCTTCCGAAACACTTTCAAGAAAACTTTGTTCAAGCACATAACCATCGCCCCTTAAAAATTTAGTTTCATTTTTCAACCGATCTGTTATACCCATTTCAACATAATACGGATTGATGATTGTTACTGCATTAGAAAGCATATATACGGGAACATATTTAACTTGCTCACCATTACCACGTGCAATTGAAGTGTGTAACGATATAAATTTTCTTATTTCATCTGAACAGTAGTGGTTAGTTTCACTTTGAAATTCATCAAATAATAGTTTCGTTATGTCAGATAATAAGTGACTGTATTTTTTAATTTGATCCGAACTATTCAAAGAAAGAGCATAACCGCAACTAACCTCATCAACAAAAAGCTCATGAAAAATTCCGCCAGCTTTTCTTTCAGATTTCATAGTAGTACCAGGAAAAAATAAATTAGACAGGTCCTTATAAAATTTGTCTGAGCAATCGTCTAATTCATAATTATAGCGATATATCAGACCAAATTTTTCTTTATTCTTGAAAAATCTGTTCATAAAATATCTGCCATAATAAGTTGTTTTACCTGACGATCGATTTCCTGTTGTTATGAAAAGTTCTGGCTTTTTACCGTGTATGTCTTTCATTGACAAAAGCTTTGTTCCGTCGTAATACTTTTGTAACATTTTTGTAACACATCCTTAATAAATATATGAATATTTCTTTAATTAATTATACCACATCTCTTGTAATTATGCAATATTTATGATATAATTAATAATATAGATCAATGAAAGGAGTCGCTTATGGACTGGAACGGTATAGCAAGCGTGATATCATCATTAGGTTTTCCAATTGTCATGTGTATCATATTAGTGTGGTATATAAAAGATTCTAATGACAAACAAAGACAGCAGATAAAGGAAATAAACGATCAGCATAGTTCTGAAATGTCTGGAATAACAGAAGCATTAAATAATAACACTTTGGTTATTCAGAAATTATGTGACAAGATGGACTTAATCAACAAGGAGGTATAGCATGGGTGACATTGAAAAAACTGTACAGCATATGGTTGACTTAGCCAACGATGATAAACACGGATATTCACAGGTCAACAGATACGGCCCAGATTATGATTGCTCATCGGCTTTGTCTGAATCACTCATAGTAGGTGGGTTTAACGTATCTAAATTTTCCACCACTAGAAATTTATATAATCAGCTTATTAATGTTGGGTTTAAATCTATACCAATTAATACCACTAGAAAGCGTGGGGATATTTTTCTTGCTGTAGGTTCTCATGTTGTAATGTGCGTTGATGCTGATAATATTGTACACGCTTCAATCGATGAAAACGGCGATATTATTGGAAGACAATCTGGCGATCAGACTGGTAAAGAATTTTGTATCCGCTCCTATTATAGTCACCCGTGGGATTATCATTTGAGATACTCTGAGCAAAACACAAATGCAGGTTATACCTATAATGAGGGTTATGACTACACACTACAATATAATATGTGCGTTAGAACAGGTGCTGGAATTATGTTCAGGGCTAAAACACACGATGAATTAACAGTAGATGGGCGAAGGCATGACAAGGATAAAAACGGATGCTTAGACTCTGGAACAGTAATTACAGCTTTAGAGATTAAAAAAGTTGGAAAAGATATTTGGTTAAGATGTCCGTCAGGGTGGGTAGCAGGTGTATACAATGGTGAGGTGTATGTAAAATAATGCCAGATATAACCGCCGCTTATAATTGGGTAATAAGACAATGCAATGCGCCAAATGTTGGATATAGTCAAGCTTACAGACAAGGGCAAATTGTAAATGGGATTAAATATTATGATTGCTCTAGTCTAATGTCTGAAGGCTTAACAGTAGGAAACTTTTTTCAGACAAATCCGTGGTTCACAACGGCCAGTGAACCAGATTATCTAATAGGCGCAGGTTTTACACAGCACCCGGCAAGCGTTGAATGGAATGCTGGTGATATAGTCTGGAGACGTGGACACACTGAAATGGTCTATCAAAATAGAATCACCATGGGTGCTCATACTGACACATATCCGTTAGATCAACAAGTGTCCATCAATACGTATGCAAGCGATCCCGCATCATATACGTATGTATATAAATATGGAAACGGAGCACTGCCCGCAAATAGTTACAACGTTTGGATGGGGTGGGTTCCAAATGAATCTGGATTCCCTTACGGCAGTACGCAATCTCTCGCAGTAATGGGCGACAGAGGGAGAGCTTATGGAGCATATCAGTTTGACTATAGATATGGATTAGTGCCCTTCCTGGAGTATTGTGTCAATAATTACCCACAGTTTAACGGGTTTACGCCATTCATATCATTGGGGGCTGGAAATACTCAGCTAGTAAATAACAATATCCTACATTCATTATTTGCGAATTATGCAATTAATTATACAGCGGATTTTCTAGCGGCACAAAACGCCGTAGCTATAGAACAATACTTACAGCCAGCTATTGATTATATTACTAACAATTATAATTATGATATTAAGGATAAAGGTGCAGTAGTATTAGGTTCACTGTTTTCCATGGCTATCCGTAGCGGGGCAATAACAGCGGCTAGAAAATATGCAAATTGTGCAAATATGTCACCTGTCGATATCATAAATTATACATATGATACTTACGGTGACGGAGACGCTGGAAGATGGCTGCCCGGCACACCTATCTCACAAAGGGATAAAGCTTTAAACGCTTTAGTAACAGGTGATGATATTTTTGATCTAAATGCGGGCGGAGGTGAACAACCGCAACCACCTCAAATACAAGAGTCAAAATTACTGTTCATGTATTTAAAAAATGAAAGGAGAAATAAAGGATATGGCTATAAGAACCACAGAAGAATTATTGGATATCGTTAGAAGGCGTATCGGTGATGATATCTCAGATGATGCTATTCAGTTAGTAGAAGATGTTACAGACACGTTGAGAGATTGGGAGAGTAGAGCCAGCGTTGATTGGGAATCCAGATATCGAGAGAATGATGATGAATGGAGAAGACGGTATATGGAACGCTTTAATGCTTCAGCCGATGCAATCACAACGGCGGAAAGAGTTGTAGAGGAACAAAAAGAAAATGTTTCAGACGATGGTAAGAAAAGAACTTATGAAGAATTATTTGAAGAAAGAGAGGGTTAATAATTATGCCAACTAAACCTCAGGTAAAAACGCTTAATGCTAATTCAGTAGAAATTTTAAATACTCTTAGAGCAAACGCAAGCCCCAACTATCAGGATATGATCCCCTACGCAGAAGGCTCACTTGATTCTGTTAGAGAAATTGGTGCAATTATCATGCAGTATCCAGCTTTACAGAATGAGTTTTTATCTGCTCTTGTAAACAGAATAGGCATGGTGCTTGTAACGTCTAAGTTATATCGCAATCCCTGGGCATTTATGAAACAGGGAATGCTTGAATTTGGTGAAACAATCGAAGAAATTTTTGTTAACATTGCAAAACCGTTTGAATTCAATCAGGAAAGGTCTGAAACCACAATTTTCAAACGGGAAATTCCCGATGTAAGAGCGGCTTTTCATGTAATGAATTATACCAAATTCTATAAGGCCACTATTTCCAACGATCAGCTTCGTCAGGCATTTTTGAGCTGGAACGGAATTACTGATTTAATTGCTAGAATTGTAGATGCTATGTACACAGGTGCAAACTACGACGAATTTATAACCATGAAATATCTTCTTGCAAAACACTTGATTGCTGGAAATATTTATGCTAATCAGATTGACACAGTTTCTACCGAAAATATGAAATCTATTGTAGCAACTATTAAGGGCGTTTCAAATTCTTTAGAATTTTTGAGCAATAAATATAACTACAATGGTGTAGAGACTTACACAAACAAATCAGATCAGTATATACTGGTTAACGCAAAATTTGACGCCACCATGGATGTTGAAGTTTTAGCTTCCGCTTTTAACATGGATAAAGCTGAATTTATGGGTAGACGTGTTCTTGTGGATAGCTTTGGAAACCTTGACAATGCGCGCCTTAAATTACTGTTCGCTGAAGACCCTAATTACACAGAAATATCAGAAGATGATTTACAGGCGTTGGACAATATTCCGGCTGTAATGGTCGATAGATATTTCTTTATGATCTTTGATAACTTTTACAACTTTACAGAGCAGTACAACGGGGAAGGGCTATACTGGAATTATTGGTACCATACCTGGAAAACATTTTCTATTTCTCCGTTCCATAATGCTGTCGCATTCGTCCCAGGTGCGCCGACTATCACTAGCGTAACAGTAGAGCCTTCAACGGCTAGTGGCTCTGTAGGTTCAACTATACAGCTAAGCGCTGAAGTTGTTAGCACAAACTTTGCTCCTAAAACTGTTACCTGGTCTAGCAGTTCGGAAAACGTGACAGTAAATTCTAACGGACTTGTAACAATTGGAACTGGGGCAAGCGGCTCAGTTACTATTACAGCTACTAGCACATACGATACGAGTAAATCTGGAACCTGTACAATCACAATATCATAAGGGATGAGGGCGAAAGCCCTCTACCTTAGAAAAGAGATCATATGTATATAACACCAAATACGCAACTAAGATTATTATATGATATACCACTTGATAATACATATAAAAACACGCTATACTTTGAAAGTATGACACAACAGATTAATTTCTTTCTAGGTAAAACTAAACTCAATTTTACTGAATTGTCATATCAGAGAATAGATGACGGTGTATTAAGAATAGACGTTAATCCGGGCGATGTATATAATTGTAACTATATGATGTTTCAAAACACAGCATATGATAATACATGGTTTTACGCTTTTATTACAAATGTACAATATGTAAATAATGCTTGCACATATATCTATTATGAAATTGATGTAATGCAGACATGGTTTTTCCATTGCACATTGAAAGAGTCGTTTGTTGTTCGTGAACATCCATTAACAGATAAACCCGGCGATAATTTACAGGGAGAGAGTCTTCCTATTGGAGAGTATGTGTGCAATTACACATCTAAAGCAGGATTAAGCCAGAGTCATATTATAATCATGGCTCTATCTGCCGGAGTAGTGTCAGGCGGAGCAAGAGGTATGATGTGCGGTATATATCAAGGAATAGAATATTATGGGTATGATATCACAGAAGACGGTGTGAACAGGTTAAACAACGACATTGATACAGTAACCGAAAAGAATCAAAAAGATGGTATTGTATGCATATTCATGGCTTCAAAAGAATTTTTTGATATGACTCCCTTTAATACGTCAGTTGTTAAAAATTATGAGCATAGCAGAAGACCATCAAATTTAGATGGATATACTCCCAGAAATAAAAAATTATTAACATATCCTTATTGCTTTGTTTTAGTTAATAATTCTATGGGTGCAACAGCAACTTATAGGTATGAATTTTTTGACGAAACAAAAAATAATATGTTGGTTACATTTGAATTGTCTGGTGAAGTTAGTTGCAACCCTAGTGTTTTACTACAACCTAAAAATTATAAAGGTGCAACAAACGGATATAATGAATGTTTGGTTATAGACGGTTTTCCACAATGTCCCTACGCAATTGATTCTTACAAAGCATGGGTAGCTCAAAACGTTGGTGTTTTTGGAATAAATATGATTACTAATATTGTGACAGGTCAACTATTACAAATGGCTATAAATGGGCCATCTAATGATGGACTCAACCTAATGAACTACTTAGGTGATGTGAATAATCAAGAGCAAAAAAATATAACTTCAACTATGGCCGCGGTGCATACTGCTGGATCACTCTCTAAACAAACTGCTTCAGCAATTGCGGAATCTAGCAGAGGACTTGCCATACAAGGATCTATCAGTGGAAATGCCATGTATGCTAGAGGTGCACTTGACTTTTGGTGTTACAATATGTCTATTAATGCTGAATATGCTAGAAAAATTGATTCATATTTTGACATGTTCGGATATGCCACAAATGAAGTAAAAGTTCCTAGAATATCTGGTCGGCCACACTGGAACTACGTCGAAGTAAAAAATTGTAATATAAATGGACATTGCCCATCTTCAGATTTATCATTAATAAAAAGAATATATGAGCGTGGAATAACTTTTTGGAGAAATGCTGATGAGGTGGGCGATTACTCGCTAGATAATAGCGCACCATTTTAAGGAGCTTATATGGGTAGAAATAGAAACTTTTGGGAAAGTAGAAAAAGAAATAATCAAACCTTTATCATGTATTATGAGCGTCTATTATCTATAGCTATATCGCGGTTTAAGTGGAACAATTTACCACCTAGCGTAGATAGTAGATTTTTAGAGCTAGTATTGTGTTGTAAAGGTTATGCATGTTTTTTCAGGGATGATGTTATGGGGTATTTGGCTTTAGAGTCTACGATAGGTGGAGAATTGACAGTATATAGAATACCTAAGTATCGAATGGCGTATGCGACAAATGGTTATCAGATGAATCTAACAAATGAAGATAGCGTTTTAATTTTTAACAATTTAATTCATACTCCTACTATGCTTGATATAGAATTATATGCTTTAAAACTATATGAAATAGACCGGACAATTGATATTAATATAAAAGCACAGAAAACGCCTATTTTAATTACATGTGCGGAAAATCAGTTACTTACACTTAAAAATCTATATCAACAGTATGATGGAAATGAACCTGTTATATTTAAAGACAAATATATTGACACAAAAAATTTAAGCGTTTTAAAAACTGACGCTCCATATGTATGTGACAAACTTACAGAACTTAAAACGCAAACATGGAATGAGTGCCTTACTGCTCTAGGTATATCAAACGTGAGTTACCAGAAAAAGGAAAGATTGATTTCCGATGAAGTTTCCAGATCAATGGGCGGAACAATGGCAAATAGGTTCAGCGTTTTAGAAGCACGTAAACAAGCTTGCGATCAGATAAACAGAATGTTTCCTGAATTAAACATAAGCGTTGAATTTAATGAAGACCTTAATATAGTTGATGATAAAGAAATTTGGGAGGGAAGGGGTGAGGAAGAATGAGTGTATATACGGCTCAGTTAAAAACAATATGCGAGTCATTTGCAGGACTTACTTCCCCGGCTGGATATGACGAAATTGATAACGTTATTAATCTTGCAAGACCTAAAATTTTTAGATTCAATTACCCTATATTTGACATTGACTATAAACCCGTGCTTGAAACAAAAATAATAAAACATTATTTTACAAGAGAAATATGTTGGGATACGGTTGGCCGCTGGTTACTTGAACTAGATTCTAGGTTTAATGTAATCATGCCGTATTATAATAAATTGTATGAGTCAGAGTTAATCAAATTTAATCCCATGTTTGATACTGATTTATACCGGACTTACAACAGGAAAAAGGATGAAAAAAGGGATATTAATGAAAACAGGAATGGGGAATCTAACACCAATACAACAAGCAATTCAGAAAGCTATAATTTATTCAATAATACGCCACAAGGTGGTCTGGATGGTATTGACAGCATGAAATACTTGACAACAGCCACAAAAGACACGGTTAATAATTCTTCTAACGCGACAAGTAATTATACTGGAAATATGACAAACAATCAAACGCTTAATAACCTAGAGGATTATATAGAGCATGTGTCAGGGAAAAACGGGACAGAGAATTATTCAGATATGCTGAATAAATTTAGAAGCACGTTTTTGAATATAGATGCGGATATTATTGGAGAATTAAGCGATCTCTTTTTCGGTATTTATTAATCAGAAAGGAGGTTAAAATGTTAAAACCTTATTACGGGTGTTGCAGGTTCACTAGAATTCTTCCAGTAACTTACACTGATTCAATTTCTCCATACGATCAGATGTGTAAAATACAGGATAAAATCAACGAAGTGATAGAAGCGTTGAATAATATCAATGTTGATTTTGAGAACTATGTGAATCAAAAAATAAATGAATTAAAAACGTATGTTGATAGTGAAAACCAAAAACAAACCATTTTGTTGGAAAATGAGATCAATGAAGTTGATGGAAAACTATCGACATTCATAGAAACAACCTATGCGGAATTTGTTACTGAAACAGGGCAAAAATTCACTGAAGTATATGAAGAAATCTCAAAAAGAATTTTTGAAGTATATACTTATATTGATAACGCTGATAACAGTATCAAACAGCTAATAGCCGTAGAAATAGAAAAGCTTAAAAAATATGTGGATGAAAGCATTCTAGGAAAAATACTTATTTTTAATCCAACCACAGGATATAAAGAAAGCATCGATAAAGTTGTAAATGACATCTATGATACATTAAGATATTGGGGAGTTACAGCTTTAGAATTTGATGACTACGGCATAACCTGTACATCATTTGATAACATGGACTTAAGTGCAATTAAATTTGATGTATATGGTAGAGAATGGTTTGGAAAATATTATCCACACTATATTTTCGACTTTGAAAACGGTAGCTATGATCGAATACAGGATGTGCTGTATAGATTTGTTCAGACTACCAGACCACTATCAATAGAAGCCAGCGCGTTTGATGGAAAAGACAAAGACGCAACTACATTAGACGGATATGCTTTTACTGCATATACATTCGATAGTACAGCTTCTCAAATTATTTCATAAAGAAAGGAAAAAAAATGAGTGCTACAAATAAGACAGCTAATTATGAATTACCGGAATTCATTGGAACTGATAAACCTAGTTGGTTAACAGATTTTAATGGTGCAATGACTAAGATTGATACTGCTTTGCACGATCTTAGCAAGGGACAGGCAAGCGGCGTTACTAAGCAGTATGTTGATGAACAGATTGCTACAGTGACTACAGCATTAAATAATCTACAGGACGATGTGGACGCTATTACTGCTAAACTTAAAAATTACCTTACTGTTGGTACTGCTCAGGATGGTATCACAGCAACACAGTACGATACACTGAAAGTAAATGCATAAAGAAAGAGAGGTTTTGATAATGGGAGCTACAAACCATACGGCTAATTATGATCTTCCACAGTGGATAGGAACAGATAAGCCTACTTTTTTAGGAGACTTGAATGACGCTTTTCTTAAAATAGACACTGGAATGAAGACAAATCAGAGCGAAATTAGTGGTGCCGCTAGTGACGCTGGAAATGCGCTTGCAAAAGCAACTAGCGCTGAACAGGCGGTAAACACGTTAACCCCGCTTGTAAATACGGCTAGTGAGAATGCAAGTCAGGCTTTAACTACGGCTAACAATGCCGCTAGTACAGCTAATACGGCTAATACAAATGCTAATGCGGCTAAAACAATAACAGACCAAATAAGCGTGGGGGGAGGGTGGACAACATTTACAAATTGCACTTTAAATGCAAATACTTTTACACCTAATGCTAATATATCCGCACTAGGCCATAATCTTGATCCCGCCCTTAAAGTTAGTTATAACAGCACTCTACAATTAATGACATTTGTTGGATCTTTGAGTGTAAGTGAAAATGGTGATAGTTGGATATTACTATGCACATTACCATCTGGAATACCTAAACCTACTACTGAGAGAGGATTAGTAAATTTTGGGTGGTATGTAGCCGGATATAATAATTTATTTCAAGTTAGGTACGCCTATATGGATGTAAGTGGAAGAATTTACTTAAATGGTACATTATCACCTGGTTCATATTGGATTCAGTCAACATATGTGACACGGGGCTGGTTTAACTAAATCTAAATAAAGTGTAGGGCAGATGAGATAATCTGCCCTACTTATTAAGGTTAAACGACTTTTGTTAATTACTATACCCTTCATTAAAATTAAGGTTAAAACGACTTTTGTTAATTACTATACCCTTCATTTAAAATTAAGG
>OJKW01001242.1_pt1 | contig 15023 bp, 10 predicted proteins | sample 1596591 | NCBI WGS metagenome assembly OJKW01 (sample SAMEA4350166, study PRJEB24818) | metagenome | biome: human; feature: gut; material: faeces | place: Denmark | collected 2013-09
GGTATTCGATATATCGATACCGACAAAATTATTTCATCCGTTGCAGTCGGCGGCGGAGCTTGCGGTGAATATATCGACCTTGCTCTTCAAAATGCCGATTGCTTTGTCACCGGCGATTTGAAATATCACGAAATGCTTGACGCCTCCGAAAACGGCGACTGCGTAATCAGCGCAGGTCATTTTGAAACCGAAAGCGCAGCGTTTCTTATGCTCAAAAATAAATTAAGCGGGATTTTTACCGATGTTGAATTTGTTGTCGCACCGCAGGAAAATCCCGTAAAATCAATTTAGGTGAACTATGGCACTCGACGGAATATATTTACATTTATTAAAGAAAGAAATAACACAAAAACTCCTCGGCTTTAGGGTCGACAAAATATATCAACCCTCACGCGAGGAAATACTTTTTACATTCAGGACATTTGACGGCGTTCAAAAACTGCTTTTGTCGGCAAAGGCGGATTGCCCCGTTATTCAGCTTACACAACAGCATATCGAAAATCCGGCGAAGCCGCCCATGCTCACAATGCTCCTGCGCAAGCACCTTTGCGGCGCAAAACTTGTCGATATTAAGCAGGACGGATTTGAAAGAATATTAACTCTCGTTTTTGATGCAAAAAACGACCTCGGCGATACTGTTTCGTTCAGCGTTATTATCGAAATTATGGGCAGATACAGCAATATCGTTCTTGTTGACGGGTCAAATAAAATTATAGAATGCGTTAAGCGAATTGATGCGCTCAAATCATCTGTTCGTGAAATATTGCCGGGGCTTGAATATAAATTGCCGCCCGCACAGCACAAAATGAATTTGTTGAGTGATAATTTGGACGATATTAACGATGCAATCAATCACCTCGATATGAAAAAATCAAAAGCGGCTGGGCAGGTTATCCAAGGCATTTCACCGATAGTCGCACGCGAGATTGAAAACGGTATGAAATCACAGGAACTTAAAGACGCAATTTCAAATCCGCGTTTCACCGTTGTGTTTACAGATAAGCCAAAGGATTTCACATTCTTTATGCCAAAACAGTACGGCTCACTTTGCGAATATAAGGAGTTTGACAGCCCGAGCGAGCTAGTTGATTATTTTTATTACGAGCAGGTGCGCATTTCGCGTATCAAACAGCGTTCAAACGATTTGTTTAAGCACCTCACAACAATGCAGGAAAGGGCGGTGCGCAAATCGCTCAACCGCCAAAACGAGCTTGAGGATTGCAAAGATAAGGATAAATACCGTATCTACGGCGAGCTTATTAACGCAAACCTGCATCGCTTGCAAAAGGGTGCACTGTTTTATGATTTGGAGGATTTTTATAATAACAATGCTCCTATCAGAATTCCTGCCGACCCGACATTGTCACCGGTGCAAAATGCTCAAAAATATTATAAAGAGTACAGAAAAAAGCAGGTTGCAGAATCAAAACTGCACGATTTTATCAGGCAGGCTGACGATGAGGCAAAGTATATCGAGTCCGTTATCGACTCACTTTCCCGTGCCGAAACCGACAACGAGATAACAGCCATTAAAACCGAGCTTTATGAAACCGGCTTTCTTTCAAAGCGCGGCAATAAAAATAATAAGCAAAAAAAGTTGCCGCCGAAGAAATTTGTTACCGACGAGGGTTACACTCTTTATGTCGGCAGAAATAATGTTCAAAACGACCAATTGACTCTTAAAACCGCAAAAAATTATGATATGTGGTTTCATGTAAAGGATGCGGCAGGCAGTCATGTTATCGCCGTTGCCGAAAAGGGCAAACCGTTTACCGACAAACTTATCCGTCAGGCGGCAATGCTTGCGGCGCATAATTCAAAGGCAGGCGCATCATCAAATGTTGCGGTTGATTATACAATAGTAAAAAATGTTCATAAGCCAAACGGCGCAAAACCCGGTATGGTTATTTATGACGATTATAATACAGAATATGTCACTCCGAATGAGGAGGAACTCAGCGAGGTAAAGGAAATTGAGTAATACGGCAATTATTCTCGGCGCAGGAAAATCCACCCGAATGAAAAGCGAAAAAAGCAAGCTTTTGCTTGAAATCAACGGCAAAACAGTTATTGAACGCAGTGTAAATGCTTTTCTTTCAATTTCGGATATAGACGAAATTATTGTGGTTGTGCGCGAATGCGATGTAGAGGCTTTTTCAAATCTTCTGCCCGACAGCAGAGTCAGCTTTGTTATCGGAGGCGATACCCGTCAGCAAAGCGTTAAAAACGCAGTCGATACAGTTGATGACGGTGAGTACATCATTATTCATGACGGCGCTCGTCCGCTTGTTAATCCCGATGATATTGAGCGCACACTTATAGCTGCCGAAGAATATGGTGCTGCGGCGGTCGGTGTTCCCGTTAAAGATACGATAAAACAGGTCGATTCGCACGGCATAGTTGTCAGCACTCCCGACAGGTCAAGCCTTGTCGCAATTCAAACACCGCAGATTTTTAAAATTGATTTATATAAATCTGCTCTTGAAAAAGCTCAAAAGGAAGGTATGGATTTTACGGACGATTGCCAACTTATTGAATATTTCGGCAAAAAGGTTAAAACCGTTGTCGGCAGCTATGACAATATCAAAATTACCACACCGGATGATATTCCGCTTGCGGAAAGCCTGCTTAATAAACAGTTGAATAAATAAAAAATATTACATATATTGCCGCAAACGATAATGCTTGTTTATCTGCGGCGGAAAGGCTGAAAATATGCGAATAGGTCACGGCTACGATGTCCACAAATTAATCGAGGGCAGACGGCTTATAGTCGGCGGTGTTGAAATTCCGCACACTATGGGCTTGCTCGGTCACAGCGATGCCGATGTTTTGCTCCACGCAATCTCCGATGCTTTGCTCGGCGCGTGCGCCATGGGTGATATAGGCAAGCTTTTTCCCGATACCGACGATAGGTGGGAAGGTGCTGATTCACTTGTTCTTCTTCGGGAGGTTGTTAAAAAAATTAACGAAAACGGTTTTTATATCGAAAATATCGACTCAACATTAATTGCTCAAAAGCCTAAAATGAGTCCTTATATTGAGCAAATGCGTGCCAATATTGCCGATGCGTGCGGTGTTGACATTTCGGCTGTAAGCGTTAAAGCCACAACAGAGGAAAAACTCGGCTTTACAGGCAGAGAAGAGGGTATTTCGGCTCACGCGGTCGCTTTGATTAAATGAGGTGTTATTATGAGATTTAATAAAGACAAAACCTTTAGAATTATGCAAATCACCGATATGCAGGAAATTCCTGCCATATCGCCCGATACAATGAAACTGCTTGATGCGGCTGTCGAGGCTGAAAAGCCCGATTTGGTTGTTTATACCGGCGACCAAATCAAGGGCTACGGAGTTACATATAAAGGTAAGGGTAAGGAACTTGAAAATGCTGTTAAATCGACTGTTCAAAAACTCCTTGAGCCGGTTACAAAAAGGGGAATCCCTTATGCCGTCACTTTCGGCAATCACGACAGACAGGTCGGCATTTCAAATAAGGACCAATTTGAGCATATCTATAAAACACTCGGTATTTGCGTCGGTGAGCAGGCAGAGGGTATAGACGGCGGCGGTACATACAATATCCCGATTAAATCGTCCGACGGATGCGACAGAGATGTTGCAAACCTCTATCTTTTTGACAGCGGAACAGACGCAAAGGGCGGCGGATATGAGCCGTTCGACCCTGCCATTATCAAATGGTACCAAAAAACGCGTGACGAACTTAAAGACAAAAACGGCGACTATGTTCCGTCAATTGTTTTTCAGCATATTCCGATGGATGAATATTATCATGTTTTAAAACGCGTATCAAAGCATGAAAAAGGCGCAATCCGCGCATTCAGAACACATAAAAACGAATATTACAAGGTCGGCGACACCTGCGGCAAAAACGATATTTTGCTTGAACCCCCATCGGTTCCGAATGCCAATACCGGCGAGTTCGACGCTATTTCCGAATGCGGCGATGTCAAGGCTGTTTTTGTCGGCCACGATCATAAAAACAGTTTTGTCGGAACATATAAGGGTGTTGATTTGGGCTTTACGCAGTCCTCGGGTTTTAATGTCTACGGCAACAGAACAAAGCGCGGTGTGCGTGTAATCGTTCTCAACGAGGATACACCCGATAAATATAAAACATACACAAGAACATTTGATGAACTTGTCGGCAAAAAGGTTTCAAAACCGCTTTATGATTTCTTTTCATCAAAAGCACCCGAAACTGTTGACGCCGCAATACCGATGATAACAAAGACTGTCGGAGTTTTGGCTGTCATCGTCGCAATAATCGTTTTGCTGATTAAATTTTTATGATAAAGGAGTAAGCTATGAATGATAAAGTGAATAAAAAAGACAACGCGTTTGTTCGTTGGACTGAAAAACACGCCGAATTTTGGAAATTTATCAAATTCAATTGCGCAGGAGCACTTTCAAATATTCCCGAATTTGCAACACAGTTGGTTTTGCTTTATCTCGTGTTCAAATGTGCCGATGATCCGAATGCACGCGGTACGCAAATTTCATACTATTGCTCAACATTCGTTGGCTATGCCGTTGCGTTTATCTTAAACAGAAAAATCACTTTCCATGCAGATGCAAATCCGTTCGTTTCAACAGTTTTGTATGTTTTGATGGTAATTTTCACGATATGGGCAAAAGGTATTATCGGTCCTTGGGTCTCAAATCTCACAAATGATTTTCTGCCGGGTACAGTCGCGCCTACCGTTGCAACGCTTATCGGTATGGGTATTCCCGTAATATGGACCTACCCTTGTAACCGCTTTATTATCCACAGAAAGAAAAAGCCGGTGCAGAATGAGCAATCATCGCAAGAAACAGAAAATACAGAAGAAAATTAATTTATGGAAAACGAAACATTACTTTCCGTCGGTATTGATATAGGCACAACCACAACTCACCTCATAATCAGCAAAATTGCCATTGAAGTTGAGGGCGGTTTCGGTACAGTGCCGCATGCAAAAATCAGCGATAAAAAAATTGTATATAAAAGCCCTGTTTATTTTACCCCTTTGGACAAAAGGGGTAATATTGATATTGATGCCGTTGCAGGTATCATAAATTCAGAATATCAAATCGCAGGCGTTTCAAAATCCGATTTACAAAGCGGTGCTGTCATCATAACCGGCGAAAGTTCGAAAAAAGATAATGCAAGAGCGGTGCTTCAAAAAATCGCCGATGCGTCGGGTGATTTTGTCGCCGCGCAGGCAGGTGCACAGCTTGAATCGTTCCTCGCCGGTAAGGGCGTCGGTGCAGATGAGTTCAGCTCGCAGAGCGGCAAGGTGACAGCAAATATTGATATAGGCGGCGGAACTACAAATATTTCCGTATTTTCAAACGGCGAAATTATCGACGATTGTTGTCTTAATATCGGTGGCAGGCTTATAAAATATGAAAACGGTGTTGAAATTGTGTCCGAAACAATTTCAAATTTTTACTCAAATTGTAAAGATGCACGCGATTTTTGTGAAAAAAGTGCCGATATAATTTATAACGCCCTGATTGAAAATAATGATTTGATAGATTCGACACTTGTTACAAATCATTTGCTCTCCTGCGGCGTTGTTCCCGATACGGTAATGTTTTCCGGCGGCGTCGGCGAATGTATATACAATATGCCGACCGACAATACATTCGGTGATATAGGTTGTATGCTCGCCGAATGTATAAAAAACAAATTTGAAAGCACATCACTCGAAATACTGACTGTCGATAACCCAATCAGAGCAACCGTTATCGGTTCGGGCAATTTCAGTATGGAAATTTCAGGCAGTACGATTCAGTATTCAGAGTCAATGACTTTTCCGCTCAAAAATCTTGAGTGCCTGCATAATTTAAACGATTTGTCAAACAAGCCTTGCGCATTTTGCCCCTCGTCGGACAAAACACCGTCGTTTGATTTCGTCAATAGCCTTGCGCGCGATATATCCGTCGCCGCTTACGGCATGATTGAAAATAATATCCCGCTTGTTGTTGTCACAAAGCACGATTGTTCAAAGGCGCTCGGGCTTTGTCTCAGACAGTATTTACCGCATGATTATCCGTTCATCTGTTTTGACGGTATATTGTGCAGAAAGGGCGATTTTATAGACATCGGCTCGCCGATTGCAAACGGCAGAGCAGTGCCTGTTGTCGTAAAAACTCTTGTCTTTGGAGGATAGGTATGAAGCTTAATACAAACCTTTTCGGAATTAACTATGATTTTAAATCCGTCAAAGAGGTTATGGCTAAAGCGAACGAACAAAAAAGCGGCGACACCCTTGCAGGTATCGGCGCAAAGGATGCGAAAGAACGCGTTGCGGCAAAATATGTTCTTTCCGACTTAACCGTTGAGGATATAACCTCTTCACCCGCTGTTGACTATAATAAAGACAGCGTAACTAAAATAATTATCGACGATTTGAATAAATCGGAATACGAAAAAATCAAGTCACTCACAATCGGCGAACTGCGTGAGGTTATTTTGGATAACCGAATCACCGGCGACGAAATATTGCAAAAGGCAACGGGTATGACTTCCGAGGTTATTGCCGCACTCGCAAAGCTGATGAGCAATCTCGATTTGATGTATGTTGCACGAAAACTACATATTACAGCTGCTTGCAACACTACTATCGGTGAGGTCGGCACATTTGCGTCGCGCCTTCAGCCCAATCATCCAACCGATGATATAAAGGGCATCACTGCGTCTTTGCTTGAGGGCCTTTCCTACGGCGCAGGCGATGCGGTAATAGGACTTAATCCTGCTATTGATACCGTCAAAAGCACCTCCGATGTTTTGAATCTTTTTAACGATGTCAAAACACGCCTTGAAATCCCAACGCAAATATGCGTTCTTTCTCACATTTCAACTCAAATCGAGGCACTTAAGCAGGGTGTTCCGATGGATTTGTGCTTTCAGTCAATAGCAGGCAGTGAAATGGCTCTTGATTCATTCGGCACAAATGTTGAACAACTCGAGTATGCAAACGGTTTGATGAAAAAATATTCGACCGCAAAAGGTCCTAATTATATGTATTTTGAAACGGGTCAGGGCAGTGAACTTTCGTCAAATTCTCATAACGGCGCAGATCAGCTTGTAATGGAATCGCGTTGCTACGGCTTGGCAAGGCATTATCATCCGTTTCTTGTCAACACCGTTGTCGGCTTTATCGGACCGGAGTATATTTATGATACAAAGGAGCTTATCCGAGCTGCACTCGAGGATAATTTCTGCGGTCATATGCACGGCTTGCCTATGGGTTGTGATATTTGCTATACAAATCACATGAAAGCAGATCAAAACGATGCCGATAGCTTGCTTGTTATGCTTGTCAATTCAGGATGCCATTATATTATGTCAATTCCGCAAAGTGACGATGTTATGTTGATGTATCAGTCAACCTCATATCATGATATTGCCGCAATTCGCGAAATGATGTCGCTTTCACCGATTAAGCCGTTTGAAAAATGGCTTGAAAAATACGGCATTTGGGAAAACGGAAAGCTTGGTAAAAATGCCGGCAATCCGCGCGTGTTTTTATAGGAGGTCGCAATTATGAACGATTATTTTGATTCTCTTTGTGCCGCAACTCCGGCGCGTCTTCAAATCGGCAGAACCGGCAGTCGCTATAAAACAAAAAGCTATCTCGACTTTCGTGCCGCTCATGCCGCCGCAACGGATGCCGTAATGACAGAGGTTTCTCAAAAAACGCTCGACAAACTCGGACTTTTCGAGGTTAAAACAAAGTGCTCGGATAAATACGAAATGCTCACCCGACCCGATTGGGGAAGATATTTTGATGACGATACAAAATCGTTTCTTCTTCAAAATGCAACAGTCGGCGCCGATGTTCAGATTTATTGCGGCGACGGCTTATCCTCTCCGTCAATCGCGGCAAACATTCCCGATTTGTTACCGATGGTGACAATGGCACTTAAGCAAAATAATGTTTCCGTCGGAAAGCCGTTTTTTGTCCGCTATTGCCGTGTTAATACAGCTCGCGAAATCGGACCGCTTTTAAAAGCTAAAGTTGTCTGTGTTCTCATCGGCGAACGCCCGGGGCTTCTTACCGATGAAAGTATGTCGGCATACATTGTCTACAATCCGCGGCCTGAAATGAGTGAATCGGATTATACGGTTGTTTCCAATATCAGCCGTCACGGTATGCCGCCGGTTGAGGCAGGTGCTTATATCGCAGATATTATCATGCAAATGCTCAAACAAAAAGCAAGCGGACTCGCTTTGAAACTGTAATAACGAAAAACGCCCCTTGCAGATTTCTCTGTAAGGGGGGTTATTAATATATATACTATATTGTATTTATAATGTGTTGAGGTCATACGGCGTTTTTTGATATACAAAATAGTTCAGCCAATTATTAAATAAAAGATTCGCTGTGCTCTTCCATGTCATTTTCGGCACGGCATTTGTATCGTCATTTGGAAAATAGTTGTAAGGTATGTCAATTTTGAGTCCCTTTTCAACATCTCTGAAATATTCTTTAGCTAATGTGTCACGGTCATATTCACAATGACCCATTATAAAGAAATTCCTGCACTCCATATCCGCAACGATATTGACACCCGATATATCGCTGTAAGACAAAATCTGCAAATCCTTTACCTTTGCTATATCTTGTCTGTCAACTGCAGTATGTCGTGAATGCGGAAAATAGTATATATCGTCAAATCCGCGCATCAGCGGATGTGTGTCATCAAGTGAACGATGGGGGAACACGCCAAACATTTTGCTCTTAAGCGTATATTTTGGTATCCCGTAGTGATAATAAAGCCCTGCCTGTGCTCCCCAACATATATGGAAAGTTGAGTAAACATTCTTTTTGCTCCATTCCATAATTTTGCAAAGCTCATCCCAATAGTCAACCTCTTCGTACGACATAAGCTCAACAGGTGCGCCGGTAATTATCATTCCGTCATATCTGTTGTTCTTGATTTCGTCAAAGGTGTAATAGAACTTGTCCAAATGGCTCTTTGAAACATTCTTTGCAATGTGTGTTGCAACCTGCAAAAACTCAATGTCAACCTGCAATGGGGAGTTGCTTAAAAGGCGAAGCAATTGAGTTTCCGTCACTTCTTTTGTAGGCATCAGGTTTAATATAATGATTTTTAGCGGTCTGATATTTTGCGTGTCGGCACGCATATTGCTCATCACGAATATGTTTTCAATTTCCAAACGCTGTTTAGCCGGCAACTCATTGTCGATTCTGATAGGCAAATTATCAACCCCTCTCAAATTGTTTACTGTTGAAAACTAATTATATCAAATATAGTTTATTAATTCAAGATATCTTTTAATTTATTATATATATTATAACATTATATATGTATTTTATCTCAGCTTTGCATAATTAATAGAAATAACACCTTTTTTTGACTATTTATGTACTAATTGTCAAAATACTGTATTTTTTGAAATTTATTGAAAAAAGTGCTTGACTTTTGCTTGCAAAATGATATAATACAAAAGCTGTTTGAAACGACGGCACGTCACAGAACTTCATGTTCAAGTCTTTCAAAAAAAGTTGAAAAAACTTGAAAAAAGTTCTTGACAAACGAAAGTACATATGGTATTATGTATGAGTCGCCGATACAGAGCGAAAAACGAAATAGAGATATTTCGACAAGGACCTTGAAAATTAAACAACGATGAAAAGGAACCCGATTAATAAAGAGTTTAGAAACTCCGGGTACGAGAGTACCCAAAACAGTAATAACGTACAGGTTCGAAAGAATCGGACGAACGATTAAGATTAGTAGTTCTCGCAAGGGAATATTAATACAAAGTTTTAAGAGTTTGATCCTGGCTCAGGACGAACGCTGGCGGCGTGCCTAACACATGCAAGTCGAACGAAGCTTGACGATAGATTCTTCGGATGAAATCAGATATGACTGAGTGGCGGACGGGTGAGTAACGCGTGAGGAACCTGCCCTTCGGAGGGGGATAGCGTCTGGAAACGGACGGTAATACCGCATAATGTATTTTGATGACATCATTAAAATACCAAAGCTTTTGCGCCGAAGGATGGCCTCGCGTCTGATTAGATAGTTGGTGGGGTAACGGCCTACCAAGTCGACGATCAGTAGCCGGACTGAGAGGTTGAACGGCCACATTGGGACTGAGACACGGCCCAGACTCCTACGGGAGGCAGCAGTGGGGGATATTGCACAATGGAGGAAACTCTGATGCAGCAACGCCGCGTGAGGGAAGAAGGTTTTCGGATTGTAAACCTCTGTTTTTAGTGAAGAAACAAATGACGGTAGCTAAAGAGGAAGCCACGGCTAACTACGTGCCAGCAGCCGCGGTAATACGTAGGTGGCAAGCGTTGTCCGGAATTACTGGGTGTAAAGGGTGCGCAGGCGGGATTGCAAGTTGGATGTGAAATACCGGGGCTTAACCCCGGAGCTGCATCCAAAACTGTAGTTCTTGAGTGGAGTAGAGGTAAGCGGAATTCCGAGTGTAGCGGTGAAATGCGTAGATATTCGGAGGAACACCAGTGGCGAAGGCGGCTTACTGGGCTCTAACTGACGCTGAGGCACGAAAGCATGGGTAGCAAACAGGATTAGATACCCTGGTAGTCCATGCTGTAAACGATGAATGCTAGGTGTGGGGGGACTGACCCCTTCCGTGCCGGAGTAAACACAATAAGCATTCCACCTGGGGAGTACGACCGCAAGGTTGAAACTCAAAGGAATTGACGGGGGCCCGCACAAGCAGTGGAGTATGTGGTTTAATTCGAAGCAACGCGAAGAACCTTACCAGGTCTTGACATCCGGCTAACGAAGTAGAGATACATTAGGTGCCCTTCGGGGAGAGCCGAGACAGGTGGTGCATGGTTGTCGTCAGCTCGTGTCGTGAGATGTTGGGTTAAGTCCCGCAACGAGCGCAACCCCTGCCGATAGTTGCTACGCAAGAGCACTCTATCGGGACCGCTACCGACAAGGTGGAGGAAGGTGGGGACGACGTCAAATCATCATGCCCCTTATGACCTGGGCTACACACGTACTACAATGGCCGTTAACAGAGGGAAGCAACACCGCGAGGTAGAGCAAAACCCTAAAAACGGTCCCAGTTCAGATTGTAGGCTGCAACTCGCCTATATGAAGTTGGAATTGCTAGTAATCGCGGATCAGCATGCCGCGGTGAATACGTTCCCGGGCCTTGTACACACCGCCCGTCACACCATGAGAGCCGGTAATACCCGAAGTCAGTATCCTAACCGCAAGGAGGGAGCTGCCGAAGGTAGGATTGGCGATTGGGGTGAAGTCGTAACAAGGTAGCCGTATCGGAAGGTGCGGCTGGATCACCTCCTTTCTATGGAGACCTAAGTAGCTGAGTAAGCTGCTTTAATATCCAAGGTCAGAACGGTGAAAGCCGTTAGGTCCTAAGTTAGAGTCGTTGTTTAATTTTTGAGGTTCGTAGGAACAAGAGAATAAGAAACCCAAAGCAAATAACTACGGGGGTATAGCTCAGCTGGGAGAGCACCTGCTTTGCAAGCAGGGGGTCATCGGTTCGATCCCGATTATCTCCACCAGCGTGGGTCAAAGGTTTAAAAAAGCCTTTGTCTCGGGGAATGGCTCGGTGAAGCAGAAATGCAAGGCGGGTCAGAAACGGGCTCATAGCTCAGGTGGTTAGAGCGCACGCCTGATAAGCGTGAGGTCGGAGGTTCGAGTCCTCTTGAGCCCACCAAATTTTCCTTCTGACATTGTCAGCATCGCTTGCAAGTACCTTTGTACGTGCTTCGCTCGCTTCCGCGTCAGAAGAAAAATTAAGGATAATAGAGATTGAATATTGATTTCAGCTAAACAAAGCTGTTTGGTTGAGATCAGGATTTAATCCTGAAAGATGAAGGTAAAGGATAAAGATGTCTAACATCTAAAATCTAATATCTACCATCTAAAATCGCACCTTGAAAACTGAACAAAGAAATTGCAAGACAAACGAGAGATAGGATACTGTGTCGACCGTCTTGAAAAGACACAGTATTTTTAAAAAGGGTAATTATAAATTACAATTATCAACGAGTGAAAAACTCAACAATCTCAAATTTAGAGGATCGCATAAAGAACAGTTCGTTGTTGCATTACTGCCAAGCAAAGACTGAAAAGGTAAAGCCTTAGGGCGACTACCGGTCGGGTCGGAAGCAACAGGCTTAGTACAATAGCAGCAGCGGGCTAAAAAAAGGTCAAGCTACAAAGGGCGCAGGGCGAATGCCTTGGCACTGGGAGCCGATGAAGGACGTGGTTAACTGCGATAAGCTGCGGGGAGTCGTAAGCAGACATTATATCCGCAGATTTCCGAATGGGGCAACCCGGCTGATTGCAGATCAGTCAACATATACTGAATAAAATAGGTATATGTGGGGAACCGCCTGAACTGAAACATCTAAGTAGGGCGAGGAAGAGAAATCAAACGAGATTCCGCTAGTAGTGGCGAGCGAACGTGGAACAGGCCAAACCGAGAGTAGAAATACTTTCGGGGTTCGGACAGCGATATGTAGGCAAAAGGTTAGTCGAAGTGTGTGGGAAAGCACATCAAAGAGGGTGATAATCCCGTAGACGAAAACCGATTGTCGCTAGCTGTATCCAGAGTACCGCCGGACACGTGAAACCCGGTGGGAACATGGGGGGACCACCCTCCAAGCCTAAATACTACCCAGTGACCGATAGAGTAATAGTACTGTGAAGGAAAGGTGAAAAGGACCCCGGGAGGGGAGTGAAAAAGAACCTGAAACCCTGTGCCTACAAGCACCGAGAGCACGTCAAAGTGTGATCGGGTACCTATTGTAGAATGGTCCGGCGAGTGTGTGTAACCAGCAAGGTTAAGAGCTTAAGGCTCGGAGCCGCAGCGAAAGCGAGTCTGAAAAGGGCGCATGAAGTTGGTTGTACACGACCCGAAACCGGGTGACCTACCCATGTCCAGGATGAAGTGGAGGTAAAACTCCATGGAGGTCCGAACACACGTCCGTTGAAATGGCCGGTGATGAGGTGTGGGTAGCGGAGAAATTCCAATCGAACCCGGATATAGCTGGTTCTCTCCGAAATAGCTTTAGGGCTAGCGTTGTCTTAGATTACCGGGGGTAAAGCACTGAACGGGCTAGGGGCTGAAAAGTTACTGAACCCTATCAAACTAAGAATACCGGATAATCGATGGACGGCAGTCAGACTATGAGAGATAAGTTCCATGGTCAAAAGGGAAAGAGCCCAGACCCACAGCTAAGGTCCCAAAGTACAGTTAAGTGGAAAAGGATGTGGAATTGCACAGACAACCAGGATGTTGGCTTAGAAGCAGCCACTCATTAAAAGAGTGCGTAATAGCTCACTGGTCGAGTGACTCTGCGCCGAAAATTCAACGGGGCTAAATTGTACACCGAAGCTTGGGAAGTTAGATGTTAGACGGTAGAGATTAGAAAGTAGATGTTTGTATGAGCGGATATAAAGAATTGAAGGTATATAAAAGGTCATATAAAGCGGCGAAAGCAATATATGAAATGACCGTAGGATTTCCAAATGAGGAAATGTACGGAATAACCAATCAATTAAGACGTGCGGCATTAAGCATACCGTTAAATATAGCGGAAGGATATGTTAAGAGAGAAAGTCAGGAGGAATTTAAAAGATTTCTGATGATGGCGCTCGGTTCTTCAAATGAAGTACTGGTGCTGATAGACTTTTCAAAAGACGTAGGTTATATATCCGACGAAAAACACAGGAAAGCGTTTGCAGAGTATGAGGAAATAGCAAGTATGTTAAATTCATTCATACAAAGTGTAAAGACAAAGGTCTAAAATCTAATATCTAGCGTCTAACATCTAACTTGGTAGGAGAGCGTTCTCTGCGGGGTGAAGCATGAGCGGAAGCGCGTGTGGACTTCAGAGAAGTGAGAATGCCGGAATGAGTAGCGAGAATTATGTGAGAATCATAATGGCCGAAAGCCTCAGGTTTTAGAAGGAAGGTTCGTCCGCTTCTAGTTAGCCGGGAGCTAAGGCGAGGCCGAAAGGCGTAGCCGATGCACATACGGTAGACAATCCGTAGCTGCCAAAAGATTTAAATTAGGGGACACTCTGAAAGGGTACATCCCGGGCGTTGGTTGACCCGGGCGTAAGGGAGCGAATTATTCGCGAAGTGTGCTTGGACGGAGGCGAGAAAAGCCTAATGTATATCTGCGGCACCCGTACCGCAAACCGACACAGGTAGGTAGGAGGAGAACTCTAAGGCCAACGGGAGAAGAGTTGTTAAGGAACTCGGCAAATTGACCCCGTAACTTCGGGAAAAGGGGTGCTCATAGCAATATGAGCCGCAGTGAATAGGCCCAGGCAACTGTTTATCAAAAACACAGGTCTCTGCTAAATCGAAAGATGAAGTATAGGGGCTGACGCCTGCCCGGTGCTGGAAGGTTAAGAGGAGGAGTGCAAGCCCCGAATCGAAGCCCCAGTAAACGGCGGCCGTAACTATAACGGTCCTAAGGTAGCGAAATTCCTTGTCGGGTAAGTTCCGACCCGCACGAATGGCGTAATGATCTGGGCACTGTCTCAACAGCCCACCCGGCGAAATTGTAGTACCGGTGAAGATGCCGGTTACCCGCGACAAGACGGAAAGACCCCATGGAGCTTTACTGTAACCTGATATTGGGTTTCGGTATTTTATGTACAGGATAGGTGGGAGACTATGAAACAAGGGCGCCAGCCTTTGCGGAGTCAACCTTGGGATACCACTCTTAAAATATTGGAATTCTAACCTGCGGCCGTGAATCCGGTCGGGGGACATTGTCAGGCGGGCAGTTTGACTGGGGCGGTCGCCTCCGAAAGAGTAACGGAGGCGCTCAAAGGTTCGCTCAGCACGGACGGAAACCGTGCTTTTGAGTGTAAACGCATAAGCGAGCCTAACTGCGAGACTGACGGGTCGAGCAGTAACGAAAGTTGGAGTTAGTGATCCGGCGGTATGTGAGTGGAAATGCCGTCGCTCAACGGATAAAAGCTACCCTGGGGATAACAGGCTGATCTCCC
>OJKW01001244.1_pt1 | contig 14978 bp, 14 predicted proteins | sample 1596591 | NCBI WGS metagenome assembly OJKW01 (sample SAMEA4350166, study PRJEB24818) | metagenome | biome: human; feature: gut; material: faeces | place: Denmark | collected 2013-09
ACGTAGATGAAGGTGGTGTCGATCTTCTCGCGCAGCTTGATGATCTCGGCGCGCATCTGGTTGCGGAGCTTGGCGTCGAGGTTGGACAGCGGCTCGTCCATCAGGAAGACCTTCGGGTTCCGGACGATGGCGCGGCCGATGGCGACACGCTGCCGCTGGCCGCCGGACAGCGCCTTCGGCTTACGGTTGAGGTACTGGGTGATATCGAGGATCTCGGCGGCCTCACGGACCTTGCGGTCGATCTCCGCCTTCGGGGTCTTCTTCAGCTTCAGGGAGAAGGCCATGTTATCATAAACGGTCATGTGGGGATACAGAGCATAGTTCTGGAAGACCATGGCGATATCGCGGTCCTTCGGGGCCACGTCGTTCATGAGCTTGCCGTCGATATACAGCTCGCCCTCGGAGATCTCTTCAAGACCTGCGACCATGCGCAGCGTGGTGGACTTGCCGCAGCCGGACGGGCCGACGAGGACGATGAATTCCTTGTCCGCGATGTCCAGGTTGAATTCCTGCACGGCGACGACGCCCTTATCGGTGATCTGCAGGTTGACCTTCTTCTCCTCGGCAGGCTCTTCGCCCTTCTTCTTTTTCTTGCTCTTCTTTTCTTCGCCACTGACGAACGGGTAGATCTTCTTGACGTTTACGAGTTTTACTTCTGCCATAGTGTTTCCGACTCTGACTGCGCTGCCTCCGCAATGCGCATTCTCACGACCGCCGGGCTTGGCGGACGCATTGCGACATGTCTCCACAATGCCGCACCGGGAGTCACCCGGACTGGTTTTATCCTCCTTTTTTTGACCGCAGGGCACCATAAGTGTGGATTGGTACACTCCGGCTAAGATACTGGTATTATACCAGATCCCCTCCGGAAAGTCATTCGTCGTTTTCGCCGATTTTTTCTCCCCAAAACAGACAAGACGCACAAAGCCCAGCCGTTTACTTTTCCGCGCGCAGCTGATAAAATAGAGGCAGATCACAAACAGGGAGGCTGGCCGCATGAAGCAGACCACGCTCTGCTATCTGGAGCGGGACGGGCAGTATCTGATGCTCCACCGCGTCAAAAAGCAGCACGACGAAAACCACGACAAATGGATCGGCGTAGGCGGAAAATTCGAAGACAGGGAAAGCCCGGAGGACTGCGTGCGCCGCGAGGTGCTTGAGGAGACGGGACTGACGCTCACGAAGTTCCGCTACTGCGGGCTCGTGACCTTCGTCTCCGACATCTACCCGACCGAATACATGCACCTGTTCCACGCCACGGGCTTTACCGGCACGCCGAAGGAGTGCGACGAGGGAGAGCTGGCCTGGATCGGCAAGCACGAGCTTGCCGCCCTGCAGCAGTGGGAGGGCGACCGCATCTTCCTGCGGCTCATGGACGAGCATGTCCCGTTTTTCTCCCTGAAGCTCGTGTACGCGGGCGATACGCTCACAGAAGCCGTCTTGAACGGAGAAAGGATCCGATAACATGGAGAATTTGCTCATCAGCGCCTGTCTGCTCGGCGTCCAGTGCCGGTATGACGGCGGGTCGAAGCCCGTCATGCCCACTGTCGCCCTTATGGAGCAGTATCATCTCATCCCCATCTGCCCGGAGCAGCTGGGCGGTCTGCCCACGCCGCGCGAGCCGTCGGAGCGGCGGGCGGATGCCGTCGTCTCAAGATCCGGCGCGGACGTGACCGCGCAGTTTCGCCGCGGGGCGGAGCAGGCGCTGCATCTGGCCCGGCTCTACGGCTGCAAAGCGGCCGTCCTGAAAGAGCGCAGCCCGAGCTGCGGCAGCGGCGAGGTCTACGACGGCACGTTCTCCGGCCGCCTCACCCCCGGCGACGGCGTGACCGCCGCCCTCCTCAAAGCCAACGGCATCGCCGTCTACGGCGAAAGCGACCTGGACGCCCTGCTCGCCCAACCGGGACCCCCGGTGGAGGAGGATGCACAGCGCAGCCTGTTCTGAGCGCCCCCACCGCAGCAGGCAAAGGCTCCCCTCCCAGGGGAGCCTTTTTATATTGTGAAAAAGCCTGCCCATGCTGCGGCATGGGCAGGCTTTGCTGTTTTAATATGCTTCCTGCATTTTCTGCAGGACGGCTTCTTTTGCCGGGATGGACGGGATCGCGCCGGACTTTTCGGTCGAGAGGCTCGCCGCGGCGGAGGCGTAGCGGGCCATGTAGGCCAGATCCTCCGGCGTCAGCTGCTCCGGCGTCTTGCCGAGCTCCAGGAAGCGGGAGACCGCGCTGCCGCCGAAGATGTCGCCCGCGCCGGTCGTGTCGACCGTGCGGACCTGCGGGCAGCCGCAGCGGTATTCGGCCTGCACGTTTTTGAGGAAGCACCCCTTCGGCCCAAGCGTCACCATCACGAGCTTCGCGCCGAGCGCGAGCACGCGCTCCGCGCCCTGCTCCGGGCTGCAGCCCCAGAGGAACTGCACCTCTTCGTCGCTGATCTTCACCAGATCCGCCTGCCGCAGGCCCCAGAGGATCTGCTCCTTGGCCTCCTGCTCCGTCTTCCAGAGCGGCGGGCGGTAGTTGGGGTCGTAGGTGACGAGCTTGCCGTGGGCGCGGGCGTAGGCGACGGCGCTTTGGGTCGTGCTGCGGGCAGGCTCGTCCGTGCAGCTGAGCGAACCGAAGTGCAACACGTGCGTTTCATCGAGCATCGCGGGGTCGATCTCGTCCCAGCGCAGCTGCGTGTCCGCGCCGGGCTTGCGCGCGAAGGCGAACGAGCGGTCGCCGTGCGCGTCGAAGGTCACGAAGGCCAGCGTCGTGAACGTGTCCGGGTCGATCCGGATGCCGCGGCCGTCGATGCCCGCGCGCTGCATCGTGCCGACGAGCAGACGGCCGAAGGTGTCGTCGCCGACCTTGGCGAGGAAAGCGGTCTTTTTGCCGTAGGCGCTGAGCGCCGCAAGGAAGTTGCCGGGCGCGCCGCCCGGATTGGCTGCCAGCGTGGGATAGCCGGCCTCGTCTTTGGAGCGCTCTGCCAGATCGACCAGCAGCTCGCCCAGCGCGATCACATCATACATGGTTGGTTCCTCCTGTTTTGTCTCAGATACTCAGAAAAGCGGACTGCGGACCTCGCCGATGGAGACATAGCCGTGCAGAATGGCGTGGATGTCGCTGCCTTCCCTGCACTGCTCCGGCCCCGGGTTCGACACGCGGATGGAAAGCGCGCCTTCGGCCCGGTCATATTCGTTGTCATAGAAGCTGCACGCGGCCGGAACGCGGCCGCGCAGGATGCCCTTGCAGGCGGACGCAGCACAGTCCGGGAAGTTGACGTTCCAGAGCGTCCCGGGCTTCGGAAGCGCCTGCAGCAGCTCCTGCAGCACGCGGGGAAGATACACCTCCATTGCGCCCGGGTCGCAGAACTCCCGCGCGGAAAAGGCGATGGCGGGGATGCCGTTCATCACGCCCTCGAGCGCGGCGCCGATCGTGCCGGAATAGGCGATGTCAAGGCCTGCGTTCCAGCCCTGATTGACGCCCGTCAGCACCACGTCCGGCCTGCAGGGGACGAGGGCCTTGACAGCTGCCTTGACGCAGTCGGCCGGGGTGCCGCCGACGGCCCATGCGGCCTCCACCGGGACGGAGAAATCCGCCTGCTCCACTGCAAGAGTGCCGCGGATGGTCAGCTTCTGCGACATGCCGCTGCACTGGCTCTGCGGCGCGGCGACGTAGACCCTGCCGAACGGCAGCGCCGCCGCGGCCAGCCGCGCGATGCCCTCCGCCCGGATCCCGTCGTCATTTGAGATCAGAATGTTCATAAGCTCTGCTCCTGTTTGTTTTTTGTCATTCTACCATGGATCGCGCCCGGACTCAACCGCCGTGCGCATCATTTTTTGCAGGCGCCTTGCCGCCTTTACATTTGCGTGCGTATGTGGTAAAATTCTCAAAAGTATTTGATCCGTATCCCATCCGGAAGGAGCCGAACTGTATGCCGCTGAGAAATGTTGCTGAATACCTCGAGCGTTCTGCCGCGCGCGTGCCGGACAAGACTGCGTTTTCCGACGCCGCAGGCGCCGTGAGCTACCGGCAGATGCTCCATGACGCGCAGGCGCTCGGGACCGTGCTGGCCGGCCTCCCCGGCTGCAGGAATGCGCCGGTGGCCGTCATGATCGGCCGGACTGCGGCGAGCGTCACCGCCATGCAGGGCGTGCTGCAGAGCGGCTGCTATTATGTCCCCATCGACGAGCAGATGCCTGAGGCGCGGATGCGCAGCATCCTCGGTCAGGTCCACGCGCGCGCGATCGTCCATACGGCGGCAAACGAGCCGCAGGCCCGCGCACTGGCGGACTGCGCGCCGCTCGTCTCGCTTGAAGAGACTTCCCAGCACACGCCGGACGAGGCGCTGCTGCGGGCCCGGCGCGAAGAAATTCTGGACATCGACCCCGTCTACGTGCTCTTCACCTCCGGCTCGACCGGCACGCCGAAGGGCATCGTCATCCCACACCGCGCGATCCTGGACTTCACGGCCTGGATGACGGAATTCTGCGGCTATACCGAAGACGAGGTCTTCGGCAATCAGGCCCCGTTTTATTTTGATCTTTCCGGCAAGGATGTGTACCAGACGCTCTCGCTCGGCGCGAGCTGCCGCATCTTTGAGAAGAAATATTTCACCTTCCCCATGCTCCTGCTCAAGGCCATGGAGGAAGCGGGCGTCACCGCCATCAACTGGGCGACCTCGGCGTTCCATCTGGTCGCGGCCTCCGGCGCGCTCACAAAATACGTGCCCACGCACCTGAAAAAGGCCGCGCTCGGCGGCGAAGCGCTGCAGGCGCGGTATGTGAATTTGTGGAAGGCCGCCGTGCCCGGACTGCAGGTCGTCAACATGTACGGCCCGACCGAGACGACCATCGACTGCGCCGCCATGCACCTGACGCGCGAGTACCGCGACGACGAGCCCATCCCCATCGGCCGTGCCTGCCGCAACAAGCAGATCATCCTCCTGAAGGACGATCTGACCGAGGTGCAGCCCGGCGAGCCGGGCGAGATCTGCGTGCGCGGCTCCGGCGTCGCCGCGGGCTACTTTGCAGACCCCGCCAAGACGGACGCGGCCTTCATCCAGAACCCGCTCTGCCCCGATTTCCGCGACATCCTCTACCGCACCGGCGATATGGCCGTGCTGCGGGAGGACGGATACCTCTACTTCCTCGCCCGCCGCGACGGGCAGATCAAGCACATGGGCTACCGCATCGAGCTGGGCGAGATCGAGGTCGCCCTGCACAGCCTCGCCGGGATGCAGGCAGCTGCCTGCCTCTATGACGCGGCGCGCGACCGCATTCTCTGCGTCTACGCGGGCGGCATGGAGCCGGACGCGCTGGCAAAGGACCTGCGGAAGCTGCTGCCCAAATACATGCTGCCGAACCTCTATGAAAAGCTCGAGGCCCTGCCCTACAACGCCAACGGCAAGATCGACCGCGTGGCTCTGAAGGAGCGGTATCTGCATGCAGAGGGCTGAGAGCTATGCGGCGCTCGCGCCGCTTCTGTCCGCGCAGCTCAGGCGCGGCGTTGTGACCAACTGCTTCCTCTCGGCGGAGGACTATCAGCGCGAGCTGCCGCGCGGGCTGTATTATGAGGAACGCGAGGGGTGCCTGCTTCTGCTGCGGCAGCGGCCCGGGCACCTGATCCTGAACTTTTACCTGCAGCCCGGCGGGACGTTTTTCCTGCCGGACGTAAAAAAGCCCGTCGTGACCGAGCTCAGCTGCCGCGCTAAGGACGCGGACGCCATGTCCGCCGCGGCGGAGCAGCTGCGGGGGCTCGGCTTTGCCGAATGCTTCCGCCGTCTGCGGCGCGCGCGGCCCGCAGCCGAAGCCGCAGAGGCAGAGGCGGCGGCAGACGCGTCCTTTGACGCGGTGCGGGCGTTTCTTCTTGCACAGTTTGACCCGCTGACGGGCTGCATCCCGCCGGACGACGCGCTGCAGAGGGCCGTGGAGGCAGGAGAAATGCTCTGCCTGACAGACGAGGCTGGGATCACGGGACTTCTGCATTACGCGCCGGGGCGTGCGGCCTGCGAGATCCGGCATCTGGCCGTGCGGGCGGACTGCCGCGGGCAGGGGCTGGCGCAGCGGCTGCTCGGTATGCTGCGCGCGCGCACAGGCGGGCAGAAATGCACGGTCTGGGCACGGCAGGGCAATACGCCCGCCGAGCGCTTTTATGAAAAGAACGATTTCCGGCCGGACGGATGGACCTCCGTCGTGCTGCGGCTGGACTGAAAGGATGGTTTTCCCATGAAAAAACAGATCATTGAAATTCTGAGTGAAATTTGCCCGGGCATCGATTTTGAAACCGAGACCGCCCTCATCGACGACGGCCTGATCGACTCGCTCGACATCGTCGCCGTTGTGACCGAGCTCATGGAGGCGTTCGACGTCGAGCTCGGCGTCGACGATCTGACGCCGGAGAACTTCAACAGCGTCGAGGCCATCGAAGAGCTCATCGAGAGCAAGCAGAGCTGAGATGTCGTTTGCCTCGCTCCCCTTCGTCGGGCTTGTGGCAGCGGGCGTGATCCTCTATTATCTGGTGCCGAAGAAGCTCCAGTGGGTCGTGCTGCTGCTGGCGAGCATGGTGTTCTACCTCGCAGGTGGGGTCAAAAGCGCCGTGTGGCTCGTGCTCGTCGCTGCCGTCACCTGGCTGACCGGACTGCTGCTTGCCCGGCAGAACGCCCGCCCCGCGCCCGACAAGCAGACGAAGGCCGCCGTGCGGCACGTCAAAAAGCGCATCTGCGCCGTGTGCGCCGTTTTGTGCTTCGGGCTTTTGTATCTGATGAAATACTGGAACTTCACGGCCTCCGCCCTGCCGTCCGCCCTCGGGGACAAGCTGCCCCGGTGGGATTTTGTCGTGCCCATGGGCCTGTCCTATTTCATCTTTCAGGCCGTCGGCTACGTGATCGACGTGTACCGCGGAAAGACGGACGCGCAGAAAAACCTTCTTCGCTACGGCCTGTTCGTCTCCTTCTTCCCGCAGATGGTACAGGGGCCCATCAGCCGCTATGACCAGCTCGCGCCGCAGCTGACGGCCGAGCGGAGCCTCGACTGGCGGGATCTCAAATTCGGCATCCAGCTGTGCCTGTGGGGCTACTTCAAAAAGCTCGTCATCGCCGACCGGGCCGCCGTGCTGGTCAACGCCGTCATCAAGGACAACTGCCCCTACGGCGGCGCAGTCATCGCGAGCGGCATTCTGTTCTACTGCATCCAGCTCTACTGCGATTTTTCCGGCGGCATCGACATTACCCGCGGCGTCGCGCGCCTGTTCGGCATCGATATGGCCGAGAACTTCCGCCGCCCGATCTTTGCCACGTCGCTCACCGACTACTGGCGGCGCTGGCACATTACCCTCGGCGCGTGGATGCGCGACTATGTGTTCTACCCCATCTCGCTCTCCAGGGGCTTCGGCAAACTCTCCCGCTGGGCCAGAACGCACATCGGCGGCACGGCGGGCAAGATCTTCGCCACGTCGCTGGCGACGTTCATCGTCTACTTCATCATCGGCATCTGGCACGGAGCGAATTTCCGCTACATCGCCTTCGGCCTGTGGAACGGCGTGCTCATCACGGCGTCTTTGCTGCTGGAAAAGACGTTCCTGCGCTGGAAGGCTGCGCTGCATGTGAACGACAAGAGTGCCGGCTGGCGCGTGTTCATGACGCTGCGGACGGCACTGCTGGTGTTCATCGGGCGGTATTTTACCCGCGCGCCGCGGCTGCGGAGCGTATTTACCCTGCTGAAGACCACCGTTCTGCACCCGCAGCCGGGGCAGCTGTTCGACGGGACGCTCTTGTCGCTGGGACTTGCGAAGACGGATTTTCTCGTCATCGCGCTGGGCCTCATCGTCCTGCTGGTGCTCGAGAGTCTGCAGGAACGCGGCGTGCAGATCCGCGCGGGGCTTGAAAAGAAGTCCGGCTTCGTGCAGTGGGCCGCCATGACGGCGCTGCTGCTGGCGGTGTTCCTGCTCGGCGTGTTCCGGGCCGGGTATATCCCGTCGGGCTTTATCTATACGCAGTTTTAAGGCGGTGCAGCTATGAGTTCTAAAAAATGGGTACTGGTCTTTCTTGTGACCGTTTTTGTGCTGGCCGCGCTGCTGGCCGGGCTGAATCTCGCGACCGATCCCTTCGGTGCATTCGGCGACCGGCTGCTTCATTGGTTCTCCTACGACGAGACCAACAACCCCCGCGTGGCAAAGCTCTCCTATCTCGAGCAGCATCACGGGGAATACGATTCCTATATCCTCGGCTGCTCGTCGACCAGCTCGTTCCCGGTGGACGGGTTCAACGAGCTGTATGACGCCAGCTTCTACAACCTCATCATGTACGGCGCGGACATGCGCGACTGCGAGAAGATCGCGGACTATCTGATCGGGCACTACGAGGTCAAAAACCTCGTGCTGAACGTGTATCTCGACAACGGTCTGGAATACGACGAGGAATCCGACCGGCTGACGAAGAACCTCCACTACAAGGAGGACCCGGATACCTCCGCCCTCTCATTCTACACGCGCTATCTCTTCGCCGACCCGCGCTACGCCCTCGCCAAGCTGAAGGCCCTGCGCACCGACACCATCCTGCCGCAGACCTTCGACGTCTTTGACGAGCAGACCGGCTGCTACGACAAGCGCGTGCGCGATGCCGAGCCGATCGGCGCGATGGACAGTTATTTAGAGCGCTATCCTGTCTTCACCGACTATCCCCATCAGTCGCTCTCCCTTCCCTACACCGACGCGTGCATGCAGAGCGTCGCCGCGATCAAGGCCCGGTGCGAGGCCGCCGGGGTCAACCTCGTGGTGGTCGCCGGGCCGGTCTACGCCGAGTACCTGCAAAACTATCAGGCAGAGGACGTCGCGCAGTTCTATCAGGCGCTGGCCGCCGTCACGCCGTACTGGGACTTTTCGTCCAGCAGCGTCAGCTGCGAGCCGCGGTATTTCTATGACGGCACGCACTTCCGCAACAACGTGGGCGAGATGATGTGCGCAAGGATCGCCGGGCGGACGGATCTGTGGATGCCGGACGATTTCGGGACCTATGTGACCGCCGACACGCCCGCAAGCTACTTTACGGACGTCCTGCAGCCCACGGCCCTGACCGACTCTGCGATCAGCACGCGCGTGCCCATCCTCATGTACCATCACCTGGCCGAGGACGTGACAAATGACGAGATGATCTCGCCGGAGCAGTTTGAGGCGCAGATCCGCGCGCTGACGGAAGCGGGCTACACCGGCGTTTCCTTTGACGAGCTGCAGGCCTACGTCCTGCGGGACGAGCCGCTGCCGAAAAAGCCTGTCGTCATCACGTTTGACGACGGCTATCTCAGCAACTACACGCTCGCCTACCCGATCCTGCAGAAATACGGCATGAAAGCGACGATCTTCTCAATCGGCGTCTCGTTCGGCAAGGATCACTACAAGGATACGGACTATGCCATGACGCCGCACTTCGGCGCGGCGGAAGCGGCAGAGATGGCCGCCTCCGGCCTTATCTCCATCCAGAGCCACACCTACGACATGCACCAGTGGCCGCCGTATGAAGACGGCTCTGCCGCCGTGCGGGAGAACATCCTCCAGCTGCCCGGCGAGAGTGAAGAGGCTTACGTCGAGGCGCTGACCGCCGACTTTACCAGAAGCCGCGCGCAGTTGGAAGCTGCGGCCGGCCGGCCGGTCGATGTGCTGGCCTACCCGGCCGGACAGTATTCCACGCTCGCGCAGGTCACGCTGCAGAATCTCGGCGTCCACGTGACGCTCTCGACCAACCCCGGCATCAACACCGTGGTCAAGGGCCTGCCGCAGACGCTCACCGCCATGCTCCGCTTCGGCGTCACGGAGGACCTTTCCCCCGAAGCGCTGCTGGAGATGATCCAATAAAAAACGATGGAAACAGCCGAAGCTGTTTCCATCATTTTTTATATCTACGTTGCATTTTGTGGTTTTCCGTGGTATCATGCAAGAAAAAGAATCAAAACAGGAGGAAACAGTATGGACTACACAAAACTGCAGAATGGCAGTGACATCCGCGGCGTTGCCATGGAAGGCATCGAGGGCCAGCATGTAAACCTCACCGAGCAGGCCTGCCGCGATATCGGCCGGGGCTTTGCCCTGTGGCTGCGCGCGCGGCTGGGCAAGGACACGCTGCGCGTGGCCGTGGGCCGCGACTCGCGCCTGTCCGGGCCGCAGCTGGCGCTGTGGCTCATGGAGGCAATGGCCGCCGAGGGCCTGCAGGTCACGGACCTCGGCATGGCCTCGACCCCGGCCATGTTCATGTCCACGGTCACCGAGGGCTTCGCCTTTGACGCCTCCGTCATGATCACGGCCAGCCACCTGCCCTTCAACCGCAACGGCTACAAGTTTTTCACCAAGGACGGCGGTCTGGAGAAGCAGGACATCGCCGCGATCCTCGCGCTGGCAGGCGGCAGCGAGCATACCGGCCTCCCCGCCGGCAGCATCGTGACCGGCAGCTTCATGGACACCTACGCCGCGCAGCTGCGCAAAAAGGTGCAGGACGCCGCCGGCTGTGAGCAGCCGCTGGCCGGCATGCGCATCGTGGTCGACGCCGGCAACGGCGCGGGCGGGTTCTACTGCGCGAAGGTCCTCGAGCCGCTCGGCGCGGATACCGCGGGCTCGCGCTACCTCGACCCCGACGGCTCCTTCCCCAACCACATCCCGAACCCGGAAAACGAGACCGCCATGCAGTCGATCCTGGACGCGGTCCAGGAATCGAAGGCCGATCTCGGCATCATCTTTGACACCGACGTCGACCGCGCGGGCGCGGTCCTGTCCGACGGGACGGAGCTCAACCGCAACCGCATCATCGCCATGATGGCGGCGATCTTGCTGCGCGAGCATCCCGGCACCACCATCGTCACCGACTCCATCACCTCCACCGGCCTCGCGGCCTTCATCCGGAAGCACGGCGGCGTGCACCACCGCTTCAAGCGCGGCTACCGCAACGTCATCAACGAGTCCATGCGCCTCAACCGCGAGGGCCACGACAGCCAGCTGGCCATGGAGACCTCCGGCCACGGCGCGCTGAAGGAAAATTACTTCCTGGACGACGGCGCGTATCTCGTCACCCGCCTGCTCATCGAGCTGGCCCGCGCGAAAAAGGAGGGCTACACGCTCGAATCCCTCATCGCCGACCTGGCCGAGCCCGCCGAGAGCAAGGAATTCCGCATGAACATCCTCGTCCCGGATTTCAAGGCCTACGGCCAGAAGATCATCGACGAGCTGAACATCTACGCCGCCTCGCAGCCCGGCTGGTCCGTCGCGCCCGATAATTTTGAGGGCGTCCGCGTGAACCTCGACAAGGCCCACGGCGACGGCTGGTTCCTGCTGCGCCTGAGCCTGCACGACCCGCTCATCCCGCTCAACATCGAGTCCGACTCCGTTGGCGGCGTCCGGCAGATCGCAGCGGAGCTCGCGCCCTTCCTGCGCCCGTTCGACCAGCTGGATACCAGCGCGCTGCTGGCCTTCGCGGGGTGCTGAGCATGCCGACGCCCGCGCGCATCGCGCTCATCACCGGCGCCTCCGGCGGCATCGGCTCCGCCATCGCCCGGCGGTTTGCGGCCGAAGGCTTCCGCCTCGCGCTCTGCGGCCGGAACACGGAAAAGCTCGAGGCCGTCTGCGCCAGCCTCCCGCAGGGCACCGAGGCCCTGCTGCTGCCCGGCGACGTCAATGACGCCGGGTATCAGGACGCATGCCTTGCCGCCGTACAGGCGCGCTTCGGCGGGCTCGACGTGCTGGTCAACTGCGCCGGGATGGCGCAGAGCGACGCCTTTGAAGACATTACGCCCGCCCGCTTCGACGAGATCATGACGCTCAACTGCCGCACGCCGTTTTTCCTGTGCCAGAAGGCGCTGCCGCTGCTGCGGCAGTCGCAGGCGGCGTCCATCCTCAATATCGCCTCCGTCACCGCCCACAAGGGCTACGTGCGCCAGGCCGCCTATGCCGCGTCCAAGCACGCCATGGCCGGATTCACAAAGACGCTGGCCGCGGAGGTCTATGAACAGGGCATCCGCGTGCATCTGATCTCCCCGGGCGGCGTCTTTACCGATATGGCAAAGGTCTCCCGCCCGGATCTGACCGGCGAGGAGATGATCACTGCGGAGGATATCGCCGAGATCGCCGCCTTCCTCGTCCTGCGCCGCACGAACGCGGTCATTGACGAGATCGAGGTCCACCGCGCGAACAAGGCGCCCTTTGCCTGAGTCCTATCATGCAGAAAACGCCCGGCAGCCGAAGCTGCCGGGCGTGATCTTTTGCTTATTTCCACCCGAAGGTGACCATGCCGTAGATGTAGATGAAGATGATGGCGACCGGAACGAGATACCGGAAGATGGGCTTCATCCACGCCTTGACCTTCAGGCCCTTGCCCGCGTTGGCCTCGGCGACGAAATTGTCCCAGCCCCAGCCGAACTTGTTGCAGCAGTAGAGCGCGAAGACGAGCGAGCCGAGCGGCAGGATGTTGTTGGAGACGAGGAAGTCCCAGAGGTCGAGCCAGGCCGTGCCCTCGGCAAACGGCTGGAAATGGAACACGCTGTAGCCCAGCGCCGTGGTGATGGCGAGGATGAACACGCCCGCGCCGCACACAAGGCAGCCGAGCGGCCGCTTCCACCCGGTCATCTCGCGGACCATGGCGAGGATATTCTCGCACACGGCCAGCACCGTAGACAGCGCGGCAAAGACCATGAACAGGAAGAACAGCGAGCCCCACCAGCGGCCGCCCGCCATGTGGTTGAAAACGGAGGCCATGGTGTCAAACAGCAGGCTCGGGCCCGCGTTGACCTCCAGCCCGTAGGTGTAGCAGGCCGGGAACATGATGAGGCCCGCAACGATGGCGACGAACGTATCGAGCACGATGACGTTGACCGACTCGCCGAGCAGCGAGCGCTCCTTGCCGATGTAGCTGCCGAAGATGGCCATCGAGCCCATGCCGACCGAGAGCGTGAAGAACGCCTGGTTCATCGCGCCGACAATGACCGTGCCGGTGATCTTGGAGAAATCGGGCACGAGATAGAACTTCAGCCCCTCTGCCGCGCCCGAGAGCGTCGCGCTGTGGACGGCGAGCACGACCATCAGCACCAGCAGCAGCGTCATCATATACTTGGAGATGCGCTCCAGACCGCCCTGCAGGTTGAAGCAGAGGATCGTGAACGCAACGATGACCGTGACGGCCAGATAGGTGACGTTGACGCCCGGATTCGTGATCATGGCGACGAAGCCGAGGTTTTCGGTCTGGCCGGTCAGGAACTTGACGAAGTAATAGACGATCCAGCCCGTCACGACGGTGTAGAACGCCATGAGCGCGATGTTGCCGAAGAAGGCCACATAGCCGTGGATGTGCCACTTCTGGCCCTTGCGCTCAAGCTTCTGATACATGTGGAGGGGGCTGGCCTGCGCTGCGCGGCCGACGGCGAATTCCATCGTCATGACCGGCAGACCCAGAAGCAGCAGGCACAGCACATAGATGAGCACGAACCCGCCGCCGCCATACTGACCGCACATCCACGGGAATTTCCATACGTTACCGCAGCCGATGGCGCAGCCTGCCGACAGCAGGATGAAGCCCAGCCGGGAACCCAGTCTTTCTCTTTCCATCTGATTCTCTCTTTCCATTTTGTTGTTTTAAATAGTGAAAGCTTTAAATTGCTACCTTGATGTTATAGCAGACGCAGCCTGGAAAGTCAAGGGCATGCGCGTGTTTTACGTACATTTGCCGTTCAGAAACGGACAGTTTGCAAACATCGCGGCCCATTTTCCCCTGCTTTCGTCAAAATGCCGTCGGCGCTTGACAAGCAGGAACAGCCGTGCTAAAAATAGAATTCCCGGCGGATCAACGCACTGCGTGCCGGGCAGAAAAGAGGATCTTTCGCATATGGATGCAGCACAGCGCGCCGTGCGGCGCAGGGACTTTCTCGCCGGCGTCCGCGACGGCGTTCCGATCGGCCTCGGCTATCTCGCCGTGGCGTTTTCGCTCGGCATTGCCGCCCGCAGCGCGGGCCTCAACGCCTTTCAGGGCTTTCTGATCAGCCTGCTCAACAATGCCTCGGCCGGCGAATACGCGGCCTTCACCGTCATCGCCGCCGACAGCGGCTTTGTGGAGATGGCGCTCATCACGCTCATCACCAACGCGCGGTACCTGCTGATGAGCTGCTCGCTCAGCCAGAAATTTTCGCCCGACACGCCTTTGTACCACCGGCTGCTCGTCGGCTACGACGTGACGGACGAGCTGTTCGGCATCGCCATCGCGCGGCCCGGGTATCTCGACCCCTTCTACTCCTACGGCGCGTTCGTGCCCGCTATTCCCGGCTGGGCCATCGGCACGGCGCTGGGCGTCACGGCCGGGAGCATTCTGCCCGCGCGCGTGGTCAGCGCGCTGTCCGTCGCGCTGTTCGGTATGTTTCTGGCGATCATCATCCCGCCGTCGAAGAAAAACCCGGTCGTGCTCGGCTGCGTGTGCGTGAGCTTCGCGGCCAGCTGGCTTTGCTCGGTGCTGCCGCTGACGAGCGCCCTTTCCGAGGGCACGAGGACCATTCTGCTGACGATCCTCATCGCGTCCGCCGCGGCGGCGCTGTTCCCGGTAAAGGACGAGCCGGAGGAAAAGGAGGCCGCAGGGCATGAACACTAAGATCTATCTCTATATCGCGGTCTGCGCCGGGGTATCGTTCCTCATCCGCGAGCTGCCGCTGACGCTCATCCGCAGGCCCATCCGCAACCGCTTCCTGCGCTCGTTTTTGTTCTACGTCCCCTACGTGACGCTGGCCGTGATGACCTTCCCGTCCATCCTCCACGCCACGAGCTCCCCCATCGCGGGCCTTGCCGCGCTGGTGCTGGGCATCGCGGCCGCGTGGCTCGGCGCGAACCTGTTCCAGGTCGCCGTCGGCTGCCCCGCGATCTCGCTGGCACTGGCATTTTTACTCACCAGAAGAAAAAAAACCGTCCCTCCCATCTATCTCCAACGCATGTCATGGTCGTCTTCCACTTATTAGATCTCGGCTGCTGCCTTCCGTATGCACAACCCCGGGAGGT
>OJKW01001262.1_pt1 | contig 14841 bp, 18 predicted proteins | sample 1596591 | NCBI WGS metagenome assembly OJKW01 (sample SAMEA4350166, study PRJEB24818) | metagenome | biome: human; feature: gut; material: faeces | place: Denmark | collected 2013-09
CGTTAAAACATGCCCGCTGTACCACGGCCGCTTATCTGCAAACAAATAAATATCAATCCGCTGTCCATAGCTTATTTCTGCAAAACTTGGAAACTGTTTGAAATTGAGCGTTGCGCTGCCGCAGCCTGTTTTAATATTTTCAAACTCGATTTTATTAAACGGATTATTTTCAGTATCTCTTGAAAAAATCGCCGTTTTCGTACCATCTTTGTTATAAAAAATAACCTGAACGTAATCAGGTATATATTTTACTTCCGAAGGGTCAGGCCCCGGCCCTGGCCCGCTTTGCTTTTTTACAGACGCTGCCCAAATATAACGTCCAAAAAGTTTATTGCCAAAACGCATATTCATGCCAGCCACCTGTTACGCCAGCGGATTTTTACTGTACCGGCAGCGCCGTTAAACAAATAAGTATTTTCACCCGGTCTTGCGGTCAGAAACTGGCCGCTGAAAGCGTTAATAGCATTATAGGTCCCACGGCGTACCGTACCGGCTTTAGTATCAACAATAAGCGTTGCCGGTTTAGTCAAAAGCGTATCCGCTACGCGCATACTATACCCGCTTTCAACATGCGTGATAGTTACGTCATTCATCGTTGTAAGCGGTATTAATTCAATGGTCAGCGGCGTTTCAACGCTACCGCCATTTCTGATAACAATTTGGGCATCTTTAGCAGCTGTTGCAAATTCTGTAACCAGTTCAGATTCAGCGCTGTCATAGCGGAACGGGTCAGATAAAAGCAGCGTTATATCAACTTCACCTTTAGTCCCTTTGAAGCTGTCCACCCATTTTTCTTTAGTGCTGGCCATGCAGGCAATATTATAGTACCCACGCCCGCTGCCTGATTGCAGCTGATAGTCACGCTGATACATGAGCTGATACAGATCGTTAAGCTTGGCATCGTGTTCAGCTGGTGTACTGCCTTCAATAACAAAGCCTAAAGTAATTTTCTTACCATCAATAAAGCCATCACCTGAAATAGTGCTGCCGTGACTGTAGCCGCGCTTTTCGCTTTTAGCACGCACAGTGATATCAGCAGCACCGTCAAAGCTGTAGGCATATGGCAGGGCAGTTCCATTGATAATAAGCTGTTCTGTAGGCTTTACCTGCTTACGTACAGGAAAATATTCACGTCTTATGATCGTCACTTTATCACCCCCGCACACCCATAGCCAAAGAATATTGAATATCCTCCATAAAGGTATCGTAATCAGCACCGGTATTAATATCACCATAATTAATTATTTCAACATTAGCACCATCACCTGAAGAAGCTCCAAAGTCCACGCCATCAAATAAAAAGCTGGTGATCTTTTGCAATACACTGCTGCGCAGAGGCAAGACCGCTTCAGGATAAGATTTTTCGCCAATCAAAGCATGAGTAGGCGCAGTAACAACGCCACCGGCAGCAAATTTTCTTTCTCCTAATCCAGATTCACCAAAATTAAAATTTCCCAAAGATTCTTTTCCACTACCAAAACTTGTTATAGCATTACTTGCTGCGCCAGCACCTGCAGCAGCACTTAATCCGGCAGTCAAAAGACCAGTCGCAATACCAGCCGCCCCCGGCTCTACAACAAGTTTTGCCCATGCCGCAGGCGCAAGAGCTTCTGCCATTGCTGCACCCTGTGCTGTTACGGCAGCAGTTTCCTGTCCCATCATCATTTTGCTAAGAGCAGCGGCAGCTATTCTTTGTACCTGCCATTGAATAAACATTTTCACAATTTCTTTGCCCAAATTCTGCAAAGTTTTTCCAAAGTTCTGACCATCAACAATAGCATTAGCAAAACCTTGTGCCAGCCCATCCTTTAAAGTATTAGCTGCTTCCAGTGCAAAACTTGCATATGACTGTTCAGCTTCAAGCCGCCAGTCATAATACTGCTGCATCAATTCCTGCTTTTCAGCCTGATTTTGTAAAAAGGCAGCCTTTTCTTCATCCAAATAAGCAATATACCGTTCCAGTTCGCCCTGCTTTTGCATTTCATCCAAGTCAGCCTTAAAAGCCTGCAGCAACGTAGCCTGTGACATCAGCTGTTCATTCATGTCTTTGTTGATCTGAATTTGGGATGCTGCAGCTTCCTGCTCTGCAGTAACCTGCGCAGCCTTTCTTTGTTCAAGCATTGCTAACGCATTGGCGATAACAGTATCATCACCGGTTTTCATGGCACGTTCATATAACTGCTGAGCTTCAGTTGCGGCATTAGCAAATTTATTTTTCCATTCATCAACGGCAGCTATACGCTGATCCCTTTCTTTTACAATATTGGCATATACCTGATCGAATTCACTTAACCCGCCAATTTTAATATCCATCGTGAAGTTATTAAAATCACGCTGCATATCCAAAGTTTTCTCTTTGGCAGTATTAAGCTGCTCATTGATCCTGTCTATTTCCCGGCTGATTTTATCTATACCGGAATTTTTGCCACTTTTTTTACTGCCGCCTGCCGCTGTTGTTGAACCGCTCGTCAAGCCTAACGCATCAGGTGAAGCAATCTTAATGCCCGAACTTTGTTCAGTTGGTGCATTGATTGACGAAACACGAAACTCTTGCTTAACTTTATTACTGTCCGCCAGCTGCTGATTAGCTTTTGCAGCTTCGATAGTAGCTTGTGCCGCTTTTTGTGTATTGGCCGCCCATTCTTTTGCCTGCACTGCCAAATCACTGCTGACATTGACAATAGAAAATAATTTATCCAAAGCATTCGCTGCAAACATTACAGCCCCGGCAAAAGCGTTCTGTATTTCTGCCGTTGCTCCATCAACGGCAATAACCATAGTGTCACAAAAATATTCCCATTGAATTACAAGCCAATCCCAATTTTCAAATATGGCATAAGCTACCCCGCCTATAACTGCACCCGCAGCAATAAATGGCGCAGAAATTATGCCAGCACCTACACCCAGTGTATATAAAGTGCCAACAAGCGCAACTATAGCCGGTATAGCCACACCCATTATCGCACCGGCAATAACAGCCATAGAACCAGTAAACCATACAGGCAAATCACGGATAGCATTAGAAAGCCCCATAGTTTTAACTTTATCCGCAAACTCACCAATAGCGTCCTGCGCGCCTTTCAAGGCGCCCTTGATATCAAATGCCTCAATCAGTTCATCACCAATAACAACCATGGTTTGGCCAACACTATCCTGAATGTTGCTCATAATACCATTAACAGTTTGCGCCTGCTGTTCCATCATCCCACCAAACTTACTGTTCATGCCGCTGATAACAGCCTGAATACCTTCTGCCGCAGATATTTGCCCTTTGCTGGCTTTATCCATAGCCGTAGGTATATCAGTGCCAATTTTATTAGCCAGCATTTCCCATGCCGGAACACCGGCTTCAGCAAGCTGCAGCATTTCTTCTGCGCTGACTTTGCCTTTGGCCTGCATCTGCCCTATTGCCAAAGTCAAACGCTGAATGCCTTCTTCACCTATACCCAAGGCCGCTGCGCTGTCACCTACAGCAGTCAATATAGGAATTACCTGTTCCGCACTGAATCCGAAAGCAAGAAGCCTTTTAGAAGCATCCAAAACGCCCGGTAATTCAAATGGTGTACTGGCCGCAAACTTTTCAAGTTCACTTAAAAAGCTTTTTGCCTTCTCGCCATCTTTCAAAAGTGTAGTGAAAGCAATCCGTGTCTGCTCCATCTGCCCGGCAGCTTTTACTGAAGCAAGGCCCAAAGCCCCCAAAGCTACACCTACACCGGCAATAACACCTAACGCGCCTTTATTTATGCCTAAGTTATCACTGGCAAAGGTGCGTTTAACGTTTTTCTGCAGCGCACCCATTTCTTTATTAAATTCATTTATCCGTGCGCCAATAACTACTTGTAAACGTGCTACTTCTGCCATCATTTCACCTCCTATTCATAGCCAAATTCTTCAAAAAGATCCTGCGCTATTTCAGATTGCTCTTTAGAGGAATTACGCTTTTTCCTGTGTGCAAAAAAGCTTTTCAGTTCCGGACGCTTCTTTTTACCTGAAGCTATGCAAACATTTGGGTATGTGATCCAGCTGATAACAATATCTTCCAAATGGTCATATCTGCGCTGCCATCCGTCCAACATCAAAAAAATATCTGCAAGGCACAACCGTTCTACTTCCCACGGCTTTAAATTCAATTCACCATAACACCACGGCAAAAGTTCATCCAGCAGTTCTGTAAAGCTTTTTGTTACTTCCCCACTTCTTCATCATCAGGCGGCGCTTCAATTTCCAGCGTATTATTTTCAGTTTCCAGCACCTTCCTGGCAAATCCAAAAACACCCGCTTTGCTCAAAGCGATAATAACAAGCGTCTGCAAACTTTCACTGCTGTTATCCAGCAGCCACTCATCCATCCAGTTATAAACCTGTTGGATAGTAACTTTTTTGTCATACGCAGCCAAGCCGACATACAGGCATTTTGCCAAATCGCCTAAAGCAATAACGCCGCCGTTTACCATTTTGTAAACATTGTGGTCATCCAGCATCCTTTCAAGCTGGCTTACACCCAAAGCATTAAACTTGATTTTTCTTTCTTTACCGCCTAAATTGATTGTCACACTTCTGTCCAAACTCATTTTCATCGCTCCTTTGGTATAGAAAAAGCAGGGCTTTGACAGCCCTGCTTTAATTATTATTTTGATATTTCTTATTATTCGGCAGCGTTCAAGATACTGTCACAGTAGCAATATTGCTATAACCGTTCTTGTCGCCGCCATTTACCTTTAGACGAAAGTACGCCCTGCCGGCTTTTACCCCGCTTACTTCTGCGCTGGTCGCAGTGTTTTCAATCGCTACATCTGTATCTGTAAATTCAGTTCCATCTTCACTCTGCTGTAAAACAACAGCAGCAGCACCAGCAGGTGCAGCAAAGGTCAGGTTCACTGTCCCTGCACTTTCAGATGTAGCAGCAAGGTCAGAGATCGCATTTGCTGTGTTGCGCGGGTCAGGCTCATTAGTAACAAATTCAGGTTTTCCGATGCCGCTAAGCGTCATGGTAACAGTAGCAACATCATCATGCGGATTATCGTCACTGAATTCCGTGATATTCGCAAAACCTTTTACAGCATTACCATATTTATCAAGGCGCATGATATGCACTGCAATATCATTGACGAAGGCATATTTCAAAGCATCCAGCATTTCATTATTTACTTTATAAACGCCTTCCTGCTCAATACTCCAGCTTTTAGTCCCTTGCAGGCTTTCACCCCAGCCGCCGCTTGCTTTGTCACTGCCGTCGATTTCGTCCCCGCTCATGGAAAGCGGCGAATTACGCTGTCCGCCGACTAAACCCCATTTAGGATTTTCAACAGTAGCGCTTTCACCATAGTTCAAAAACAACAGCAGGCTTTTACCAGCCAGCGTTTGACTTTTGTTTGGCTGCATAGGGAAATTAGCTGCTTTGATAATTTCATTCATTCTTTTCTACCTCCTACATTTCTTTTTGTTCAACTTTTACTATGACACGTACAACGCCATGCTGCCAGACAGTCCCATCTTCATATTCTTCCTTGAAGGCTTCCACCATATCAATCTCCAAACCATGAAAATAGTAACCGGCAATCTCAATCTGCTCCAGCTCAGCAGAACCGGTCAAAACCTGTACAATATCGTCAAGCATTTCATCCAGTTCTTTTTTTCCATGATAATTACTGAAAGCATTGATATTCACCGTAACCTCCCAAACAGGGCAATCACGCTTAGCACTTGACGGCTTACCTGTAGTTTCGCCAATAACCAAATACCTGCTGTCTACAAGTTCTCCATCTTCAAAAGGCGTGCTGTCGTCATAGACATTATAGCCGCGTATATTACTGCTCAACGCTTTATATACAGCGGCCTGCACAGCTGTTAAAGGCACATTTCTAATCATTTAGGCATCTCCCTTAACACTTTTTTTATATCACTTTCAATCCTCGGCTTGCCGCTCTGATAAGCAGGTGTCATATAGGGACGTGCAGGCCGTGCCGGAATATGGACTACACCTTTTCCCGGCTTACTGCTTTTATGCACAAAACGCCTGAAACCTCTGCCATCAATCCGCAAAGCCAGTTTAGGTTTTCCGCCTTTTCTTGCTCTGCTGCGCGGCCGTACTGTAGCAGCTGCTGCACCAAATTCTACAAGATGCGCGTATGGCACATTAGTGCGGACAGTAGATGTTATAGCCGTACTGTCGAACCTTGTGCGTATACTTTTACGCAGTTTGCCGCTTCTGCGCGGTACACGGCTGCGTGCTTCTTTACCTATATTTTGTCCGCCAAGCCGGATAGCTTCTGAAATTTTTTCGGTTGACTTTGTATCATACGCTTTCAAGCGCCGCAGGGCTTCGTCCAGTCCCTCGACTTCAACAGACATGCGCATGCTTCTGCTCATAATGGTTTTACCAGCTTTGTTTCAATTTCCAGATAACCGTTATCCAGATCAGAAATATTCAGCAGTTCATATATCAGATTTTTACACCGAATGCGCATGGTTACATCAGGCATTTTCGCGCCGCTGCACCTGCGAACTGTAAAAAACACAGGCACATAATTTACATGCTCTCCCATCAGCTCGCGCCTTGAAGCAGGACGTTCACTTTTAGCTGCCCACAGTTTAAAAGCTTCAGAATACATTGCTGGCATCTTACCGCCCAATTCGTCACGCACTGTTTCGGATTTCTGTAAAAAAGCGATCCTGTGCTTCAACATTCCTGGATTCATAATGTTATGATCCTCCCCGGTTCCAATAATGCTTTCACCGCCAAAGGAACTTCACGCGGTATCGTATTGCCAAAACTTACAGCAGTACGATTTTCAAACCAGTGCGCAACAAGCATCCTGATTGCAAGCTTTACCTGTTCATCCACACCGGCAGCATCTTCTACACCAGTTACATACCTGACAGTCACATTATTTTTTTCAGCAGTAAAACAAAGTCGTGCCAACAAATCCTGAACAACGGTATATCCAACATTATTCAAAGTTGCATTACTCACGCTTAAAACTTCATGCAGATTTTCACTACGCGGAAGTTCTAAAATATTATTCATTGGCCTGTCAACCAATTCCAGCGTTTGCCTTAAATACGCCCTGTGCTGAAAATCCTCACAATATTGACGGGCAGCTTTTATAAGCTGCCCTATCAAAGATTGTTCTTCATCACAGTCAAGCCGTAAATAGGCACACATCTCCTGAAGGCTTACCGGCTCACTTGCAGGCGGAACGATCACTTTTAACCGCATGATTATTTTTTAGGTGCAGAAGCAGTTTCGCTTGCAGCAGCTGTGCCGGTTACAGTAGCAGTTGCAACATTAGACACACCGGCATTATCGCCACCGGTTACAACTACTTTATAGCCGTAAGTTCCGTTTGCCAAATTAGTGTCCGTGTACTCAGCCGCATCGACCGAAACAGCATTCACATTAATGCGCTGATAAGTTACGCCATCATCACTGCGCATGATATTAACGGAATTAGCATTTTCAGCAGCAGTAAAAGTCAATTTTACATTGCTGCCGGTAGCTGCAGCTGTCAAGTCACTGATCGGCGTAGTTGCCGCAGTAGTACCACCAAGCAATACATAAGGGCTGACCTGTACACCGCTGTCAAGCATATACGGAGCATTTACCCACGGCTTGCCGTCCACATTGCGGAAGGCTTTGATAACCGTTTGATTACTGGTAAATTTGACATGTTCAGACATGCTGATATAAATACCGCTGCCATCTTTAATCAAATATTTTTTCAGATTGACCAGCTGCAAGTCACCTGTATTACCACGAGAAGCGTTCATGCCAGTCAGGAAAAGAGGCATCCCCATTAATGTTGTAGGAATACCCTTAGTCAGATCACCCTGCACAAAAACAAATCTGCCGGAAGCGTCCTGCAATTTAATCAAATCTGCCAAAATGGTGCTGCTGGCAAGAAAAATAGAATCAGGAATATCTTCAGGCGGAAACGCTGCCATCATATTGGCCACATCATTAGTCGTAACTTTACCCGCAGTTTCCCTTTGTACAACAAGCTTGCCACCATTACCGTTAGTAGCAAACCCAAGCGGTTTGCCCATTCCATTACCATTGATAAAAGCTCTGTCTTCTGCACGTACGATAGCATTACTCAAAAGCTGCCCAAAAATAGTAGACGAAGCAGGCGCATTACGCAGTAACGTATCTGTAACAGTAATAAAGCCGGCAACTTCTTTAGGCTTCAGCTCAACATTTCTAAAGCTTGCATTGCTTTCAGGCTTCTCCTCACCTTCTTCGATCCATTTAACAGTCACACCGCCTTCATTGCCAGCAGTATAATCCAATGCAGGCATATTGATCGGTGCGTCCGGATATTCTCCTGCCGGGATTACCAAAGCAAACGGACGGATAAGGCTGCGTTTTTCCCCAACCATTAAAAGCTCATCCGAAAATTGTTCAGGGATCAAATAACCACCGCTTGCGCCATCAGCAGTATTTTGTGCTTTAAGATTTTCCAAGCGGCCTTTTTTATCGCCATATTTAATAGCGTGCAGCACTTCACCCAAACTTTTAAAGCCGCCGTTATCTTTAGCCCCATCCTTGACCGGGTCAATATGTACAGCCGGGCCACCATTTCCAAAAACGCTGCCGCCATAATTTTTCTTTGTATTTTCATCAACCTGTTCCAGCATTTTTATCTGCCTGTCACATTCAGAAATTTCCTGCTGCAAAATTTCAAAATTCTTTTCCATTTCAGCAGTCAAACCACCCGCTGCTTTAGACATGATTTCTTCCTGTGCCTTGATAGCTTTAGCACGTTTTTGTAATAACTCTTGCATGTTCATTAGTTTAGTCCCCCTTTATTTTTGTTCAAATTTAACCGCATCTGCATTGCTTTCATTTTTTCCTGTGCCAGCCGATCATCATGCAGATCAACCACAGTCATTTTCTTACTGACAGCAGCATAAACACGTTCAGCAATGCTTTTAGCCAGCGCGTCAAAACTGTTCTTACTTAAAATATTTTCAGCCATCTGTACAGCAGGGCTTACATCAACACCGGCAGTTTTTGCTTTCAATAAAGCATCAGGATTAGCCGGAATAGTAACGCAGCTGTATTCAAGCAGCTCCTGTTTTATGAAGTCAATCCCAAAAGGCCGGTTCACGTCATCTGCACATTCCCATTCGATACCACGAAAACGGCAGCTGACCGCATGCAAAAAGCCCAACTTATACATTTGCCCAACCATATAACCATAATCATTTTCATCCCTACTTGTAAACTCAGCCCGGCCAATAAGCTCTCCGTCCTCTACTTTTTCCAACAAAGACTTAGCCACAGGCAGCTCCCACATATCGTGCATCCACAATACAACAGGATTTTTACGGAAGTTTTCCAGCTCCCAGCCGTCAGGATTTACGGTGTCAAAATCTCTGTCCACAGCTCCATTAGATAATATAAAATCACAGATAATCCGGCCGTCTTTTTCTTCGATAGCCTTTACCTGCTCCATTGAAAATTCTTTGATACACAGAAGTTCATCCGCAGCAGGTTTATTACCGCTTTTCAAAGCTTCACGGCAGGCTTTTAATTCCATGCTCATTTTTTATTCGCCCCCTTCTTTTTGGCAGCTTCCTCCACCGGAAGCATATTGCCATTAATAAACACTGTTTTGCCTTGACCGTCAGGAAGCGGATTCATGTTCTCGCGCTCACGCCATTCATCGGCATTGATAATGCCATCCTGCCGCATAAGGTGCAGCATGTTAGCACGGCTTTGATTATCACCACGCAGCATGGAAAGCATATCAAATTCACAGTAATAACCTTCCTGCCGCTGCTGGCGCGTTAAACAACGCATGTTCATAAACTGTTCCCAGCGCACAAACCACGGCAGCATTGTGTTCTGATAAAAGTCAATCGTCTGCTGCTCTATATTGGAATACGTTGACTTTTCCAAATTCTGAATAAGATGCAGCGGAACACGGTAGAAGCGTGCTATTTCTTCAGTTTGATATTTGCGTGTTTCCAAAAATTGCGCTTCTTCAGGATTTACAGAAATACGATTGAATTTCATACCGCCTTCCAAGATCATCGTAGATCCGGCATTACTACCGCCTTCATAACGAGCCTTAAACTGTTCTTTCAAACGCTGCCAGGCATCTTCTTTCAAAGGCTTGTCAGTTTCCAAAACACCAGTTGCCAATGCGCCATTTTCAAAAAATTTATTGCCAAGTTCTTCACTGCTCATGCCTAAACTGATAGCACGCCGCGCCATTGCCAGCGGACTATAACCAATAACACCGTTATAGCCAAGCCCCGGAATATGCAATATTTTTTCCGCAGGTAGCTTATACAGCTTGCCACGGTCATTGACATTGTAATAAATCTCACCGGTGTTATAGTCCTGTACCGGCAGCACATTCATAGGTAGCAGCATGTTCAGCTGCGTAACTTCTCCCTTGCTGTCCAATACTTTTTCAGCATAGGCATTACCCCCGCTCAGCACATGATACTGCATAGTTTCACGCAGATAATAAGCCGGCATATTCGGTGCAGCAACATATGTCAGCACATCATACAGCGGATTTTCAACAGCCCTGCGCCTGCTGCCGTCAGGCATCTTCTGATACAAATAGCATTTACAACTGGCAAATGTTTCAGCCAGCACATGGATGCAAGCCCATACTGCGCTATACTGCATGGCAGTCACATTATTAAGCTGCACTCCGTTCAGCATCATTCCCGGTGTAAGGCGAAACTGGCTGCTTACAGTTGCACTCTTTGCGGCACCCGGCGCAAAGAGATTTTTGAAAGCCCCCACCAGCAGGCCTGCCGGGCTGCGTATCGTATCACTCATCTTTTATTTCACCTCCCTTCAGGTAAAATAAAAACAGCCATTCCCACAAGGAAACAGCCGTTCATTTTTTTGTTTGTTCTACTTTTCGCCTGGCAATATTGGCTGCCACAGCAACCAACAGCACGCCGGCAACAATTAAAGCAGCCGGTATGCTGATCAGTGCAATACCGGTCACGACAAGCAGCATACCCAAAAGCACCAGTATGACAATAGCCTTATCTTCCTTATCCATTACATCACCTCACAAAAAACGAACGCCGGAACTGCCGCCAGTGCCGCCGTATTCTTCATAAAATGCAGGCAAACGTGCCATAGCATTTATGCCGGCAGCAACCAAGTCAATACGCTGCGTATCATCTTTATTTTTCTTACTCAATTTGATATTTTCATTGCTGTCAGTGTAGGCATACGCATTACGCAAACACCAGTCAAACAGCTCATTGCCTTCATGGATAATATTGCTCTCCACTACTTTCAGCCTGAATTCTTTGGTAGGTTCGCTCAAAGTCGGAATACCCTGCCGCACTTCAATAACTGTTTCCCCTTCTTCTTCCAGCTTCTGCATGAAGTAAGAAGCGTTCCAGCCATCAAAACAATGTTCCACAACATCTAAATCCAGCTCATTAGCAAAGCACTTTACCCATACCTTCATCACATCATAATCAACAGCTGCGCCCTCTGTTATGGTGCAGTAGCCACGCTGGGCATATTCCCTGTAGGCTATGCGGTCAGTCTGTTCATGTCGTTTTACCGCTTCTTCAGGTATAAAGCCATGCGAAACTACTGCTACACGCTTTTCATCAAGCGGAATAATAAAAGTCGCAGCTGTCAGATCAATGCGCTTTGAAAGGTCATAACCAACTATGCAGCGCTTGCCGCTGATAATTTTATATAGTTCATCACGGGTCACCTTCAGTGTTTTCCACTTAGGCATCAGGCCATCCATATATTTCAATTCACTGCTGTCCTGCCACAAATTACAGCGTTTAGTCAGATATTCGCGCAGCTTTTTCGGGTCGTTACTTACAAATGCTTCACGTCCCTCGCTTACGATTTCCTTCAGCAAATGCTTGCTGTATTCAGTTTCATGCTGCAGCACAGGATTCGCTTTGACTAAAGCGTTGACATCATAAGGATCGTCGCCATCCTCCAGTTCGCGTATCATGCAGAAATAATCATCAATAGGCTCATCAGTGTCGCCATCTAAGATTTTGCAACACAGGTCATATTCTGCCTTACAGGGATTGTTTTCTGCATCTTTACCAGCCGTAGAAATGATAAACAGCAAAGACTGCAGCCGTTTGCCGAAGCCGGATTTCAGCACGTCAACGATCTCGGAGGACGGATGCGCATGATATTCGTCAATTATAACCATACACGGCGCACCGGAATCCTTGTTTTTCGTCTGTTTGCTCAAAGCCCGCATCCAGCCTTTACGCGTTTTATGCTCTACCCGCGTACGCTTGATAATAAGCTTCTGGCTGATTTCTACAGAAGCTTCACCCATAGAACAGGCATCACCCCAAACACGTCTTGCCTGTTCCCTGTCCACGGCCGCGCATTCATCCTCCGGTGCCATTTCAAAGCGCCGCAGCTCAGGCTTACCCGGTGGATAGATAGCGTCAGCACACATGCCGTATAAAGCAACGCCTGACAGTTCAGTGCTTTTTACATTGCCACGAGCGCGGAAATTAAAAGCTTTGGTAAACCGCCGTGCGCCTGTTTCTCTATGTACCCAGCCAAAAACACAGCCCAAGTCGAAATACTGAAAAGGCAGCAGCTGGATATGCTGCCCGGAATATACGCCACGCACGTGCACGCAGTATTTTTCAAACCAGTCAAAAATCCTGTTTGCCCTGCTTTCATCAAAAACATAAGGAAAGCTATCTGTACCCTGCCTTTCCAGATCATCAAGATGCCGCTGACAAGCCTGCCGTTCCCGCTTACACACAAGGCGCAGTCCGTCAACGACCTCGCGCGCATAGCGCTCAGTCACAAATAAATCATCATAGCAGGTCATGCCATCATTGAATCCTGTTCATCATCGTCATTTAAAGCATTAGCACGTTTGACAACAAGGCGGGCGCGGGCAGTTGGCGTAAGTCCAAGCTTTTCAGCATAGCTTAAAGCCTGCTTACCATACATATCTAATTTCTTTTTATCAGGGAACATCTTCACAGCTTCATCTTCAAACAAAGCCTGATAGCGGCAGAAGTTTGCCAATATGCGTGCATCAACATTGTCAAACAGCTCTATCTCTTTCCCTTCCTTGATAATTTCCTTCCAAATTTTCAAAGCCGCAGCACACGACTTTTCTTTTAAAAACGCAGGTGTTTTCAATACTACTTCAGCACGCTTGATTTTTTCTTCTGCGTTTTGCCGTTTCTCAATTTCTGTTTTTGTATAATGTTTACCAGTTTTATTGCCACGGTTAAAAAGCATAACCTTAGCACTTTGAGCCGGTGTCGGCATAAATATCACCTCCTTCAATCAATATTTGCAAAAAAATATATGATAGGGGAACTTTTCAAAAGTTCGAGTACGGTGCGGTATGATGTGAAAAGCTGCAGGAAATTGCACCCCCTACCCCTCGTAAGGGATTACCCTGAGTAAAAATTTTAAGAAAAAATATTTTTTTTATTTTTTCAAAATATCATTACCAAAGCCGCCGTCCTCAGTAGCAGTTTTAATATCATGGCAACGTTTACACAACGCCTGATGATTAGCTTCATCCCAAAATAAATCATAATCGCCTTTATGCGGCTTGATATGATCCACTACACTCGCAGGCGCATTGCGGCAATTTGCACAAATCGGATGTTCCTGCAAAAATATTTTTCTGTATCTTTGCCAACGCGCATTATAGCCACGCTGAGCAGCACTTTTACGATAACGGTCATAGCGCATGAATTTTTCCTGCTGGTGCTTATCACAATAACCGTTTGCATTATCCGTCAGGCTAAGACAGCCAAGCTTACGGCATTCACGCTTTATTCTGTTTGGCAAGCTGTCACCTCATTTCACGCATAAAAAAGCACCTGCAATATAACATTGCAAGTGCCGAATACGTTTTTACATTTCTTATCACTACCATATTACCACAGGTAAAAGCAAAAATCTGTCCTCATTTTGTCCATTCCAGCGCATTTACAATCCCAAAGCCTTAGCAAATTTAGATAAAGCTTTATTGTACTGGTTATAAATAGCCTGCCTTGAACTGTATCCCAGCTTCTCCGTGATGCGCTCCATACTATAGCCGTCTACATGGCGCATTATCAAAATATCGCTGTAATGCTCACAGTTTATTCCTTTATTGATTATTTGCAGCGCATCTTCAATAATTAATATTTCAGCCTGCCTGTCTGCTATTTTCAAAAGTATCCTTTGACATTCTTCAGCAATATTCATCATGCTAGGATGATAAGGTGTTGTGCTGATAGCTGCTGCCGCATCATAGGATGCAACAGAAGCAACAGCAGGTTTACCGGCGTCTGCCAATCTTTTCAGCTTACTGCGCAGGCCTTTAAGCGCTTCACGGTTCAAAGCATATTCTTCCAGTTTCTGTACAGCCATCCTTTTTTCTTCATCACGCGCCTTTATCACCTGCTTCACATCCTTTTCCGTTCCAGTATACGCAACCACGGCAATACCGTATTCCTTCAGGAAGTTTTTCTTCAAAGTCAACATCCAAGATGTCCAATGTTTTATCACTGCTTTTCACGGCGTAGCTGTCTAAAAACTTTTGCGCTAACTCTTTATGGACGATCGCGCCAATAGCAACCTGATTATCAAAAACTCCCGGAATATTTCTGACTATGTACATATCAGCTGCGCACCGTTCCACTTTTACCAGCAATCCATTAATTTTGTATGCCTGCATTTTTTTCCATCCTTTTCATCGAGCAAATTTCCATCTTTACAATCAAAAAGCCTGTATATTTATCTATTGAGCCAACACGCCTGTAGCCGTTAGTCCTGCACCTTTTCAAGCACATACATTTGCCGCAGATATGTTCCTGCTCAACCAGTTCTTTAAGC